>JACCEA011120181.1_pt1 | contig 12661 bp, 14 predicted proteins | sample 7449851 | NCBI WGS metagenome assembly JACCEA01 (sample SAMN15323453, study PRJNA562643) | freshwater metagenome | isolation source: river surface water | place: USA:Blue River Watershed | collected 2017-08-18 | reverse complement strand
GGGTTCAAAGTCCGGATTGGCTGGCATCAGCCGGATCTTGCCGCGCTGCTTTTCCAGGGTCTTGACGGTAAATTGTCCATCAAGGATAGCAATCACGACCTTGCCGTTAACGGGCGTCAGCGACCGGTCCACCACCAGAATATCCCCGTCATGAATCCCCACCCCGATCATGCTATCGCCACTGACGGTCAGGAGGTAAGTCGCTTCCTTCCGGGGCATCAGGTGTTCATTGAGATCCAGACTTTCTGCCACGTAGTCATCGGCCGGACTCGGGAATCCTGCCTTGATGGAATGGTTGAAAAGAGGCACCTTGAATGATGTCGGGTTCTCGGCCAGCTTGACTGGGGTCAGATGGCTAGGCCACTTTGGCTCCACTTGTCGTTTCTGGGTGAGTTCGTTCAGAAAGTCGATGACCACAGGCTTGGCGCTCTCTGGTACCCGCATGAGGGTAGTCGGTTCACCAAACTTGGCTTTGCGACCGGATCCCGGGCGTTTGCCGCCGTGTGCTTTGTTGGGGGTAGATGGTTCCATGGCTCTCGCTCTTGGTTTTGTACAATATCAAGAATAGCCTAAAACAACTTCACTTGAATAGTCTTATCAATCGTCAATCGCCAGGGGCTCCTATTTAGCGACAGGGATACAATCAACACCTGATACCGTTGTAATGCACTTCACCGGCCATAAATCCATGCTCTCTATTGACCTGTTACTGAACCAGCCCCTGCCCTTACTGATTCTGGGAGTCTTCATTATCCTGGCTGCTGCCTCTGAGATCGGATTTATAGCCGGCCGATGGATTGCCAGGAAATTCGGCAAAGCCAAAGAATTGACACTTGATGTCGACAACAACGTCTCAACCATCACAAACTCCTCTCTGGCCCTGCTGGCTCTGTTTCTGGGCTTTACCTTTTCATCAGCACTCGACCATTTTGAAAAAAACCGCGAAGCCGTCACAAATGAGGCCACCGCACTGACCACGGCTTACCACGTCATTAAACTTCAGCCACAAGAGTACCGAGACACTTTGCTTGGCCAGTTGAATACATATATTGATGTACGCTTGGGGGTAGCAGCACTACCCAATGACTCTAAGGCCATCCGCACCCTACAACAGGACAGCCAGCAGCAACAGGAACAGATGTGGAGTACGGTAAACAGCATGGTCACCAACCATCCAGATACCCCTATGCTTCCGCCACTGATCGATGCTCTAAACAGTGTCGTTACCGCTGAAAAAAACCGGACAGATAGCCTAATCAACGGGGTACCTAACGGACTATTCATGCCGGTAGCCCTCTTTCTGCTATTCAATGGCGTCCTGATGGGTGTCTCTCTTGGCGAAGGCGCGCGGCGGCATACACTGCTCTCGTGGGGACTTTACTTCCTAGTTGCTCTGGCTGTGGGCATCATTGTTGATCTGGACAGACCTCTAAAGGGGTACATCAACGTAGACCAACAAGCCATGATGATTCTCAAGGATTCGTTACAGTAGGCTTCATACTGAGTCGCTACTGCGTAATTAACCTGTATATCTGCTTTCGACTAGTGGCCAGGAAATCCATAGAATTAATACAACAAAGGTAGGAAGGCTCGGCTTTTGCTGAGGTAGTCGCTGTAGGACGGGTATTTTTGCTTCAGCCAGGTTTCTTCTAGCCGGGCTTTGCGCACGAGGACCAGGCACAGGGCAATTAACATCAGAGCGCTCTCAAGCGATGGCTTAGCCAGCATGCACGCTAAGCCAAACAGCATGACGGCGGTGTACATAGGGTGACGAATATGCCGGTAGATGCCGTCTTCGACAAGTCGGCCATTTTGCTTAGGACTGGGGTGGATGTTGAAGTTGCCAAACTGGTTGGCCTGTAATGCTGCCAGCGCCACGATTACAGAGATGGCCATGGTGATCAAAGTGCCCGGATTGCCACTTACGATTGCACTGAGCGGCGAGGTAATGAGGATTAGGCCGAACAGTAATGAAAACTGCAGCACGACAAGCCAGTAGCCGTAGCGGTGGGATCGGTTATCTGAGTAGACCATCGTATAAGTGTATGCCCCGCGTTGGCCGGTAGTGCAATGGAAGGGTTAATCACGGATCCGCTCGCTTTTACGGGTGCGCTCGTAAAAGTTATCAGGCTTAGTTTTTACCCAGGTAACAAAGCGTGCAATGCCCGGGTGGGCCAGAAGCGCCGCAACATGATTATAGGTCTTTGCGAGTTCGGTCTCTGTTAGCAAGGCATGGATCTGCCGGTGGCAGACGCGGTGCAGATACTGGGTTTCTCGCCCCCCTTTGGATTTAGGCACCAGGTGATGCGCATCCTTTTCTGAATCGGGGATCGGGCGGTTGCATAGCGGACAGATCAGCACCTCTGCCTGGCGTGTTGGCAATGGATGATTCTCAAGAAGCCTTTTACGGATTCGGCCCTGCATCGAAAGCTCCAGAACTGTGTAATGACAACACATTGCAAACCAGTTTTTGGTCAAGTTTATCAATGATCGCTTCCTGACGATGCGTCATGCCAGCGGATTAATCGAAAACCAGTAAAAATCGCCTAGAATTTTGCACAATGAAAAGTCCAACCAATCTTTTTGCGGACCTGCCGGAAAAATCCAGCCAAGAACTGTTCTCTACCCTGCTGGACAACCCACAATGCAGGATTGAACGCATTGTGTCGTATGGCCAGAGCAGTCCTGATAGATTCTGGTACGACCAGAACTGGGATGAATGGGTGTTACTACTTCAAGGCTGTGCAGAACTGGATGTTGAAGGCCAAAAGGTTAAGCTGGTTCCCGGCGATCATGTGCTAATCAAGGCGGGTCAAAAGCATCGCATTACCCATACCGATCAGAATCAGCCCACCATCTGGCTAGCAATCCATTTGAATGAACCCACTAAGACCTAATATGCGCCAACCCTACGCCAGCGTTACGCCCTATGTCACAAAGGATGGTTCAGAAATACGCGAACTGATGCATCCCACCGTTCAAGGTAATAAAAACCAGAGCCTTGCCGAGGCGACCATCCCCGTTGGCGGTAAAACACTTCGTCACAAGCATCTGATTACGGAAGAGCTTTATCACATTACTCAAGGCCATGGCCTCATGCATCTGGGCGATCAGAACTTTGAAGTGTTTGTGGGGGATACCATCTGCATCAAGCCTGGAACCGAGCACTGTATTGAGAACATCGGCACAGAAGCGCTTGTGCTGTTGTGTTCTTGCAGTCCTGCCTACGCCCATGGCGATACGGTACTGGTGGCGTAATCCATGCACCAACTCGCATTTGTCGACCTGGAGACCACTGGCGCTACGGCGACTCAAGACCGCATAACCGAAATCGGCATCATTCTGGTCGATGACTCGGGAGTACAGGAGTGGAGTTCTCTAGTGAACCCTGAAACACGTATTTCAGGGTTTATTGAGAATCTAACCGGTATCAGTAATGAGATGGTGGCAGCTGCCCCCCGCTTCTGTGATTTAGCCGGCCGCGTCTACAAGATGCTGGAAGGTCGTATCTTTGTGGCCCACAACGCCCGTTTCGACTATGCCTTCCTGAAACAGTCCTTCCTTCGAGAGGGCATCGATTTCAGCGCCAAGACGCTTTGCACCGTCAAACTCTCCCGCCGACTGTTCCCAGGCCACCCAAAACACAATCTGGATACGCTCATTGAGCGCCACGGGCTCAAGGTTTCAGGACGCCACCGCGCCTTGGCAGATGCCCAGCTGATTCATCAGTTCTGGGAGAAGATCCAGGCCACAATCCCACAGGAAACCATTCAGTCAGCCGTCAAAGCGTTACTTAGTCGACCAAGTACACCCACGCACATTGACCTGACGATGATTGATGGCCTACCGGAGTCGCCGGGTGTTTATCTCTTTTACGGGGAAAATGATCTGCCCTTGTACGTCGGGAAGTCGGTCAATATCCGCCAACGGGTGATGTCCCATTTCACGGCCGATGTAACTTCCGCAAAAGAAATGAGTCTGTCACAGCAGGTTCGCCGGATTGAGCACATCAGGACGGGTGGCGAGATTGGGGCATTACTCAAAGAGGCGGCACTGGTTAAGAAACTTCAGCCGACCCACAACCGCCAGTTACGTCGGAATAACGAGCTGTGCTCGATCCAGCTCAACGAGGTATCTGAGGGGTTGCGGGTTCATGTTGCCTACGCCAATGAACTGGATTTTGCGACAACATCCAATCTTTATGGTCTATTCAAGAGTAAACGCGAAGCCTTAAAGGCACTCACCGAGATCGCGGAAGAGCTCAACCTCTGCAAAGCCATCATCGGGCTGGAGAAGGTGAAATCGGGTTCACCTTGCTTTGGCCGTCAGTTAAAAAAGTGTCGCGGGGCGTGTATCGGTGATGAAGCTCGCCTTGCTCATGACACTAGGCTGCTTGCCGGTTTGGGCAAACTCAAAATCAGAACATGGCCCTTCGATGGCCCCGCCTATCTCAAAGAAGGCGAAGAAATGCTGTTGATCGAGAACTGGGCTTATCTTGGTAGCGCCAGATCAGAAGAAGACATCTGGAAGCTTATGGACGGGCGTGATGCCTGTTTCGACAAGGACACCTACAAGATTCTTCTGGCGACCATAGGGCGACTTCAACCATTGCGTATAACGGGTGACTCTTGATCCAGAAGCTGCTCCAGCGTTGGATGCTTCGAAAGTTCCGGGCACCTCGTCTCACCCATAAGCGCACGCCGGACTCCCTGAATATCAAAGCCGAGGCAGTCCGTATTGAGGCTGCTGATGGTGGATACCTGTTTGGCTGGTGGATTCCGGCTTATCAAGAAAGCCAATCATCCAGAGTGCCTACGGCAATAGTGTTGCACGGTTGGGGGGCAAATGCGGGGCTGATGCTGGACATTGCGCCGTGGATTCAGGCTCTACGATTTAACGGACTCTTTATTGATGCAAGATGTCATGGGCGCAGTTCTGACGCAGACTTCACGTCCATGCCCCGCTTTGCGGAGGATCTTGAATCGGCCAGAACATGGGCTATGGCGCGAGACGATGTCGATCCATTGAAAATCATCGCGATTGGCCACTCGGTGGGTGCTGGTGCCGCCCTGCTGAGTGCCAGCCGTACATCGTGGGCAGCTGTAATCAGCCTGAGCGCCTTCGCTCACCCAAAAGACATGATGCTGCGGTTCATGAATGAGCACCGTATCCCGAAACGATTGTTACAGCCATGGGTAATGCGCCAGGTACAGGCCATCATTGGTGCAAGATTCGACGAGATCGCCCCTGAAAATACAATCCGGAAAGTTCGATGCCCGGTCATGCTGATTCACGGCATTGATGATCAGGAAGTACCAGTGGCTGAAGCCAGACGTCTTATGGCAAAAGCACCGTATGGCAGCCTTAAACACTTAATTCCCAATACCGCTCATGATCTTCGTCCGGCCATGCCGCTGATCGCTCCGCACGTAATTCATTTTATGCAGAAGCTCTTCTGCGATAATTAACACATGTCCTGGATTATTCAACGCATCTGCCCCCGAGAGAACTCGGTATACCTATTGAAGGAAAGCTCGGGCGTGATTCGTCAGATCTCTGTACCCGGTGCAGAATCGGCAAGCATTGAAGATGGCAACCTGCTTATCCGCTGCACGACAGGCTTTAGCTGGTACGTGAATCCGGAAACCGGTGCCCGGCGGCGTTTAGCAACCCCGACCTGTTAATACATGCATCGGTTCTGGGTTTGTTTCGTCGGATGCGTGCTTGCGTTTCCAGGATGGGCTCAAACGTCATCGCTTTCTGATTGCCTCCTGGGTAATCACACCCAGTCAGTGGCTTGCACATCCCAGATTGTCAGGCTCGAATCCCAGTATGCCTTCGTCCCGCAATTGGCACGAGACGCGGATATTGATCCGTCGCTAATACTGGCCGTGATTGCTGTTGAATCAAGCTACACTCAATTGAAGCTAACAGACCGTGGCGGCATCGGCCCGATGCAGATCACACCTATCGCTGCCAAAGAGTTGGGAATCGACGACCTGACCTATCTATTGTCAGACACGGTCAATGTTCAGACGGGAACCCGTTACCTGCAGAAGATGATGAGGCGATTTGGTGACTGGCGTCTGGCGCTGGCGGCCTATAACGCGGGGCCAGGTGCTGTGACTAAGTACAAGGGGATCCCGCCCTACAGAGAAACCCAGGCGTATGTGCAACAGGTGATGTGGTGGTATCTAAAACTCAAATCTATATAGAAAACCTGTGTAGGACTGTCCGTTTACGGGCCAAAAACAGAACTTAAAGCTCTTTTCTGCGTGACAGCGATTCGGCCGAAGCTGAAGTTGGGGCGATGCTGGCTAGTGGTCTGCTATCGGCCAGAAGCAGTCAATTGCACCACGGTTGAGAGAGTTGGTTTCTTATCCAAACTTAGAGCATATCGATTTTTAAACTTAGTTGTTGACGCTATATATAGTAATAAATCACCATTAAGACGCTACTAATAGTTTTTAATGCTTGACTTGGTTAGATTGGTACAGGTAGAGTTAGTACTGTTGAAGGTTCCCCCCGTAGGGGATTAAAAGGGAATTCAGAATGGGATTTTAGATCCCCAATGCTGAAGCTGCCCCCGCAACTGTATCGGTGAGCGATCACCACATGCCACTGAACCATCCGGTTCGGGAAGGCGGTGAATCGCGATGACCCGAGAGCCAGGAGACCTGCCCCAACGAGCTTTTCTTTTAACAGGACGGGGTGATCCTGGCGAAATAGCGCGTGGTGGCTCAGTGGCTCTAGTCCCTCGTGATTTCGGCGTCTCCCCGTTGATAAATATCGGAGACCCGTTGTGCCGAACACTCAATATTCCATTCCAGCAAGTGAAGAGTCTGCCCTGGTTGCACTTCAGGTCATTCGCCGCAACGGTTCTGTAGTTAATTTTGAGCCGGAAAAGATTGCGTTAGCCCTATCAAAAGCATTTCTTGCCGTTGAAGGAAGTCAAAGTAGCGTATCTGCTCGGGTTAGAGATCTGGTCAACACTTTGACCGATACGGTTGTCCGAGGACTCACTCGTCGTATGCCGGATGGTGGTGTCGTTCATATTGAAGATGTTCAGGACCAGGTTGAGCTGGCACTGATGCGAGCAGGTGAGCATGATGTTGCCCGTGCTTATGTTCTCTATCGCGAGCGTCGTTCTGCTGAGCGTGCGGCACAGGGTGAAGTAAGTACACCAGTCACTATTAATGTCCGTGTCGGTGAAGAGCTGCGTCCTTTAGACATTGGCTTAATTCGTCAGATCTGCGAAGAAGCTTGCTCAGGTCTATCAACAACGAACCCATTGCTCATTCTTGATAGCGCGATGAAGAACCTCTATGACGGAGTGCCGGCATCTGATGTAAAACAAGCGCTAATTCTATCTGCTCGGACGCTCATTGAGACCGAGCCTGACTATGACCGCGTCACTGCGCGTTTGCTACAGGCTGTATTGAATGAAGAAGTATTGGGCCGTAGCGTCACGCGTAAAGAAATTGATCAGGCGTATGCAGAATACTTCCCGCTCTTTATCGAACGCGGTATCAAGGCTGAATTGCTAGATCCGCGACTAAAAGAATTTGATTTGTTGCGAATTGCCGGCGCACTTGCTCCAGAGCGGGATTTGCAATTCGGGTATCTGGGTATGCAAACGCTCTATGACCGTTACTTCTTGCATATCGATAACCAGCGCATTGAATTGCCGCAGACCTTTTTTATGCGTGTTGCGATGGGTCTTGCAATAAATGAGGTTGACCGTGAAGAGCGAGCAATCGAGTTTTATAACTTGATCTCCAGCTTTGACTTCATGTGCTCGACACCAACGCTCTTTAACAGTGGCACACGCCATCCACAGTTATCGTCGTGCTATCTCACAACGGTTGGTGATGATCTGGATGACATCTTCCAATCGGTCAAAGAAAACGCGCTGCTGCAAAAGTATGCGGGAGGACTTGGCAACGACTGGACCCCAGTCCGTGCGCTAGGTAGCCGGATTAAAGGCACGAACGGCGAAAGCCAAGGTGTAATTCCGTTCCTCAAAGTGGTTAACGACACGGCAGTCGCTGTTAACCAGGGGGGGAAGCGCAAAGGCGCTGTCTGTGCCTATCTGGAAACCTGGCACCTAGACATTGAAGAGTTTCTCGATCTGCGCAAGAACACGGGTGATGAGCGTCGCCGGACACATGACATGAATACGGCAAACTGGATTCCGGATTTGTTCATGAAACGTGTTCATGAAAATGCTGATTGGACGTTGTTCTCACCTTCAGATGTGCCTGATCTTCACGAGAAGTTCGGTCGTGAATTTGAAACTGCTTACGTTGGATATGAAAAGGCTGCTGAAGAAGGCCGAATTCGCCTTCACAAAAAGCTGCCAGCGGTTCAACTCTGGCGCAAGATGCTGACCATGCTGTTTGAAACAGGCCACCCATGGATCACTTTTAAGGATGTTTGCAATCTGCGTTCGCCTCAACAGCACGTGGGTGTGGTGCATAGCTCAAATTTGTGCACGGAAATTACGCTCAATACATCAAACAGTGAAACAGCAGTTTGTAACCTCGGCTCAGTAAACCTTCCAGCACACCTGAAGAATGGTGTCATTGATCATGAAAAGCTGCGGCGCACCGTTAGAACTGCAATGCGTATGCTGGACAATGTTGTTGACATCAATTTTTACGCCACAGTTAAGGCGCGTAACGCAAATCAGCGTCATCGCCCTGTGGGAATGGGTATTATGGGTTTTGTTGATGCGCTATACGCTCAAGGTATTCCATATGCTTCCCATGAAGCGGTTGATTTTGCTGATGTTGCTATGGAAGCCGTCTGCTATCAGGCGTACTGGGCGTCGACAGAACTTTCTCGAGAACGCGGATGTTATTCAACTTACAAGGGTAGCCTGTGGGATCAAGGCATTTTGCCGCACGAAACAGTGGCCCGAGTTGGTGTAGAGCGTGCCGGATATTTTGAAGTTGATAATACTGTTCGTTTAGATTGGGATGCATTGAAAGCCCAGATAGCGCGATATGGCATGCGAAATTCTAATTGCGTGGCAATTGCCCCTACTGCGACGATTTCAAACATTGTTGGTGTGTCACAAAGTATTGAGCCGACTTATCAGAACCTCTATGTCAAATCTAACCTTTCAGGTGAGTTTGTCGAGGTAAACGAGGCATTGGTTCGTGATCTAAAGGCGCTGGATCTGTGGGATGAAGTGATGGTTTCGGATCTCAAATATTTCGATGGTTCCCTCACGCGTATTGAGCGTGTTCCTGAAAATATTAAGGCGCGATACGCCACTGCCTTTGAAATTGATCCGGTATGGTTGGTTGAAGCTGCGTCACGTCGTCAGAAGTGGATTGACCAGGCCCAGTCCCTCAATATCTACTTAGCACAGCCGTCCGGTAAAAAGCTCGATGAAATCTATAAGCTGGCTTGGGTGCGCGGTCTTAAAACTACGTACTACCTCCGTACGCTGGGTGCCAGCCAGGTAGAAAAGACTACAGGTCGTATCGAACAAGCTTCGGAAGAAGCACCTAAGTTCTGCTCGATAGATAATCCTGATTGTGAGGCCTGCCAATGACCACACATTTCGATGATTGGGATCTATCGTCCTCAGTGGCGACCGAGCCTAGGAAACCTGCATCAAGCTCACCGTCAGGAGCATCTGCGAGCGGTGGTGTTGCCGCAATTAATGTTAGCGATAAACGTATCGTTAATGGCAAGGGTGATATCAACCAGTTGGCTCCTTTCAAATACCCGTGGGCGTGGGAATTTTTCCTCAAAGGAAATCGTAACCACTGGACGCCGCTTGAAATTAATATGGCGCAGGACGTTCATGACTATCACCACAAACTAACCGCTGCTGAACGGCACATTTTTGAGAATGTTCTGGCGTATTTAACAACGTCAGACATCTTGGCTATGCGAAATATCGGTTTGGCTGTAATGGAAAAAATGAGTGCCCCTGAACTTCAGATTTATCAGGCGCGCCAAGTTTATGAAGAAGCACTCCACACTTGGACATATCAACATTGCATCGAAAGCATTGGTCTTGATCAAACTGAAGTCTACAACCGCTATCGTGTCGTTCCTGAAATCCACGGCAAGATTGCATTGGCTAACCGACGACTAGACAAAGTGCTGCGTTCAGATTTTGATCTGACTGATCGTGCGAATCTGCATGAGTTCGCCCTGTCGTATTTCTTCTTCGCCGTTATCTTTGAAGGTTGCTGGTTCTATAACGGATTCACGCCCATCTTTGCATTGCAGCGTCGTGGTCTCATGAAGGGTACGGCAGAACAGCTTCAGTACATCATGCGTGATGAAGTTTTGCACTGCGCGTTTGGTATTCGTGTCGTCCGAGAATTGCTAAAGGAAGAAAACCTGACGCTTGAACCACAGGCGCTACGCACCTTGTGGGATGAGGCAGAAGCAGCTGAGCGAGCATACGCCAGATATATCCTGCGTGACTCTGTCCTTGGATATAACGCCGACTTGCACATGCAACAATTCAGATTCATTGCCAACAGAAGGGCCCGACAGGTAGGTGTGGATGAACCTTTCCCAGGCGCTGAAAATGCGTTGCCTTGGTTAGATGAGCAAGCGAACCTACGTAAGGAGAAGAATTTCTTCGAAACCCGCGTCACTGAGTATCAGACTGGTGGTGCGTTGCAGTGGGATTAGGTCTGAAGTAGCATTAAAACCAAGTCGTTGAAGGTTCCCCGATAGGGGATTAATAGGGAATGCGGTGCCGGGCGTCAGCCCGAAATCCGCAGCTGCCCCCGCAACTGTAATCGGCGAATGCCGTTTTTCGTATGCCACTGGGTGAAACCGGGAAGGCGAAAACGGTGTGGCGACCCGAAAGCCAGGAGACCTGCCTAAACGTTTTTTTCAATCTAGGGCGGGGTGCCCCTATGGGAGTTGAACATGCGTAGGCATCGGATCGATTTTTTCTGTCATTTTAGTTTTGGCAGCCCTGGGATTTCCCTGTTGGTTACAAGGGAGTCTCAACATGGAACCAACAAATAGCAACATATATGTCTCGGATAAACTTTTGCGTTTTGAGCATGTATTACGCTTCTGTGCTCATCCTGTACAGATTGATGAAAGACACCGTAGCGCAATAGTTTCGCACCTCCAAGCATTGAACGCAGATGATCGATATGAACGATTTTCTATTTACATGAGTGACAGCGCTCTGGCAGAGCATGTCTCAAAGATAAATTTTCATCGAGATATTTGTCTTGGGATTTTTGAAACGGACTTAAGACTGGTTGGAATCATTCACTTGTGCATTCATGGTAAGACTGCTGAATTGGGCGCTAGTGTTGATAGGCAGTACCGTTATCGAGGTTATGCGCTCAATTTATTCAAGGTTGCATTCGTGGAAGCCATTAAGCGCGGTATACAAGAAATTCATTTGGCAACGGGGCATCCAGCAGCCTGCCAAATTGCCCAACAACTGGGTTTCAAAATTAGGAAAGGAGGAAGCTATCCAAAAGCGATCATTTGTTTGGTGTAGTGTGAAGTCTACTTTCGAGAGTCTGCTTTGGGTCGGTAACCGACTATAGGTCGAAGGCACAGTAACGTCCGCTTAGGCCGAATTGCCGACAGTTGTTCTAGGTCTGCTATGGGTCTCTTTGCGAAGTTCATACCTAGCCCCCTGAAATGAAGAAACCGGCTTGCGCCGACTTCTTCTCCCATGCTTCAGGTGGTCAAGCCACGCAGACCTCATGGGTGAGTAAACATTCAGATGCTACTGAGTTACGCAAACACCACACGGGTGAGTCCAGCCGCTCTCGAGCGTGCAGGCTTACGGATAACAATATCAACATCACGCCCAAGCTTATTAAGGTATCCAAGCATTTTAGCTTCACTAATGCCACGAAATTGGCCACGTAAAATGCAGAACAGTTTGGGTTGGGCAATGCCAAGGATTTCCGAGGCTTCGACTTGCGTCAGATGGCGATGTTTGATGATCTCGCCAATTTTTGCGGCAAGAGTCCCCTTGAGCTGCATCTCGCCGGCATCGGGCAATCCCAGATCTTTGTAAACGTTACCGCTGCTTTTCTCAACAATTCTCATGTCACTCTCCTTGGGATACGGCAGGTTAGGCTGACTCGGCTTCAACTTAGACGGATCCGCTTGATCTGCTGACTGGCGTATCAGGGATTGGTTCAAGGCACAGAGCGTCATATTCCTGCATTTTGCGCTTGTCGATAAAGCCCAAGCTAAAAAGATCCCTTGCCCCTTCATGGACTGCTTCCATAATGGCACTTCTGTGTTTGCTTTTCACAGTCTTAACAATCTTGCTCATGACGGATCTCCAGCCTCTCCTAGCTTACCTCCCTTGAAGATAGCGTCAGTTTCTACTGCAAGTGCTTGCTCCGTGTCCGAAGCACAGAGCAACCACGCTTCCACACGAGCATGAACGGTTTCATTGACAGCATCTAGGATGCCGTCATCACATAATAGAGAATCGAGACTCGAGCCAATATGTACATTCACGTTATTCATGTTCGCTCGCATAATAACTTAGCTCAATACAAGCAATGCCGACTCAGGGGATTTGTCCAGAATCTTGAGCAACGCCTTCGCCGCACCCGTGGGGCGGCGTTTACCCTGTTCCCAATTCCGAACCGTATCCAGAGGAACTTCAATACGCGTCGAGAACTCC
>JACCEA010512336.1_pt1 | contig 12663 bp, 12 predicted proteins | sample 7449851 | NCBI WGS metagenome assembly JACCEA01 (sample SAMN15323453, study PRJNA562643) | freshwater metagenome | isolation source: river surface water | place: USA:Blue River Watershed | collected 2017-08-18 | reverse complement strand
CTTAGTGATAAAACTATGTCATTTAGTTGAAATGATAATTGAAAATAATTATTATACATGTGAATTCAAATTCTTAATTCCTTCTAACATTGAATCTAAATCTGCATTTACAGATGCAAGGCTTTTCCCGACAGCGAGATTTCCTTTCTTCGCTGCCTTGGCCTTGGTACTGGATGGTGGATTCTTCGATATATCTTCTCCATCTTCTGCATTATATGGTTTTTCCTTTCCTGAAGAGCTTTCATTACGCATACTTTTCTTCGATGGTGACTTTGCTAGCGTAGCACGTTGATTTTTATTTTGACCTTTTCCTTTTCGATCATCATTGTTATGATCCATATCTTCTTGACTGGCGATAGAGTCTCTTTTTAGCATAGCCTTCGCTTGTGTGATCATTATCCTTACATCCGTGCCAACTTTATTTCCTTGATGGCTCATATTTGGTAGATCTACTCCACTATCCACTGAACTTGCATCATTTGTAGTAGATGACTGCTTACTATTTTTAAATCTATCAGCATAATCTTGATCGACTATCACTAAACTTGGAATAATTGTGACGAGAAACTCGTTAATTTTTGATTTTTCATCTCCAGGATTCCCATACTTAACCAATTTTTTTAATTGGGTAGCATTTGATAAAAATATGAATTGTGTCCACTCAATTTTGTTATTACTAACCCATATCTCCTCCATGGTATTCAAATATTGCAATGGTGACAATGATTCAATTTGGTTATAATGACATCGCAAACATTGTAATTTTGTCAATTGTGAAACAAAATCAAGAGAATTGATTCTATTGTGAGATATATCTAATAAAAGAACATTGGCAAATGACAATGATATCGCTGGAGGAGAAATGTCTTTGATTGCATTGAATGAAACATTCAGGTAGTTTAATTTAGGGAAGAGGATGTTATGGAACAAAACGTTAATATCTTTGATTTGACTATTAATAAGTTGCAATGTGGAGATAGAAGATGAAGAACTTGGTATTATGTAACCTTGACTGTTTGCATCCGTATCATCATTGTCGGGAACGTTGTTTAATCCCACATGTGATAATGGTCTACGCAATTTATTTACCACCAAACTTTCATTACCTTGTGCTGAATTAATGCGAAGATTGATTCCAGCATCAGTTAATAACTGTTGAAACATCGATGAACATTTTTCTCCATTGAAATTAACAATTGAAACTGTACTACTGCGATCATCATCGTATGAATCATCATTGTCGAACAATGGAATGGACGACATAGTATCAGCTCATCAAATCATCAATGCATATATTCTGGAGCAGTTTCTATTCGCTCATTGTGTTGTTTATCACTGTACTTACTGAGAATTGAATCAATCATCAACGATTGAATCGAATAAATGATAATGAGCAAACCCCATGAAACTGCCTGAAGAAGCGACCGTTGGTACCAATACAATAAACAGGCACGTCCAAACCTTTGTTCGTCCGCAGCATGCAGAAGCGAGCAGCAGCAGCGCAGGCGCAGCAAATAAATACTTTCTTTTTTCATTAAGTTTTTCAAAGATGGCAAAAAGCGTAGCAAAAGAAGCGAAATCGCCTTCCCCAAAGAATGGTGATGCTAATAATGTTAGATCTTCTGAACAAACTTCAGAGGCAGCAACGCGTAAGAGCAAGGGTCAACAACACGAAGAGCAACTACCCACAGTGCCTCTAAAGTTTTTATTGAGTCGTTTAGTAATGTTCTTGCTTAGTTTGGGTTCTGCTTTATTCACAATCTATTTGATGGTGGAATCCCCTGATTCTCCTTTCCTTGTTGCTTTGGGACTTGGCAGACAGCAACAGCGACCACAACAAGACGATGGACACAACTTCTATGCAACATTGGATAGGCAGAAGAAGCAACGTCGTCTTGATGCAGATCTTGAGGCTACCAAAACTCTTAAAAGACGAAGCGCATCGACTGTTATTGGAAGTGATCCGATCACCAAGGTTAGTGTCAACAGTCGCCCTTCGAAAAAGGTTTTAGATGAATTGGAGGAGGAACCCAATCAACGGGATCAAGAGCCAGAACTTCATTCAGCTCCAGATTTACATGAAATCGAACAAGCTATTGAAGTAATTCCAAATAAAGTCGGGGATAATGAAGTGGCCGTTGATTTGACAGGTTCAAGTGATTCTAATACAGACGGTTCTGCTGCGTCATTTGCATTTGCTGAATCAGCTTCCGTGGATATTGGTTCTATTGGCGTTGAATTAGCGGACAATTTTTTGTCTACTGTTTCATCACTTTTGGCTGCCACAAGTTTTTATCCTATCAATCAACCTTGTAGAAGTGCTCGTAACTTAAATTATGCTCCATGGCAACCTCATCCAGATTTACCATTATATTTTCCATTGTATGCCACGAACTTCGTTGATAAATACAATGACGAAGTTGAGTACGCCATCATCATTCAACATGGAAATTCTCGAAATGGTAATGAATACTTTTGCTCTGCTCTCCAATCAATTCAAGCTTTAGTTGATAGAATTCAATTGAATTGCAATAGTAAAGGTGGCAATGCATGCATTGATGTTGATTCATTCTATCGCAAATTTCTCATTGTTGCACCTCAATTTTTGATACCCGGAGACAGTTGTTCACATATCCAACATGGTGATACAGAAAAAATTGATGTAACACTACCAAACCATGAGAAAGGACAAGGAACGTGTGGAGGATACATGGTGTGGACAAATAATGGTTGGAAGGATGGTGATGGTTACTTGAATCGCATATCAAAGACTAGAAAGGGGGCACCCAGTACTATATACTCGTATGATATTTACAATTTGTTAGTTCGCCAATTTGCATCATCTTCTGTATTTCCTAATATGAAGAAAATTGTTTTCTTTGGTTTTTCCGCTGGTGGTCAAGCATTACTCAGACAAGCTTTACTGCCAACATATCAAAAATACTTGAAGGAGGATGGAAGTGATAAGAAAATTAGTGTTCGTACGATTATTTCTGATGTTAGTTCTTATCCTTATCTTGACGATCGCCGCCCGTTGCCAAATTCAGCCACTTCTTCATTTGGTGTGCCAGATGCATCTTGGTTGCCTCAAGAATGGTCAATTGACAAGTCGACAGGAAAATCGTGGATTCAAGATTGGGAAAAAGATAGCTGTAAAAACTATAATAAGTGGAGATATGGATTGGATGAATTAAAGGGATATTACCATCAGCAACAATCAAAATATGAGCCAACAGGATTAACTATTCCAGAGAAAATTGTTCGTGGTAAGTTATTCGTTGAATCAAATAGTCATCTCAATTCCTGACATTTGTGTACATAGAATTGCCAATGAGAAACATTCATTACTTGGTGGGATTGGAGGATCATCGTAATTGCAAACTTGAAGGGTCTACTGTAGGTGGTGTTAAATGTAGTGACAAAGGTCTCGCAACAAACTGCGAAGCGATGTTGCAAGGTAGCGATAGAAAATCTCGTTTCCACAATTGGCAGGCATATATTGAAGACATTACGAAGGCTTCTCAACCTGGTGATTCTACTTTTTGTGATATCAAAGGAACATCTTCGTCACCAATCCTTAGTGAGGCCACAAATATTGGTGGAACATGTAGCAAAGTTTTCTATGTTGCAAATTGTGCGCACGATTTTGATTGTATGATGAAATCATTAGAAGCACAATGCTTGATATTTGATTATTGTAAAAAATAGTTGCAGTCAACAGATACGGTTACTAATAAATGCGAATTAGATACATATAGTAAATATATTGATAATATTATATATGCTCAAACTTATTCAACGCTACTGTTAAAAATCCAAATTTACATGAAAATATAGTTGTTACAATATGTGATGATCGGGATTACACTTCGTCTGTCGACCTACATATCAACAAACTATTTAGACCACCGACACAAATAAACCTCTTCTTGTCACCCAGTGCTAAGATACAAAAAATCACAGAATTATACGAGAATCCCATCAATAAGGTGAGTACTCCATGCGAAAAATCGATATCTTCGTACACAACATACAATTTTCTAATTTTGACACAAAAGCAGCTTGAAACTACCTTGTTTATGTACAAACGAAGAACTCTTCACAACTCTCAAAAAAACCAAACACAGATTGGTTTAAAATACAACTACTATGTACTGACGAGTCATAGCTCAAACGATTTACAACCTTTTATACATAATGATTTTTCGAACAATCAAAAATGCCTCACAATATTGATCCGTAACTTCAAAGCTTGGTAAAAAGCAATCCCAGACACCAATAGAGCATACAGCCAAAACACGACCAACGAAAAAAAGAAGAAGAGAGCGATAGATAGTGGATAGGAGCAATGTACTATCACGAATTAATTTCTTCTTATCTATTGCATGGTATGTTGCCATACACAAAAGAAGAAGACGTAGAGAAACAAAAAGAAACACTGTGGAGCCTAACAAAACTATTTTAACAGTACACATTTTTTATCTTTCCGAGAGATCATTCAGCCACATCGTGAGATATATATTCGTCTTGCAGTCGTTGCTCTATTTCTTCAGTTCCACTGTGGTTATCACTAGCGCTTTCGGACTCAGGGACAGCTTCTTCGGCAGCAGAGAGCTGGTCGACGTGCACTTCATCATGATGTGAACCATCAATCGTCTCAATTTCTTCTTGCTCAACATAGGAACTACTGGAGGACGTCCGCTCTTCTTCAATAGAAGGTGGGATAATATTATCGTCGTGGTGGGATTCCGGTACAAGAGCATGTTCCTCTTCCAAGATCACATTGTGTTCAGTCGAACGAGATCGACGTCTACTCAAAGCTCTCATCTTACCCATCAGTGAATGCTCTTTGCAAATAGCCATAAAGGATCGACGGCTTTCACGTCCATCCCCAGCTTTATGAACTTCAACTGAACGAACGGAGACGACATCCGTGATTGGTCCATACTGTCTTCCTTCATAAGAAGGATTTCGAATCTTTTCGACTGGTAAAGCATCTTGATCATTATCCAATAACATTTGACGTAAATTATCTTCAATAGTTAATCTCCAATCTTTTTTACGTCCATTTGGATCAAACCGAAATTCTTCTGGTAATGACGCATATACAGCTGCAGTTTCAATGATATCCAAATGTTGTTGTTGACTATTGAATCTTCCTAACAAATCTGATTCATGCAATCTAGCAATTTCATCTTTTCCCATTCTAACCAACCAAAGACACTGCCGTTGTTGTAACCTTCGTGCTAAATCATCTGACAAACCCAATCCCACCAAACTATCAAAGGTACTTTCAAATATGTTCACTGGTACAAATGTTCTTGTTCGCTCCAAACATTGTTCTAAAAATTCTGCTAAACTTTCACGCCAATTTCTTCGCTCTTCTTCTAACATCAGTTGATAAAGAGGATTTTCTTCTTGTGCTTTTAATAAGTAATCAAACCTCTTCTCATCTATATCATAGCCAGCGTCTGATAATTCGGCCAATTCTAAGAGCTCCCGTTGAATCTCTTCCAGTGCCAATTGATCAGCTGAATAGTCACCTGGTTGAGCATCTTCCTCATCGTCATATTCTGCCACTACAAGAGCCTCCTCCTCGTCTGATTCGTCACCAATAAATCCATTTCCTTCCTCTAGTTCAGCCATTGTAATAGCCACTCGAAAATAGTTGAATCAAAATAACAACAAGAAGAGAATGTGCGTTGAAGGAATGATACATTCAAATGCTACTAGTATGGTTGTGATCTTGTGATAATAACAATTTTTCACAACCAAAAATGGATTAATGAGCGAAAGAATAAAGATATTATTGTAGATTAATTAACCACCAAAATAGCGCAACGGTTCAATTGCAAAGCCAATGGGGGAGAAGAATATTTCCAAATAGGCCTGTCAGCACCGATTGCTCTAATCAAAGCCGACTTCACCCTTGAACGATGGCTTATGTTTTCTTTTGACAACACAACACCCAAATCTGAAAACAGGCTGTTGTACAACACCCAGCCCCCAGCAGTTTATCTAGAAATACATAATTTCCGCCTATTTTACGCGAAATATGGCGGACATTTCTTGCTTGCTGTCCTGAGAAACGCTCGCACTCATTTGTTGTTGGTCATCACATCTTCGATACAAGATCAAAAGTTATTCCTATTATAAGTTCTTGTCCAACTTTAAGGGTTTAAAAGAGTGACGAAAGTTTTTGTTTTACCCTTCCAAGTTTTTCTCTCTTTACTTCTGAACTATACCTCATCTCGTAGAAGAGTTTGAACTTCTCTGGTTTTATTTCACTGTGGATTATTTTTTAACCAGATTGCGAAAAAAATGTCAAGATCTATTACAATTGCGTCTTTGTTAATTGTTCTTCTTGGACACTTGAACTATAGAGTTATTGCATATTCATTTGATGATGAAGATTATTCTTGTTATCATGCGAATTCTTGGAGAGAAAATGTCAACAAATCAAAAAATGCTATTTTTGGCGGCTACATTGAAGTTATTAAAAGTCATTATTTAAGCCCAAGAAGAAGATTACATGGTTCAATGGTTCCTACACCTGTTACTGATGTCTTACAAACTGTTACATCTACCCTTTCTAGCGGTTGGCAATTAGAATTCAAAGGAATTCCAAAATATTCCCATGTAATGACTGCCGACGATATCACAACATTAAATGCCCGTCCAAAGGCATCTGTGGATTTCACCAATGGTGCTACATCTGCATCAGCTGGCACAACTTACCAGTTTGGTAGTGATATTGGATACAATTCTGATGAATGTGCCAAGGGTTACTTCCCCCCTGGTCCTGATTGTCCTGTGGGTGGTTCACGATCAGTGGTGTTTCCCTTAACCCCAAAACCTGAGGGTAACGGAGGTAAGATGTCTATACTGCTAATGAGATGTTCCTTCTTTTGACTAACCGCTGTTCATGTAGAGGGATGCTATACTGGACCTGTAGCGGGATATTTTGTGAATGGTATTCCATTTCATTCTTGGTCAAATGGAAGGAGTTATCATGAAAGTCAGAATTGGTATGAAATTGCGATAGAGTGGAATAAGTACGAGTTAGATATCTGTTTGGGTATGTCAAAAGGGGGGGAATATCATCGTAAGTTCAATTTTGTGTGGAAATCCAATTATACAGATAATCCAATTGTTCAATTTCAGACTACTCTTACTCTCCTTGTTTAGCTAGTGATCTGGGTGACACGGGGCAAGGTCACAGTCCAATCTATGGATTTGCTTTTGATGGTTATCCTGTGTTTGGACCTTACCAAGCTGCCAATACTCTCGCACAGTCATGCTGGATTCGTCGCGATTACACTGACATGACCAGGGCTGGATGTAGTGATGCCAAGCGTACTTGTATAATGAATGATCCTACCGACTATGCTAAAGGAATGTCCCCTGCGAGTCACAATGGACCCGCTTTTACTTCTGTGCAACAAACTTTGACCGCAAATTCTATTACTACTTCAGTTGGAGTTTATTTTGAAGACCACTATTTTGACAAGACTTGTTCTGGGTTACCTTCGACGGCAGGTGTATATTTGGATGAACATAATGGACATGACCACGGTGATGGTATGGGATATCACTATCACACAACTATTGATAGCTATGGCAAACCTGTGTTTCCTTATATAGTGGGTCCACGCTACTACGGTTGTCTCCCAAGTGGCTCTGGGTTGTTGTGTGGATTAAATTATACTTATAATGCAGTGGCACGTGGTGGGGAGGATACTTCCACCTGTCTCGCTGGTTCTGCAATGAGTCTATCTAGTCAACAATGTTTGGATCATAATTTTGATATCACGTCGTCATCAACTGATGATGGAAGACTATTGTCTCCAGCTGGTAGATTGGGTGTGTTGATCGGTATTATCGTGGTTCTATTGATTTTAGTTGGTCTCGGTTTGTATTGCTGCTGTGGAAAGGCTGATGATGGATCAAATTATAAAACTGTTCCTGTTCAATCCACATGGAACCAGAATGAATATGAACTTCAAGCTTATGACAACCATTAGACAGTTTCCTAGATTGCATCGCACATGATGAAGTTTTATTTGCAGCGTTTTGTGGAATTCGATCTTTGATTTGGTCTTATATTATAATGTATATAATAAATTAGTTGTTATTTGGTGAGTAGTTAGATAATTGTTGTGCGGGATATGATTGAGTAATGTATATATTCTAGTAACTTCGTTATGCTATTAACGATATTTTATATTGTCAACACGGGGGGCGATGTCTTTGACCACTGCTGACTTCCGAATATTGGTAATTGTGATGCCCTGATTAGAAGTATTGGAAGGAGAGAATTAATTTGCTTTCTCAATCCCATGATGTGAAGTATCGCAGAGTGGAAAGTGATCTAACGAAGTTTCCCTTCAGTCTCTGTGCCTTATCCAAAGGATTAAGTCATTGTGTTGTACGCTCTCGCTCTGTATATTATTGTGCATTTTTGTTCGGTAAACACAAGGCACAACAACAAGAATGGTGGTTGTCTTGCTGTTCCAACTGTTTTTCTACTCCTCCAGCCTATTCGTTTAATCGTATCTGCGATCATAAATATGGATTATTATGCAGGTTCTCCCGGTTTTCTGGGTGTATGGTGTTGCTATTCCATAAACAATAGATATATGTAAAACCGATCATCAAATATTTAGTGTATTGTGTGTTTTCCTATTCCGGCAAAATATGCAACAAGTAGAAGTTTGAATAGGATGTGGACATTAAAAAAGTAAAAAATTTCTCAATGGAACGCCAATGAAATCATAACACGAGCATAGAGTTGATGCTCTACTTGTTGTAGACCCCGTGATAAATTTAAATTGTTTTGATTATCATTAGTTTGGTAAGAGGGAGGGATTCTCAGTTGCTATATGTATGAGTATCCACTTAACGGGGAAAAAAGCAATAATAATAATTCAACTTCTTCACCAAACAGCATTAACTATGATATATCTATTTTCTATGTTCAGCTATCTCTATTAGCTTAGTTGCAATAGCAGCAGCAATCTTTGGTTGTTCTCCGGCTGGAAAATGGACACCATCAATATGTGAGGTATTGGCTACTGGACCGAGATTTAGGAAAGATACTTTCATTTCTTTGCATACCACTGAAAGCAAACCAATCAATTTTCTAGATCTTGTCTCAATATCATCTTCGAAGCCCCATAACCGGTTCAATGGGGTAGGCTTTAAGATAGGAGGTCCTAATATCAATATATGGGGTGGCTGAATAGTATGTAATCCCGCAGAACATGCTTTACGTTCTTGCGCAGTTCGCAAAGATCTTGGCATTGTCCCAATAAACGATTGCTTCTGAACATCTCGAATCAATATACGAATACCACTGATGATATCATGAGGACTAGCTTTAAACTTTGCCTTCAGATCATTTGCACCTAATCCTATAACAACAATATCTAATGGTTTATGTATATGCAAAGCCGTCGTAAGAGCTTGCCGTCCATTGCAATCGTATTCCCCATCCGACGGTGGAGGAGCGACATCGGGAAATATTGTCGTTCTTCCATTTAAACCATTGGCAATGATATTGAAGCGAGGTCCCAATAGATGTTGACACTGACTGGTCCATCGATCCCGATAGGGTAATCTCTGAGTTGGTGATCGATGCGCACAATCGGGATCGAATCCCCAAGTATTTGAGTCACCATAGCAGAGAACAGTATATGGATCAACAGGATGTTGATGATCATGGTGGGTTTGATTATCAGGATGTAATTGTGATGACGTGGTGTGTTGTAAACGGCCCATAACGCAACTAAATGGATTGATGCATTTCGAAAATTGTTGAAACACCAGTTTATTGGTTGAATTCAACATTGTTCCAGATATATCCAAACCACCTTGAACAAAAGCAATAGCTGCAATTGGCAATTCATTCATGCTGTTTGTTGACAGCGCATGCGCGCATGCACGCTCGCCTGGAGCGACTCGTGACGTATTGTACTTCTATAACAGAATTCTGTGCGTCCGACGTTTGTTATAAAGCATACAGGTACAGCTGCGTAATAATAACAGACTCAATCAAAATAAATACTTCATATCTACAATACCAGATAGGGGTTGTAACGTGGAGGAATATATTTTCTTCGTGCTACAAAGTGAGTGCATATGCTTAGAGCTCGTGCAATCCGATCAGCAGAAATGAACAACCAAAGAAGCTTCAATTCCATTTCGCAACTAAATCGAAGTCAACATCGAACGACTGTACCCTTGGTGATATTTTTCATGATAATAGCTGGTTTGATGGTATTTCATGTTGTTTCCGATCCAAAGGATAGTTCAAGCAGTCGACATCAACGCGGTATGTTTGATTGGTTAACTAAACAAACGGTGCGACCTTTATCAATTGAAGAGCTTGTGCAACTTGATTTAGACAAGCAAAAAATTGAAAGACAACAAAAGTTGATAGAAAGTGGAGCCGGTACAACCGTCCCATTATCATCAAGTACCACCACTCAAGTTACCACAGAAACATCCACAGGTCATGCAAAGCAGAAGCACGTTACTGTTGGAGCGGACCCTCTAGGAGGCGGTGATGGAGTGATACTCTCCGTTCAAGCAAAAACTACGACGACTACTGTCACCAAGAAAGATGAGTCAACCGAAGTTAACTTAAGTCACATCCCTTCTCCATCCTCTATCGCAGGAAATACCGCCAGTCAGAATACTGTGGATCATGGTCGACTGCATTTATACTGCAACGAGCAAATCTTGCCTGGTGTTGAAGGACCCACGAAATTTCATGGTCATGAGCATTTCGTGTTAAAAGATTTGATTGTTACTGTTCGTCACGGAGACCGATCAGGTATTCATGTTATGCCTGGAAGCGTGCGTGTTGCTCATGATAGCAATTTCCATAGCTATCACCACGATAATCCTCTTATTGATCCACAAGCATTGCGTTATGCTAGTAAATTGGGTAATTTGGAGATTGTGAAAATACCATCCAAAGAAAAAGAATCTCAATGGGTAACATCGATTAAAGTTTGCACACAATGGAAACCCTTAATATCTTTTTGCTTGTTTTCAGGGAGAGGATATCTCGAATGCTTTTAATCCAAATGTTGCTTTTCGTCGATCTGATTTCAATTTATCTCAAGGCCAACTAACAAGTCGGGGGTTTATGCAACATGTGCAGCTAGGGCAAATATTGGCTGGATCGTACCGTGGTTTTCTTGACCACATCCAATCCCCTGAAGATATCTATGTTCGATCCACGAACTATGTCCGAACGTTACAGGTGCGATTACTTATTTTGCCAGATTGAAGTTGTTACTGATCATCCCAATTTTTCCTGTATTCATTAATCTCTGCAGTCTGTTGGTGGTCTATTGATAACATCTCTTCCAAAACTGATAAGCAACAATAGAGCGAAGGTAAGTAAGGTAGCGTTGATTGTGCATGTTTTCTTTTAATGCTATCAAACATAAGATCCCAATCAATACCTATGAGAACGAGTTGGACGAAGTAATGCATGGCGTTGGTTTGCGTTCATCTTCTCGTGGTATTAATAATGCAGGGCAAGGAGAAACTGAATTTCATGGTAAATGTGACGCTGCAGTCAAATTTGCAAAGAAACAAAAAGCCGTACGTTGACCACCGATTATTTCATCATTATGATAATGAATTTAAATTTTCCATAGGCTTACATTCGAAAATCTCCTATCTTCGACCGGTTGGCTAGAGTATTTGGAAAAGTCATTCATTCTACGGCAAGTAATACGTTAGCGTCTATTAGCAGGAAACCTGATCTGCTTTTCATTTAGAGCACTACTGAACTGGTAGATTCAGCAATGCCATCATATTGCCACGGTCTACAACTTCCATGTGGTAAAGATCAGGTCGGTTGGATTGAAACGCAAAGCGATGCAAATTCAAAATTGAAGAGTAGCGAATCTTCTGAAGAAAAACCCAAAGGGATTTCCTCCCCAGTTGAAAACAAACTAACGAATCAAAGAAAAGACAATCATCGAAGACACTTACAAATTGCTGCAGTTTCTGGTTTGAAAAATGTCCATCCAAATCCAAAAGACCGCTGTATAAATCCGAATCATGTTTATGAAATGATGGTATGTGGTAATTTCATCTCGCTTTGCGTTTATTGCTTTTATTGATTGTTGTTAATTTTGTTATGTAGATTGAAGGAGATCATGCGTATTGCGAGCGTTTCAGTGGAAATACCGGTGGATTAAATTCAACAAAGCTATCGCTGTATCCATTTATGAAAGAAGTAAGTATAGAACGATTGGTTGCATTATTCCAGTCAATTTAATATATTGTAGATTCTAGAGCACTTAAAAGATTCAGTTGCCCCAATTGAGAGTACTGCTCATAATAGCACGCTTCACAAAGGAGTCGGCAAAAAGCTATCAATCTTTTCTGGCCATGATACGGTTATTGCACCCGTATTATCCGCATTGGGGGTTTATCATGATGCATTATGTTATTGGCCTGGCTATGCCTCTCGTATTGTATTTGAACTATATGCAGTGACAAAAACAAAGCAAATTAAAGATATTCCAGTCTCTGATTTACAAACAAAAGCCAAAGAATATATGACCAAGCTTACAAAATTTAAACATGAACATCGCACATTTGATGATTCTTTCTCATCAGATGAGAGTGCTACGG
>JACCEA011652624.1_pt1 | contig 12664 bp, 23 predicted proteins | sample 7449851 | NCBI WGS metagenome assembly JACCEA01 (sample SAMN15323453, study PRJNA562643) | freshwater metagenome | isolation source: river surface water | place: USA:Blue River Watershed | collected 2017-08-18 | reverse complement strand
ATGGATGATGATATTTCCTTGGCAGAGCAAGGAATATATGCCGATATCGATCACTGTAAAACAGAATTAGGCAATTTGTTGTTGCAATATAAATACCATGAAAAAACTTAACAAAGCCAATCAGCATTGCTCCCTGCGGTCGCTGGACCTCGTTTCACTCTGCCGCTGCTGGCGTCGTTAACTGTACTAGGAAACTCCATGAAGTTTTTTGTAACTATCTTAGCGGTTTTATTTTATGGGAATGCATTTGCATGTTCATTTGCCAGACCGTTTGTCGATTTTGAGCATACCAATGAAGGCAATATCATTCCCAAAATGCCAATTTTCTCCGTGAAGTCAATTTCACGTGGCGAGATCGGTGGTGCTGGTTCCTGTGCTGATGCAGGTGTACTTACTTTAGTTACAACCTCTGCCGAGAAAGACACTGGCTTTATATTTTCCATTGAGGAAGGCCAATTTGAAGGCCGACTTTTTCATCCTAAACCGATGATTTTGGCGAGCGGCCACACCGGATCGGATGAATACTTTTTTATATGGAATGATGGCCGTACTACCGAGCAGGAGCCTATAGACATAACCGTTAAAATAGTCGCAGTCTCTAAAGACGGAGGTCAAAGCGAGCCACAATATTTAAAAGTAACTCACAATGGCGTGAAAAAGCCATGGTGGCAATTTTGGTAGGTACAGTTAGCAAGGCGCGACACCCGCAGCTACGCTCGCCAAGGTTCGCGTGCGCGAATTGTCAGCCTTAAAGGAATCGAGAACATGAGTGAATCATATTGGCGATTTGTAGAACCTATATGGGACACATTAAGTATTTATGATGGTGGCGATGTATTTCTGAGAGAGTTCAATAAGGCTACTGAAAAGCAGAAAACGCTGTTTGCTGCGCATTGGGCTCAGGCCGAGATAATGAACGGTGGATTGGGGCAGTTTTTCTCGAATTCTACGGGTGTTTTAGCTCCCGAAGCTGCAAAAGCATTTGAGGCTATTGGTATGCCAAAATGCGCTGAGGCTTTGCTTAACTCAATGAGGTTTTTCGGTGAAACGTACCCTAGAGACCGGAATGTTCGTGAGTCCATTTTCGAACAGTTTTATGAAAAACATGGTGAAGACAAAATACCACTAGAAGAGTTCGAAGATATCATGGCAACTGAACTTGAAGATGAAAATGGTGGTTTTGAAGAAGCGGCAGATATGTATGCAAATCAAGGCTAACAAGTGCATGTTGTTGCACTTGGGTAAACTGTCGCCGTTTTTGCAAAAAAACGCAAAAACGCCGCTACTTCGCCCAAGCCATAAATGCATGTGTTAGGTCTCTAAATTATGAATGCAGAATATGTGCACAATTTCGATAGTACATTTAAATCAACACTTCTCAGGCTTGGTTTTGAGAAGGTCGTTTTGAATGGCTGCGTTAGCTACGATGTCCTCTATCGAAAAGAAGAATTGTGGCTTGGCTCCTCGTGGGATTTTCGTGATCAATATTTAGAATTTGGTTTAGGTCACTTATTTAGTTTTAAAGATGTAATGCCAAGATTTATTATCCTCGGCGATTATTCCGACTATTGCAAAGCGGTAAAGGAGTTGACACCTTACATGCCCAGTTATAGAGAGCAATATTTGGATTTGGCATTTAGTTCCCTAACCGAATCATTAACAATCTACGAGACGAATTACTCTGCTATTAAGGCTAAGTATCTAAATTCTCGATTCGAGAATTCTGCGGAGTATCGGAATTTACTTGGCAATCAAGTTACTAAAGATATGTTGGCAGCCTTCGTTACTGTGACATAACAACGCAATTAAAAACGGTGACCTTCCCCCCAAATGTAAGCCATGAATGAAGCTAAGATAAATACCGTACTTGAGCTGTTCGAAAAGCATAGAAAAGTTCCTGGGGCAGCATTTGATCAGGAATATTTCTTTGATTTTCTAATGAAAGACCCCAAGGGAAAAGGATCTTTTCGAAATAGCTTTTCGGGGCTTCGCAGATTCAATGCATTTTGGGATGAGGTTCAATTAAAGTTTGGAGTATGTTTCTCAATTGAAGACCGAGACCGTGACTATTCCTTAAATGACTTTTGTGATCGGATCGAAGAGCTTCAAAAAGCTAAGCGCTCTTCGAAAGCCTCTCTAAGAAATCGAGCCAAATATGGCTTTGAGTGGAATATATTCGTGTTTTGTAATGTGGTTCTTATAGGTTTGGCCGCTTTGGCCAACAGCATATTCTTACTAGCCTGTGTCGTCTGGTTGGGTATTGGTTATTTAAACTATAAACTGGTATCCAGCCATCTAAATGAAAAACGTTATCTCAAAGCACTAGAGGCTAAAATTCACAATGGCACCAACATTTAACAAGCCGCAGCAGTCGCTCCCGTTGGTCGCAGGAACAGCCAAAAAAGCTGCGCTTATTTGTCTGCCCGGTGTGGGGCGTTATGCAATCGGGAGGATCTAAGGCAAATGGAAAAATTTGAAATATACAATCAAGTCACAACTGAGCTTTTAAAAGAAAGTATCTCATGCACACCTGAATCATGGACAGAAGGAGTGCTGACTATCGACTGTGATGGCCGAGCTATCAACTACAAACTTAAAAATGATAACTCTGCGGATAAAGCAGTGATCAGTGATGTGCTTCGTGGACTATGTGAGGAGTTATATGTGGTTATGAGGCAGCACGGAGACACCTGGATTCAAGCCGTTGTACACTTTTATCAGGAAAATGATAGTTGGAGCTTTAAAACAAATTTTGAGTATGAGACTCAGGTAAATAATGCAGCTCCAGAGAAAAGCAAGCCATGGTGGAAACTGTGGTAAGCCTAACAATGCATTGCAGCGGACAAGCTTCTTAATGCGAGCGTTATGTTTTATAAGGTCTTATGGATAGTAGAAATATAGTAATATTTGATGGCGTATGTAATTTCTGCAATGGTTCAGTAAATTTCATCATCAAGAGGGATCCTGAAGGAGTATTTGCGTTTACTCCGATGCAGAGTGATCTTGCTAAAGAGCTAATGGAAAAACATCAAATATTCAATGTTGGTATTGATACATTTTTGCTGATAAAGGACGGTCAATGTTTCATTTTCTCTAGTGCTGCACTAGAAATTGCAAAATATTTAACCGGCTTCTGGTATTTATTTAATATATTAAAATTGATTCCTGCTCCTGCTCCTGTACGGGATTTCTTTTACAAATTATTTGCGCGGAATAGATATAAATTATTTGGCAGGAAAGAGCACTGTATGGTGCCAACAACTGCAATTAGGTCACGTTTTGTTGGAATCTAAACATAACAAACAAAGGCCTCATCGCCTGCGGGCTGGACTGGCAAAAATTTGCTCGCCGTGTAGGCGATAATTAAAGGTGTACATGAAAAAGAGCACCATCATTCTAATAGTAATAACTCTTTTATTGTTCTGGACTGTAGTGCATAAGCCTGGTGGAAGTTTAGAATATTATTTACTGTTAAAACCTTACCCTACATTAGATTTATTCTTGGGGGGCGGAGAAGAAGGCCATTATGCCCGTATGCTTGTAAGTGGAGAATTTCCAGATTGGCTTGTAAATAAGCAATACATCAATCTTGCATGGGGTGGCTTGGAAGATGATACCAAGGTTTGGGAATTTCTAAGAAGTGGAGCTTTATTAGTTGTTTTCTTAGGATGGCCTATTTTACTAATTATTTGGCTGGTCATAGTAATTAAAACGCAGTTATCAAAACGCTCAAGCAAGTTCGCGCCAAAGCGCGTCGTTTAGCTTTGCGTTATGCCTTTAGTGAGTAGGTGCTCCGAATTATGAAACAAAATCCGCTATCGGAAATGCCATTTACGCGAGATTCTGTATTGCAAATGCTTAGTTGGGGCGCAACCCCTGAAACATCCCCATATTCGCACAAGCAGATCGCGCAATGGTGCGATAGGTTCTGGTGTCAGTATCTCGATGTTGATGCCGATCCAGAAATTGAGAGATTGCTCCCTGTTCTCACAGGTGTGGAAACTCAGTGGGATCTCTATCTGGCAAACACATATACGCTTGAAGAGCTCAGGACCAAAGACTTTGATGCTGAGCAAATGCCCAAGGAGTGGTTTAATGATTGGCTTAAACAATTGGCATAACAAGGACCGGCAGCACGCAGCCTTCGGCTGCTGGACTCGCTGCGCTCGCCGCTGCGGGCGTTAAGTATCATGAGAGTAAATATGGAAACTCAATCTAAAAGTTGGAAACAGCACATTAATGAGTTGGAGGCTATTTCTCCGATAAGGTTCTACCTTCTGTTTTATCTAATGTGGCTTGGTGGCATGACATTTGGGCGATCTGTAGGAGTGGCTATCTTCAACCTCAATGTGTCGTCTGAGACGTTATTTCATGACATTTTTGTCTCAATTGGTGCTGTAGCATGTGTATTCCTCTATAAAAAGGCTTTACCAAAAAGTGACTCTTAACAAGCGCAATCAGCCTACGCGCTACGATCTCGGCGGTTACGGGCGTTGGTATATTGATGAATTCTGAAGAAATATCCAAAGTTGAAATATTGAAAAATGGCGAAATGCTTCTTGTGCTCGCCAGCGGTGGTAAGCCGATGTATCAGTACATCTATCGCGAAGCTGCTGATGTGTATTGGGACAACGAGCGCAAGGCTTTCAAAGCACCAGCCCCCAGAACGCGGAGCCACGCTGACTGGTATTGGCATATCGTTTCAATAGCAGCGTCAGGTCTGGGTCTATCTCTAAAATTATCGGAAAGCCCAGCTTGGGTAAATGTACCAGAGTCAACAAAGGCTCAAATATGCGGAATATTCTAAAACATTTAATGCTCCTTGTTTCTTGGCATGCATTCAGCGGAGGTACGAGTTGGGATGTATAGTTCACGGATTTTTCTAGGATCTAAGCTACAGAGGCCGAGGCGACCATAAAAATACTTTCAGCTGTTAAATCTTTCAACGACGGCTGCGACACAGCGAAAATAGTGTTTGCCTTCGATGATGATGAGGTCAAAAAGCATACTTATAAGATATTCGTAGATTTATCGTCGCAAGCCTCAGCACTCGATGAATTTGAAAAAGCAGCTAAAGAAGGTTCCAACACCAAGCTGGGAATAATTGGGGCTGGGCTACGAAAGACCGGAAAATGCACCTTCACAAGTAAAGGGCTAGCCCAACTTGAGGAATATAATGGCATCAAGGTTATTTATTCTTTTCATGACTCAGTATAAAAACATAACAAGGCAATCCAACATCGGCAGCGCCAAAATTGCGATGCCTGAACTTGCTAAACGTTGTTTCGCTCGCCGTTGCTGGCGGCATTATGTTGCTTTTAGGATTTTATGACTCAATGCAAGCACAGACTTGGTTTCATGCAGAACATTTTTGCATCGAGAACAATCAGATTTAAATGTTTAACCTGTGAACACCCTGTATATCGTGAGCATCATTTGGTTCTCGGATTTTGGGGGCCGTCGCTTCCAATATGGATCTTTGCTTTGATTGGGGCTGCGTTTGTGTCCGGAATCTTGTTCTGGTCAGCTATGCTGCTTGTGTTATTTTCAATGGGTGGGGCTTACTTGATTGATTTGAAACAATACTCGTTAGAAGTCTATTCAGCTGAAGAGTCCAAGAAAGACAGTGCAAGGGCTAAAAAAAGTCTACTACTAGTACTAGGTATCATAATATTAGGTGCAATATTCGAGTCCACGAGATAACAAGCAACTGACTGTAATCGTTCGCGGGCGGTCACTGGGACAATAACATGCAGGCTCAGTCGCTTCGTTCCCTGTGTAGCCTGCGTGTTATTGCCCCTAAGTTGGGCGTTGGTAGAAGAGGTTTCGGACTTTGAACAGAACTAAAAGGTTAAAGATTGGTTATTTTTTGGTTTTTTTAGTGTTTGCTGTTTTTGCCGGTGTCACCATTTATGTGGTGGGTAGTAATCCAGTTTTTCTTGCGGCGGCTGCTCTAGTTTTGATTATTCCGGGACGTATTCAAGGTTTTTTCTATAGAGATTTTTTCACCGGTCGTCAGCTTTTTGATAAAGGTGCTTTCAACGAGTCTCTATTTTATTCTGAAAAATTTATTGTTCAGCTAAAGTCAAAACCAAATTTAAAACATTTATTGTGGGTTACGTGGCCTATTTATTCTGTTGAAATTAAAGCTATGGCATTAAATAATTTAGGAGCTGCGTATCTGGAATTGGGAGATTTTGAAAATGCTGAAAGTCAGTTTCAAGCTGCCCTTTCATTAGATCCTCACTACCCAATTCCTTACTTTAATCTGGCAATAGTTAATGAGCTTCGTCAAATGCATGACCTTGCTAAGCAATGTGCTGAAAAAGCCTGTTTACTCGGATATAGGCAAAGTACTTTTGATAAAGTTATTCTAAAAGCGCAAATTTTATTAGCGAGTATTGAAGGGCGCCGAAAAACTGTATCTAGTTCACCCTTTCATTTATAAAAAGTGTCGCACTTCGTTTATGAATCCGCCGCTGAACTTAGCGTGAGCAGTGAAACTGCGAACGGTATAAATGCTGATTTAGGGTTATGCCGTTAAGTCGCAAGTTCGTATCGGTTGCCGCGGTTTCAAAGCTAAAACCGGCATTTGGGGCAACATAAAATATTTAATGTGTTGGTAAAACTACCAACGTAAAGGGCGGTAGTGTTGTTTTCCAGTAGCGCTGCCGAAAGTTTTAATTCGCACAACTGGCGCTATATGTTGGCAAACATAGCTAACAGAACGCGGCACTTTGCAGCCTGCGGCCGCAGCGACGTTAAACTGCGATGCAGTTTTCCGCGCGTGCGCTCAGTGTTATACATGGAGTAAGAACATTTGCTTAAATTATTCCTTAAGTCAGTTGTAATCATTTTTTTATTGGTAGTACTTTTGGTTGGGCTTGGCATAACGGGCGCTTACTTTTACGTCTGGCCAACTAACTTTAATGATCAAAATCTGAACGTAACTGAAATAACCCATCGAGAACTTACTAAACTAATAGAAGAGAAAAAGTTCTATTCCGAACCTTCTGCATTTTACTTTGGTGCACCAAATGAAATTGTTAGAATCAGAGCTGAAGTCAAAGTTAATTTAGCGCTTAATGAAATTGCCGAAGTGGTGAAGAAAAATCCAAAAAAATCGGCCGTCCTATCAAGTATTAAAATTTCTCTTAAAAATTTCCAAGATTTTGATTCCGAAGAAAATGAAATGGCGCTGTATTATTTTGAAAAATCACTTGAAATACTTAGAATTGAGAGTTCAAATGAATTATTTAATGTGTGGCGCTATGGTTTCCCATATGGGTGGTTTTTTTAAAAATGCATAACAAATGGCTTCAGCACCGAGCCTTCGGCGTTAGCCACACCTCAAACAAGGATGTATATATGAAATTCCTAGGTAAATATTTAATAGTCACTTCTGTAGTTTTTCACATATTGCTATTGGCATCACTTTATTGGGTTCTGCCGTATTACAGCTATATGCAAGACACCGTTAAAACGAATATGGACTCATATAAAAAAGAAGAATACGCAGTAGTAAAAAGCGTAACAGAAATGAGCCGCAACGGATTAAAGTACAGAGGTTATTTAGTGAGCATTGATGGTCAAGATTTATATGTGCAAGGCATAGGTGATGACAGTATTGCAGTAAACGAAGAAGTGAAAATTTTAATAAATGTTCACCCCTTTAAAGACCTGCAAACATTAACAGTAATTGCTGTTAAGAAATAAACATGGCTAACAAACGTAGTCACTGGGACAAATTTTCCGCTGCGCTCCAAATTTGCCCGTGCTGCGAGAGCTAGCAGGTACACAGCTGCCAGTATAAATCCTCATTTAGGGTTATGCCGTTAAGTCGCAAGTTCGTATCGGTTGCCGCGGTTTTCAAAGCTAAAACCGGCATTTGCGGCAACATAAAATATTTAATGTGTTGGTAAAACTACCAACGTAAAGGGCGGTAGCGTTGTTTTCCAGTAGCGCTGGCGCAAGTTTTAATTCGCACAACTGGCGGTGCATGTTGGCAAACATGGCTAACAATACTCGCAATTTTGCGGCCTGCGGCCGCAGCTACGCCAACCGCGTTGCAGTTGTCCTCGCGTGCGCTCAGTTTTATGACCATAGGTGAACATGGAAGTTATTGATCTTATTGACGAAGAACTTTCTTGTATCGTAGAGGCCCTAAAATTAAAGGACGAGGCGGTGTTGTTTGGTATGCAGTTAGCCCCTATAAAAAAGGCGTATGACATATTTGGGGTGCTGTATCCGCTTGTTATTTTTTCCGAATTAGAACCAGATGGAACTCTAAACGTGATTGTTGAAATAACAAAGCGACAGTTTTTGGGAGTAACTAAATTGTTTTCGAAAGGGTTTAAACTAAAAAATGGTGTCATAACTGATCTTACTGAGCAAGAGCTTTGGGAATTCGATTAAGTCATAACAAGGCTAGGCACAGTAACGGATTTTCGTTGCGGCTTTGCCTCCGCTACAAAGCCGCTGCTGGCGGAGTTATACGCATACAGAGAGTTAAATAATGGATGATTTAATCGGTGAGATTTTCAAAGGTTTTTTTCGAGCTATAGGTCACCTCATTGCAGAAATAATCTTTGGCACCGTTTGCTACTGGACTGGCTGGCCAATTTGTAAGCTAGTTACTTTCGGCAAATATCCTTCCTCAACGCAAGTGGTGTACCTAGGAAGTGATAATCGCAGCAACCAAGGTTTTTGGTGTAGTGCAGTTGGTCTCATTGTATTGATAGTGTGTGGTCTTTACGCAGGTGGCTTTTTTGGAAACTAAAATACCTCACAAGCACCAGCACATCGCGCCGTTGGCGCTGGATAGGCTCGTGCCAAAATTTAGCTTTAGCTGTGTGGGTGAAAATTAGTACATTCGATATTGTTTTTTGGGGATTACTGCTAGTCGCACTATTAGCCTCAACCAGAATTGCAACCAAGCGTGAAAAGAAGCTTGCTGTTACAAGAGAGCAATTTATTGCTAAATATTCCTTTATTGAAGAAGGTTATGTTTACTCTGAGATAAGTAAACACGGCTTCTCTCTAATTGATAGAGCTAGTGGAAATTATGGTGAGTATGAAACCACTAATGTATTAAGTAAGTTAAAAGGTAATGACGAATTTTTCATCTTCGACTTTCAGTACATTCCTAAGAACTCCGACAAAAGCACATTATCTAAGCCTGCAACAATAAGAGCGGTATTGATTAAGTTTAAAGATCGAGAACTGCCAAGTTTTGAACTATTTCCAGAAAATCTGTTTGAAAAAATCAAACAGGTCTTTGGCTATAGTGACATTAACTTCGAAAAATACCCAGATTTTTCAAAGAAGTATGCCCTAAAAAGTCCTGAACCCGAAGCCTTGAAGAAGGTTTTTGCCGATGGACTTATTCAGTATCTTGAAACCAAAGAGGGTATTTTTATCGAAGCACGACAGCGGCTTCTGTTAGTTTATAAAGATCAAGGAGGGGAATTTGCTGATTACGAGAGTTTATATAATGAAGCAGAATCGATTAATAACCTTCTTCGTTGAAAAACGATAGTTAAAAGAACTTCGATTGCATATTGGCACGCTGCCACTGGCTTGCAGTTTTAGACGTTGCCCCCCATATGCTGCCCGCTCTGAATTTCTGTCAGGTGAGTCCAGTCAAACTAGGGCGCTCGACAACTTCGACAGCCACGAAATTTTGGCTGATTGGCTTGTCCAGAATAGCCCCTTGGTAATCACCCATTCCCAAACAGTCCCATCAAGCACAGTCTCACCCAGAATAATCGCACCCAGATTTGCCTCACCCAGCATAGCTCCGCTGCTCCAACATGCCGTCCGCGTTGCCGCCTGCCGCGCTAGGCCGTCGCGCTAGGTCGTGGTTTGTACCCTTTGAGTCGTCGCCTGTCACATAGCAATTGTCCGTTGCTTTCATCTTCGTCAATCTGTCAAACAAATCGGCACTATTACCGGTCAATCTGCGACCGGGCACTTACCCAACGGAGAGATTATGATTCAGCAAACATCGGCCAGTGCGGCTATCGCTACAACCCCTGCTATGCCAGCGGCGTCAGCCCTTGTCCAAGGCCGCTTGGTGGGATTTGGCCTCTTGGTTAGCTTCGCATTCGGCATGTATTCTAACTTCCAATTGCAAAGCGAGTTGTTCTCCGACGGCGGCTTTATGGTGCAGGCTGGGCAACAGCCCTGGTTGGTCGGTACCATCGTGGTGCTGGGGCTAATCACTGGCCTTATCTCTCTGACGATAGCCGCGACGGTCCGGCAACGCACGGCGGCGCAGATGCCGGTGTTAAGTTTGGGTTATTTGCTGTTGGTGACAGCTGGATTCGCCATGAGTCAGGTGGAACATACCGTGCTCTTGGCCATGCGCCCGATCAGCGAAGCCTTTCTGGTTGCGGGCCCAGAGGCGGCTACTAGGTTTGAAACGGTGCGAGAGCTGCTAGGTGGTCTGCGCAACGGTATCCACTTCCCGGACAAACTGGTTGGTGGCCTTAGCGTATTCCTGCTCTTCTTCTTACTTAAGCGCGCTCGGTTGATCCCGGCACTGCTGGCCTTGGCGGGCATGGTCGCTGCCGTCTGCCAAATGACGACAATCCTGCGTGAGTTGTTCGGTTACGACATCATCTACGCGCTGCTGGCGCCGCTTGCCTTGGTCTACCCTGCGACCGGCATCTGGTTGCTGATCAAGGGCTTCGCTGCAAAAGAAAGCGCCTAGCTAAACGCTCGCTAATATCCCTGCGTCTGGCCCGTGACTGTATCGTCGCGGGCTCTGGCGTAGTTTGTCGTTTTCTCGGCACTAAAGTAGCTGCTGGCTTAGCGGAATAGCGGAATAGCGGAATAGCGGAATAGCGGCATAGTAGAATAGTGGCATAGTGTCGCTGAGTTGGAAAAGAAGTTGCAGCCTCCGGCTGTTAGTGGACAGCAGCCTGATGTTCGGCAAGTGCATGGAGTTTCTCCAGCCCAAACTTATCGGCTTGATGAAGGGTTGACTTCTCTTTGTGGAGACAGTTCGTGACTACAGTAAAGTGCAAACGGAAATTGCCTTCTTTGTTCCCCTTATGATAGTTTATGGTTTACTAATTGATCACTAACTGTTTACATGCTTGGCTCAGTGCTTTTGCAGGCAAAGTGGCCATTCACAGGGCCGTTCAACATTTCCCCGTGCGGCGTTGCTTGAGTTTTAGCATAGCCTAAGGGGTTGCCGTTAAGTCGCAAGTTCGATTGGTTGCAGCGGTTTTAACATTAAAACCGGCATTTTGGGCAACATAAAGTATTTAATGTGTTGGTAAATCTACCCACGCAAAGGGCGGTAGCGTGGTTTTTTACTAGCGCAGCCGCAAGTTTTTATTCGCACAATTGCTGCTGCCTGTTGGCAAATATGGCTAGCAAATTACTGAAGTCACACACTGCTTTCGCGGGGTCGAAAATCATTGGGCTGCGACGGCAAAACGCATTTTGGCTTGTGTATTTGTGCCTCTAAGTGCGGTGTTATTTTTCTAGGAGAATAATTACGTGGCAATAATCGTGGCTGGAAAACTACAGTTGAAGCCTGGCTCGCGGCAGGAGTTTATCGAAAAGTCGTGTGATGCTATCAGGCAAGCAAGATCACTGGCTGCGTGCGAAGACTTTTCAGTGTCGCCAGATCCTATCGATGAGAACAGAGTGAACATTTTCGAGAAATGGCTTGCTCGCGCGCCATTAGAGCAGTTCAGAAATGCGGGTCCAGATAATGATGCATTTTCGCTAGTCGAATCCTTCGATATCAATGAGTATGAAATCAAGACATAACAACGCCAGCAAAGTAGCGGCTACCAACGCGCATATAGCGTTGTAATTATTCCTGAGAGCAATTTCTGGAGATGTATGAGCAACAAAGCGCTGGTTGTACTTTCATCGATAATTTCTGCAGGTTTAATAACCCCTGAAGAATATATTGCGTGCTGTGATGAAATTATCTTAAGTGAGCAAGAACCTTCGCAGCTTGTTATGGATCTTTCACTGCTAAGAGATAAAGCTGATGCAGCTAGAAGGTTACTAGACGAAGCCTACGGTAATTTTGCCGAGAAGTATCCTGTTCCAGCGCCAGGTTTCTTCGAGGTATGCGCTGAATACCTCAAGTATCAATCCGATCATATTACTTGGGCCGAGTTTCTTCGCTCGGCGATACTTATAGCAGAGCATGGACAGTGCCAATGGGGCGCAAATGACTTTCATAGATGCTTGGAGGCATTTGTAGCGAGTGGCGAAAGTGAAGTATTAGCAAAAAGGCAATCGGAGCATTTATCAGGCGTTCTGAAGGAGGAGCTTGCAGAAGTAGAACGCTATCGTCAGATGGTAGCTCAACGAAATTTAACCATTTTGTCCTGTTAACGTTTGGGTCTGCCCTTCTAGTTGTGCATGGCCTGTAGCCGCGACACATACTTAGCGGTGTTTATGCGCTCCAAGTTAAGGTTCAGTAAAAAGCAGGTGGATATGAACAAAAATAAAACATTAGAACAAATTGAAAGGCAGGTCTGGCCGGAACCAGAATATGGGTCACACGTTGTGAAAAGGTGCCATCAGTTGCGCAAGGTTCCATTGAGTGAATTCTCAGTCGAGGATCTACGAATAATGATTGGCCAAAAAATTTCCTTAAGCAGTCTGCTGCCACTTGCGCTCGATGTTT
>JACCEA012351512.1_pt1 | contig 12667 bp, 9 predicted proteins | sample 7449851 | NCBI WGS metagenome assembly JACCEA01 (sample SAMN15323453, study PRJNA562643) | freshwater metagenome | isolation source: river surface water | place: USA:Blue River Watershed | collected 2017-08-18 | reverse complement strand
CTGGAGCAATCAAGAATGCCAACTGGTGAATCGGAGCAGCGCTAACATGAGATCGATGTAACACAAAAGAATCATCCCAATGCCCAGAAAATGTCTTGAAGACATAGAGTGTGTGTTGTGTGTCTCTTCCAAGTGCTGCAGCCAAAGAAGAGTTCTTCGAAAACGAAGCAGAAGCAATACCCCCTATCGCATCGTCAACGAGTTCAACCATAAAGTCCCCAGTAGGAGCCCGATATAAATGGATGGGACTCACTCCAGTGGCATCTCCAGCAAACCCAACCATCACGAAGCGACCGCAAGGGCTAACTCCAATTGCAGTTACATCCAATCGAGTAGTTTGATCAGTGGCACTTTGAGTTGTGATCGCTTGGGTATTCCAAATGCGGATCTTTCGTCCTGCACTTTCCCCTTCGATTGCATAGAGAGTTTTACCCGCCGCCGTAAGGATTTCCCCGTGACCACAAAATGTTGCATGCGGTAACGCCGGCACATCACTCATCTCACCATAATGTCCAGCACCAATGATGTGTGATAGCTGAGCAACTACATGTCCATGAGAAGTTGTGGGCGCTGCGTCATTGCGAAAATCGACTCCTTTTACCACAAAGGATTGATCAAAAATATCGTCCGGAGAATCCTTACCGCGACGAGCGACAGGACCAGAAACAGGAACATCTGGTACAGTTGAAGATTTCACAATCTTCCATTGAACCAACGTTTTATCAAATTTCCCAATCGACATCAAAAAGCGATCATCGACTGAAAAAGAAACTTTGCTCAGTCCACCAGGTGTGTGCAAGTTATAGTTGCGGTATGGGGATTGGATATGAACAGACGGATTTGAAAAAACCTTTAAATGACCGTTTTGATCTCCGGTGGCCAACAATTTTCCGTCGTGCGACTGCGCCAATGTCAAAATATCAGCCGCAACTGCACCACTTGAAGAGGATGCTGGAAGAGACCCGGAGAAAATACCCAAAGAGTTCAAACCAAAAAGGTTTTGACGAACATGATAGCGCTTATTAGTTTCAGATAAGATCTCGAATATTTCAGAAGGATTTGACAAAGGCGCATTCGTTCTTAATTCCCACACAATAACTTGATGATTGACACTCTCGGAAATCATGTATTTTCCGTCAGCCGACATATCTAGAGAACGAACACCTTCCGTGTGACCAGATAAAGTGGTAATGAGGCGAAAGTTGTTCAAAGCATCATAAACATAGATACCAGCATCCAAAGAACCAGCATACACTTTACTTCCATCAGGAGAAAACACAACCGTAGCAATTTCCTCTCGGGCGTCATTCGTAGTATGAACAATACGGACTTTACCTTGCAAATATGACACCACAGATATTCTACCACCAAAAGGATCGTTCAGCTTTCTCGAAAGACTCACAACGATAAGGTGGCCATTTGGAGCAAATGCACCAGCTATGGCAGGTCCTGGTAACTCGATGATTGCAGCAAGGGAATGCGTTTCCATATTCCACACTCGTAAAGACTTGTCTTCCCCTGCTGTGAGGCATTCTTGACGCAATGGATGACAAGCCAATGCATTCAACTGATCACGGAAGTGGGAGTGCACAAGTGGCTGGTTTTGGTTAAGATCTTCTCCAGTTGCGAGATCTATCTCACCGACTTCACCGGCTGCAGTAGAAAAAAGTATCTTGCGATTTAATTTGTCACAACACAGTGACTTAAAGCCGCGCACTCGGCCTAACGGATATAACCCATAATCTTTGATGTATAAATTAAACTCCGATAGAGGTTGCAACTCTTGATCCAGTACTTTGATGAAACCATTCACACCACCGACAATTACTTTGAAGACTGGTGGCTCCTCAATTGTTGCCGCCTTAATTCTCGCAACAGTGATGGCAGTCACACCGCCTTTCATTACAGGATTGAAAGATGCGACCTTATTCTCTCCACGAGCTAAAACTCCGACCGTTCCGTCGGACATTCCCATTAAAAACTCATTTCCAGACACAGAATCTCCTTCTCCCAAAGCCATCGGAAGGGATGCGACACAATTCACATGACTTTTGCGAACATCTGCACCATATTGTCCAGTTTTGGATTGCATTGTGCGCAGGTTTGTTTGAAAAGACAGCAGTTTGAAGTGTTTCATACCGCCTTGCAGTAAACGCAAAGAAGATCCCCCGGCAGTAGTAATAGGAGCATCGCTGAATGCAAGACAAAGAATCTTTTGATTTCCACCACGAGCTTTGGCAAGAAGTAATCCCTCTTCTGTGCTAAAAATAGAGACGGAATGATCGCTATCCTGGTTTGCTAGCGCAATATAACTTCCGCAGGGCGAGAATTTTATAGCGGAGATAGCGTTGACATGCCCACAATCAAATGTGCGAATGATGGAGCCTGTGGAAGCATTCCACAAAAACGCGACAATCTTTCCACCACCTTTATGAGCACTTACTCCAATATTTTTCCCAACGTGAATGTCCAAGCAAGTAATTTCATCTTTGTGTGGTTGCTGTACATGAATCTGCTGCTTGTTAACTTTGTCATAAATTATAGAGATTCCACCAGCAGGATAAACTATTAACCCTTGATTATTATACTTTACACTACTGCGCGTTGACCGAGAAGAACAACCATAAATCCAATCGATTTCCAATTCATCGTTGGGTAGCAAAGTATGTTGTATTTGCATGGAATTGGCACAAGCTTTCACAAAGGCATTGCTATTATCAAATCCGAGTAAATTAGTCCAAGAGCTTAATGCTTTTTCAGCAAATGTTTCAGATGGAGTGTTTTCGTTCACAACAGTATCCACTTGCTTGTATCTACGCAAATGCTTTTTCAAATTTAGACCATCTTCGTGGTCTTCTTCATCACCGCTGTCGTATAGTTCAGGCAGAGCTTTCTTGGCGCCTTCTTCATCTTCTTCAGCGGGCTTATCACCTTCCTCTGCCGTTGGATCGGGTAAATCAACTTCAACTTCATCCGTATCGTAGTTTACTTTCCAAACACGAATGTTTCCATCCGTGGAGCCAGCAGTAAATAATTTCGCACCTCCTTCATCAAAAAAGAACAGAGAAGAAATTGGACCAGTGTGGGCAGTGACTACACGCTGCTGGACCATATTCTTCGTCATGGAAGGAGCACGAGTAACATCAAAAGCCCCACTATCCAAAGTAGCCAATAAAAGATGATTTGAACGCTCAATAATACTAGTCAGTTTTTCATTCGGAGGATAATGCAATGAATTTGCAGCAATGGTGTCCCAATTGTATGGACAATTATTTGAAGCCCATTGGATATTTCGCAACGTTTCAATAATAGCAGCTCCAGGAACAGGAGGAGGTTCCTCTCCTTCTTCCAAAGGTTTAGGCTCCATTGGTGGTGGTAGGGTTGAGAAAATTTCCGTTCCAAAGTTGGCACCAATATCAAACACTTTGATATCTTTGGTGGGATAATATGCGCGGATATACTGATTATCTGATGAAAGATCATATCGGTCAGCAGATTCACCACCTTCTACTTTTCCTTTAAATGACCATGCACCTTCTGCCTGAGCATAGATGTAAATAGCACCATCTGCGCGTAAGGCTGTCAACAAGTTACCTTCACCAGAAAATTTCAGTTCACGAACAGCTTCCGATGAATCGGTCACTTCAGTTACAAAATTGCCTTCCGGGAGACCAAACAGGTGAATCGATCCATTTCGGGAGGCGTTTGTGCCATGGAGAGCAACAGCCAAATTTGCTGCAGAAGCACCGATGGCTGATACTGAACAGTCCATCTTGATAGTTTTTATAACTTTGAAGCCACCAAATGTATCTCCTTCCCCTACAACTTGCCACAGACGGACAGTTCCATCTGTACCACCAGTTGCAAAGGAATTTCCCACCTTGCACGCTGAAGTAACAATTGATCCAACCACTCCATCGACGACATAATGTCCGCTGACCAACGGTCCATTGTGAAGATCGTCTCCTAACTGCCCTTTGGGAGCAGGCACTCCACCATCCTCACCTCCCGCTTCCGCTGCAGCCGCTTCCAACTCTTCTGGTGTAGGAAGAGCAAGTTTGCATGTAACCTCAACAAGTTCATTGGTGGAAGTAACAACAACTGCCTTGGATGCACCATCAGCTAAAGCAACGGAAGAAATATGATAACCCGATAAGTTGTGGCGTAAAATATCAAAGGTAGCAGAATTCTGTAGTGAGCGAACTGCTGGCGGGCGTGGACCCTTTGGGACTAGATTTTTAGGAACCTTTGAAGTTGGATCGTTAATTTCAAAAATTTTAATTGAACCATCATCACCACCAGATATCAAAGTTTTTGTGGATGGATTGTAGTCCAATGCCGTAACTCTTCCGCGATGAGCTTCAATAACTTGAGCAACCGTCCTACCACGCCAAACAATCAAATGGCCATTGGTAGTGCCAGTAATAAATTCATCCGGGAGCTCCAAACGAGAACAAACTGTAGCAGATGTACCGACCATACTCTTTCCTACAGCACCGTACAAGGCATTGCGTTCTTCATACATGTGCATGTTTGATTTACCCATAACGCCCGTTTCTTCATCAATGAAGAATCGAACACCCTGTTTCTCGCAACACACCGCAACCATTGTTGTAGTTCCAAAAAAACGAACATCATTTACAGTATCTGCCAAGGTGTCCATCAGAATTTTCTTTGAATATACTACTTTTCCCGAAGAAATATCCCGAATCGACAAAGTTCCCCCAACATCTTCAAATAAAGTAACAATAAGAGTACCTAACGAATTAATATCCAAATACTTAACGTTTGATGGAACTTCAAAGCGATGCTTAACTTTCATTGTTGATAGATCCCAGACAACAATGCGGTTGAGGACTGTAGATGATGTCTTCACAGATGTTGAAAATTGGGATCTATCAGCAGTTACCAGAATATTTTTCGCATAATTAATATCAAGCGCAGATATAGGATGATTGTGCTCATTGAATAACTCTTGCGACCACATGGATGTTTCTTCATTCTTTTTGATAATTACAACATGGGTGCCAGAGGTGTAGAGAATAGCGTCATTATTTAGACTTCGATATCTCGCACAGCGATGCATTTGAGCAGCAGCAAAAGGATCATTCGATGAATCACCATTTAATCTTCTGACATTGATACCCCCAATCCAAAGGGACTCGAAAACATCCTCGGGTAAATCAGTTCGTGGAGGAGGTACTTCATCAGGTTTCAAGCGAATAACCTTGGAAACCCAACTCGATTCTTCCTGAGTAACCATGGTTTTAACAGTGGAATCATCATTTGGAATCGCACCTCCTTCAACTTCGTCAGGGCGATCCACCTCAGTATAAACAAATTCAACTTCATCGCCTTTCAAAGCATGGACAAGGGCTTGTGGCTTAGGCGCCATAAACTTGCTGTTTATAGTAGATACCCAAACATCTCTTTCTTTACTTTCGACCATACCTTTGTCACTAGCCAAACCCGGAATATCTAAAGCAGAGGCTGATTTCAACCAGTTTCCCACGACTGGATGCGTAACTGAGTAGTTTTTGAATTCCTCAGCAGTCACCCTACCAGTGTCCTTAGGTTTATCCATTGCTTGGAATAACAAATCAGCAAACTTCTCTCCATCATCAGGAGAAGCACTATTAAAACCCTCAGAATTACTAATTTTCGCAAGACCTTTAGTGATGGAACGAAAAAGAAGATTCGCTTCGTCGTTAGACAAAAATCCCTTGCTGTCGAAGTCGTAGACACTAAAAACAAAGAAAATCTTATCAACAGTATCCATTCCTAATAAAAATAAGAATAAAACACAATAAATGAGATGCTGGTGATCGTAAAATCATTTTAAAATGAACTAACCAGAAACCAGCCCCAATGTGCTTACTGTCTCCAATGCATCAATTAGGCCATTAGAATCAGTATCAAACATCTTGAACACAGCTCTTAACTGATCCTCTGTGTACTTGTAGTTATCACGCAAAAAAGTCGATTCATTGAAGATAGAAATAAACTGCTCTAAATCCAAGCTCCAACCTTCACCAAGAAGATTGTAGGTTAACCAAAGTCCCATTACCGCCTCCTTCGGTAAATTGACGAAGTCGAATAGCGCCGCGTGCGGTATAGGTGACGTACTGATTTGTCCCATTGTAAAAACTCTTTTTGAAGTTGAAATTATGATAAAATCTTCAAACTCTTGTATGGCAATCTTCAGGGAGAAAAATGACCTTATATGGAATGCTGCCTGCTAAATAAATTCAGCCTTTTATAACTCCTTATTCATAAGCAGCCCTTCCAATTTACTTTGTAGCCGAAGAAAAGACCACTATCAGATCTCTTGAAGTCAGATGAATAATTTGAATGAAAATTTTTGTCTATACACTGTACGATTCAGCGACTGATCAGCCGTTACACATTTCTTTTTGCAACGGCGTCTTTTTGGCTGTTCAAATCAATCCCAAATCCCTAATAATTTAGGTCAAATTATATGGAAATAGAAGTAATTGAAATAAATTTGTCATTAATTTCAAGTAAATCACTCAGATGTGACATCAAAAGGCAAACAACTAATATTGCCCTAATAATTGCAATATGGGTATTGCAATTGCTCTCAAAATATATATACAAGGCGTATGGTAAGCACATAACATCAAACACGCGCAAAAATAGTAAATCTATCGAAAATTGACAGTCTGGACCATTTCGGATTCCCCTCCTGGCAATGTACTATAATGGTTGCTTACTTGTTCTTTTCTGAATTTGGCAACTTCAAAGGAAAGATAAACAGTGCCACCAGTTAAGATTAAAGCAACTACCAAAAGAGCAATCAATAAGCCAAGTTGAACAGAATAACCATCATATGTTTCTGCTCCACTGCCTTTCGTAGAACAAGCGCTTCCGGAGAAGCCTTCATTGCAGTAGCAATAAGAAGTCTTCTTGTTGGGATCAAATGCACAATGGCCGTGAGAGTCACAGAGACCATTCCCAGTCACCGGACATTCCTATAACCAAGTTGTAAAACATTGAAACATTTAATGAACAATTGAGGAATTACCGTTGGACAACCATAATAGCTCTTCATTACTAAGTGGTAGTCACAAATGGTTGGTTCTTGAGCGGACACAACCACACTATCCACATTATCACAAAAGACATCAATTGTTGCAGTTCGTAATTTTCCATTAGTGGAAGAACATTTCTCTCCCGGACGGTAGGTGATAGAGACACCCTTAGCAGGATCTTTGGGATCTAAGAAATTATAATCAAGTTCATGGAGCTTAGGGTCATAGTGTCCAATAATATAACAGTAATACTCATTCGCAGAGTAAGCGGCGTATTGTAGAACGACCGCATTTTTGCCCATTAATTTGCATGGATCTGGTAATTGGGTGGAAGGGACGTTTGCACAGAAGTTCCACTGGTATCCGAATGTTGGTTCGGTTTCTGGAGTGCATGGAATATCACCATCCTTGATATTGTACTGCTTTGGTGACGAGTCTGTCACTGTCAAAGGTCGCAAATCAAAATGAGCTCCTGCAAAATGTCTGTAATGCATTTTTTTCGACACCACGAACACAATTTATCTCACCTGCTTTACTGTCCCATTTACACTGACAATTATGGAAAAGGTGGGATTACGAAGGGAAAGGAACAATTAAAATCGAAAAACTGGCGAAACAAATATCCTACCGGAGTACTAGTTTTCGCAGTCGCGGAAATCCACAAGGACGCTAAAAACAAGGCTTGTGCAACAAAGACAATCTTGATCATCTTCGAGGATAATGTACAAAACTCACAATCACACTTTGAAATGCCGGTGATGTTTAAATTTATTACAACCTAATAATAGTATATAATACAATACCAAAGATCAATCAATCAATCTGCAAATAATGGGCTGCTCACGGGCGGAAGCTTATTTAGGAGAGATAGAGTATGAGTGTATTGATGGTGAAATTGGAGCGAATTCCAAATTCCAATATTTTTAATCCCAGCCAATCTTACCAACTCTAGACATAGGGTTTCCCATATTTTAGGATGGATACTGTTAATTTCCCCCTGGAAGAATCTCCTCATGAAGAGCGTAGGCCTAACGTTGGTTGGTATCCAAGTCCTCCGCCTTGTACTGAAGAGATCCCTATAGGCAATTTATGCAATGTGACATCTGTCGAACAGAGTGTGGAATCTTGCGACCCTTTTGCTGAGACCAATGTGAAATACTTGCATGCCAACCGATGGAACTCAATCCCAAAGACAAAAATAGAATCTGCTAGACGTCATAAACCAAAAGGAATAGAAGTACGCAAATTGCCAAAGGATCACTTCTTGTATGGTGAATACGGCCTTTTTGCAACCGAACGATTCAGTCGATTTGACATTATTGGTGAATATACTGGCAAGATTGTTGGTGATGAAGTACAAGGTGGTCACTATGTTGCAGCACTAGAGGACAAAGGCAATGACGAATCGTTGGGGTGTGATGCAGAGTTCCATGGAAATGAGATGCGCTTTATAAATTCCTATCTTAATGTTGCATTTCGTCCAAACGTTTCCATGAGGACTGCATATGTGAACACATACCCTCATATTATTATCGTTTGTACAGAGGATATTGAAGTGGGTGATGAGATACTATTGGATTATGGCGAAGCTTACAATAAAGCTTATCTTTTACCTAAGGCTAACCTTGTTAGAGAATGTGAAATTACTTTAGAAGAAATGCAAAATGCCTTGCCGTTCTTAAAAGAATCTTCATCAGACAGTGAAGGTGAAAATTGATTGGTTTCATGATTTCTTTTTATTATTGTAGAATTGCAGAATACTGTATATTTTAATAGATTTGTTGTGGTGGTTTGTTTTTGAACTACAGTAGTGAACTGTAGTAGTTCGTTCCCTATCCGCAAATGTGCAATCTGTGGTATTTGTTCTAGCACATATTTCATAACATTAAATCTCGCAGCAGCCAGCGCAATAGGAATTCCACAACACTCGGCCTAAATAGGCGCTTTTGTAAATTCCATAAAGTTTGAATTTTATGCAGCAGCAGTTGCAATATATGGAATAGAGAATAGGTTGTAGAAGTATTGTATTTATTAATATCATAGAACGAAAAACCAAATAAATTTGGGTATCAGTACCACTTCACAACAATGCCGACATCATCCGTGCCTGAAGAGAATATGGACAATAGCGCTTTGGCCACAACATCTGTCTTGGTGAATCTTGATGGCACCTATGGGAACGAAAATGGAACTAGTAGTCCACGTACACCACCAGATAGTGTCGTCCCTGGTAGTGCAGCAGCAGTCAGACGCCATGTACTGTCACTTGATTTGCAAGCACCAAGAGATATCGCTGCGGTACGATTCCATGCACATGCGCACTAATAATTTGTTGTTAGTTTTCTCTCTCTTTCAGGAAGAAATTCGTCCATTAGAACGTTGTGTGCTCGAAGATTTTACTCCGTGCAGCAAATCACATTTGTGGAAATTAATGATGTCCTTTTATGATCGCAAGGGACCTGATTCATGGTCTCAAGGCATTGTCCCTCACTTCATCACTTGCAATACTTTTATTAGTAAAAGTTATGTCAAAGTTTTGCATGGATTTATTTGCGATGGATTGCGCGCAAAAAGTGCCATGCCATTAGATCCTAATGAACCACTATATATTATAGAACTGGGTGCTGGATCTGGAAAGTTCTCATTCTTTATGTTAAAAGTATTGGAAGAGATGCAGAGCGTTTGCGATTTCCCATTGAAAAATATCAAATTCATTATGACTGATTTTACTGAAGCAAATTTTCAATTTTGGCAAAATCATCCTGCACTAAAACCATACTTTGAAAGTGGTCAATTGGATGCTGGTATCTTTGATGCAGTTAATGATCGCACCATTAAATTGTGGAAAGGAAATAAAGTTCTTGGTCCTGGAAGCTGCAAAAATCCAATTGTGATTGTTGCGAATTATCTTTTTGATACTTTGTATCATGATATTTTTCAAGTGGAACATGGTGTTTTAAAAGAAGGTTTGGTCTCCACTGGCAGTAAACATTCTGATGAACCTGATCCACTTGATCCCGATATCATTCAACGCCTGGATAACCATTACAAATATGTTCCCACTACAACTTCATATTACCAAGAAGAAGAAGGTGATGAGAAACATTTAAAGCGTATTTTGGATTGGTATGTAGATCGTTTCCAATCACAAGCTGCATCTATCTTGGTTCCTATTGGTGCATTGCGCGCTTTGCGTCGATTAGGTCAGTTTTCTAATGGCCGGGCATTGATCATATCAGGTGACAAAGGAAATAACAATCCCGATCAATTTCTTGGATTAATGGACCCACATATTGCTGTACATGGTTCATTCTCATTGATGGTAAATTATCACGCTATTGGTGCTTGGTTTACTTCAAGAGGTGGCTTTGCATTACATAATCCACAAGAAGAAGCATCTTTAAAAGTCAGCACTTTTGTGTTGAGTCCTGAGATGTCTCTAGATGGCAACATTAATGATGATCTCTATCTCGGTGACACATTGAACCAACTTGATTTGTCACGCTCTAAACGTTTCCCATTCTTGACTCAAGCGTTTATCGATAACGTCGATCAATTTGGTCCAAATGATTATTTTGTATTGCAAAAGTCTCTAAAGGAGGATATGACTCAACCTGCATGTCCATTGCGTACAGTAGTTGCTATCCTAAAGTTAGGTGATTGGGATCCCGATGTATTTTTTAAATTTCGTGACGTAATCTTAACTCACGCACCGACATGTGGTATCAAGTTACGAAACGATCTTTGTCGTGGTATTCCTCGTGTTTGGTCTAATTACTATCTTATGGATATGGATAAAGATATCGCTTTTGAAATCGGTCGATTCTACTATGGAATTCGTGAATATGAACGTGCTTTACATTATTATAAAGAATCGATCACCACAGTTGGCAAACATCATGTGACTTATCACAATCAAGGATTATGTCATTATAGTTTAGGATTTCTTGATCAAGCATTAGAATTATTTCGTTTAGCTTTGTCCATGAATGGTGACTATGAAAAGGCTAAGAGCTGGATCGAAAAGGTAGAGACTGAATTGAAGCGCAGAAATAACATAACTACTCCTGTCCCTGAAAAAGTCACACAAGCTTTGGTTAGTGCAGGAGAAAACATCGATGTGCAAGTAGAACCTTTGGCTGAAGAAGTTCAAAATATGGCGATTTGAATTTTCTCGTCGCTTGTTGAGAAATGTGCAAAAAGTCCAGAATGGACGGATAATATCTGTTTCATAGTGGTAGAGGCTAATATGAGTTTGTGTTGACGTATGATAAACATGGTGATTTTTATGAATTGGATTCCACAATCAATCTATCTTACATCATCTATGCAATACATTAATTACATTAAAGACTTTCTCCTATTAAATTACTGAACCACTTCCGATTATTCCATCGGTACACAGTTATCGGAAAGTGAATATTAAGTCCAATATCTACCTTAAGTCATCAGCAGTTATTTTGGGCAGATCACTTCTGGAACCCCATTCCGTCCAACTTCCATCATAAATTGGGAAAGTCTCCAAATCCTTTCCAATTAAATGCATACCAAATGCAAGAACAGCTGCGCTGACACCAGAACCACATGAAAGGACAACATTGGACCCTAAGATAACTCCGGCGTCCATGATGCTGTCACGAATCTCAGCAGGAGATTTGAAGGAACTAAAATCACCAGTCTTCACTAATTCAGTGAATGGTAAGTTTAAAGAACCAGGTATATGGCCACTTGGAAGTCCTGGTCTAGGTTCGGGTGCTTGAGCAAGAAAACGCGGAGTAGAACGTGCGTCAAGGATTTGACTATTTCCAGAGTTCACAATATTCAACACATCTGAGGCAGTTACCACCATATTTTTGTTCAAAATTGCACGAAACTCTCCCTTCACAACTGCTTTAGTGGGACCAGATTCAATTGGAGCATTATTATCAATCCAATTAGTCAAACCACCCTGTAATATGGAAACTTTTTCGTGGCCGAAGAGACGAAAGGTCCACCAAACTCGAGCAGCAGAAAAAGAATCGGCAACAGTGTATATAACAACATGATCACGTGAGGAAATACCGAGATTCGCAACTGCTTCTTGAAAAGCTTCTTCCGTCGGCAACATATGAGGTAAAGTCGTGGTTTTGTCACTTATTTCATCTATGTCAAAATATTGCGCATTTGCAATACGACAACGAAGGAATTCTTTGTAACCACTTCGATTTTTGTCCATATGCCAAGATGCATCAACAAATTTTACTTCACCTTTCAAATTTCCACAACCTCCATTGTCAATACCATTTATTTGAAGTGCTTGAACATCTTCTACCGAGACTAAACTTAGATTGTTTGACATTTTCGACTTGCAACCCCCACTACCACAGCCACCACTTCCACACCCAGCGAAACGGGCAATTCGATTGTAACTATACCTACGAAAATGAGAGGAAGCGATCACAGAGGATATTCTGCACGTCAAGGGTTTCAACGCTATCGACATCTTTACTAGCTAATTAATTAATTTATATAAGCGGCCGCTTTACGAAACATTTCACGAAACTCCATAATAAAATCGTCAATTTCTATCCCTTCTCGATCAACTGTAGTGCTCCACAGTATTGATACACGAAAGG
>JACCEA011984907.1_pt1 | contig 12671 bp, 7 predicted proteins | sample 7449851 | NCBI WGS metagenome assembly JACCEA01 (sample SAMN15323453, study PRJNA562643) | freshwater metagenome | isolation source: river surface water | place: USA:Blue River Watershed | collected 2017-08-18 | reverse complement strand
ATGCGCTAGAAACACTCCAATAGCTAGGACTTGAATTAGTAGATGGGCTATGGATGGCATAATCAAATTCACTTTTTCTAGATTCGTACTCCTGTACAACATCGAAATCAGTAAAGGGTAAATTAAAAATTTTAAATTGGGCTAAATGAAAATTACCATAGGCACTTGTGCCCATATTAGTAGTCTCTCCCGCACCAATAGCATAATTTTGACTCGTAGTTGGAATTTCTCTTGCCCCAGCCTGAGTACCTTGTAAAACTCCGTTTAAATATCCCTTCACTGAAGTTCCGTCGTAGACCATGGCAACATGGTACCATTGATTTAAATTGACCGCTGAAGTTGACGTAACAATCGATCCGTTCCAAATACGATATTTTATGTATCCGTTCACCATTTCAATATTGGAGGCATGCCAACCTCCACTAGGGGTATGCGAATCTAGTTCGCTAACCAATACCCCAGTTGAAGCAATAGGATAGAACCAAAAACTCATGGTAAAGCTTTTTTGAAAACTGGCATTAACTGATTTAAAATAAGTTCTAATGTTAGGAGTTGCTACATATTGATTGGAGCCATTAAAAGAAATTAATCCTAATGAATTCATGAAAATAGGGGTATTATAAAGTGTCCCATTGCCCGAAGCGGTACCCGCTAAATTAGTGACTGTTCCGCTACCACGAGTAAAACTAGCTGTTTTTGAAAAATCGTAGTTAACTACCAAGTTATTTTTAGGAATATTGGATTGCTGTATAGGCAAAGTGATTTGAGCCAAAAGAAAAATGGACTTCAAAAATAATACTATGACTAGCGCTTTTCTCATTTTAATTACTCATTTCTCCTGCTACAATAATACTATTGCTTCCTAAATGCATAATGCTGACTACAGCATATTGACTAGCGGTTTTGGTAAATCCACCCCTGTTCAAATAAGTGCCCGAAAAGGTAATTTGACCCGCGCCCATTTGTACAATGGTACAATTGAATCCAGTTGGTAAACCTGCAGGAATTGTAACCGTTAGGGCCGAAGCACTGGTCGATTGAATGATTTTTCCATTATCAGAAGCGGTTATACTATAGGCCCCTGAAATAGTGGCTACATTAGCCCCAAAACCCGAAATAGTAGAGGTACTTGTATTGCCACCTGTTAGATTTCCCGTAGTTGAAACGTTTCCTGAAGTATAACTAATATCGTTACCAGAACGGGTCCAATTACTATTAACTCGGGTCCAAGCGACAGTGGTGGTTGTACTGGTGTTCACGTAAAAACCCGCTAGATCATCCGTTTGATAGACCATTAAGCCGTTGGCTGCAGAGGAAAGCATGATGGCCTCTCGCTGTGTTTTAGTCATACGTGGTATTAGCAAGCCCTTATCTGTAGCTGCAATTTCAAGCTTTGCCGAAGCATTAGGGGTCGTAGTGCCAATACCCGTTTGGGCAAAAGAATGGGATACAGTAAGTAGTATAAATACTACTGTAAAGAATTTAATTATATTGTTATTATTATAATCCATGTCTTGCTTTATCTTTATTGAATTTCGCAGTGATTTCAGCCTGCGTCAGTTCTCGGTTATAAATTTTGAATTTGGTGAGGTACATAGATTGCAGGTAATTAGTGTTAATGGCCCAAGAACCAATTCTGCCAATACCGCCATTGAAAGTAGCATCAGCATTACTTGGAGTTCCAAATACTTGACTTAAAGATTGTTGTACCCCATTGACATAAATTTTATTAGAGGTGACAGATCCTGATTTCATGACAAATACATAATGCTTCCAATTGTTGATGAATCCACTGGTTTGTGTACTCGTTAACCCATACAAATCGCCGGCTGCCGTATTAAATCCTAATCCACCATTACCTGTAAACACATCGTAGGTATAAAATCCAAAAAACATACCGCCATTTAAGGCTGTGGGATATGCCCACATTTCTACTGTTAATGTTGTGGCTCCATTAAGGTTGAAGCCAAAATTAGAATAGGTCGATCCATTAAAATACATACATCCAGCTGCTGCCGCCGCATACGACATACCCGTACGAATATCAGCGGTTTTGCCTGCACCAGAAATATCATACCAGGTAGTTCCTGAACCTGGATAGGAAGAGGTATTCCCGGCATCAAGCAAGAAACTCAAATCGTACTTGGTTTTTTCATCTCGGTATATTTGGTATATTTCAGCTGTTGATAAAGAACTTGCATAAAATTTCACATTCCCTAGTAAGAAGTTTCCATAAGCTCCTGAACCCAAGTTGGTCGTTTCATAAGCACCAATTCCAAAATACTGACCGTTTGTTAATGAACCCATAGCTGGTCCTTCACGCGTATAGGTAGCGGTTCCAACCAATGCTCCATCCAAATAAGCGTTCACTTTGCTTCCTGTATACGCTAAAACAATATGATGCCAGGTGTTTAATGAAACTGTTGTTGCAGTTGTGATAACAGTACTTCTAGGCCAAACAGTAAATTTCAAATATCCTGCTACCATTTCAATATCCGAAGTATGATATCCATCAGATATGGTAGTTGACCATAAATCAGATACAACATTCCCATTTGCCCCTGTGGGATTAAACCAAAGACTTAATGTAAATACACCAGAACGAGTGGAAGAGGTTACTTGAGGATAAAAGGTTCTCAAATCGCCCACCATTAAGTAATTACCATTAGCAGGTAAAAAACGAACATATCCTGGATCCGAGAAAAAGGTAGGCGAAGTCCCATTTAGAACTGCCGGTACATTTTTACCATTGGCACTTGCAACGCTTGTTCCTGATCCTGAAAATGAGGCAGGATTTTGAAAATCGTAATCGACTATCAAGTTATTTTTCGCAACTGAATTTCCATAACTAGGCGAAAAGAACTGTGCTTTCACCGATAAAGAAACCATGAAGAAAAATAAAATCGTACGCATGTTTAATTACTTAATTCGCCTGAAATAATGACAATGTTGGATCCAATATGTAATACGGTAGCCAAAGCATATTGTCCTATCGTTTTATTGTAGCTGTTTCGGTTGATGATGGTTACGCCAGCTGCTGGACTAAACGTAATTTGCCCCGCTCCATACTGCAAAACCATACAATTAAATCCTGTTGGTAATCCTGCCGGAATCGTAACGGTAATCGCTGAAGTAGCATTGGATTGAACCACTTCGGAATTATCGGTGGCAGCAAGTTGATAGGAATTCGAAATACTATTGATCTGTGCCCCAAATCCTGAAAGGGTATTGGTGGTGGAACCGGACAGATTTCCATTAGTATCAATTCGCAATCTTTCGGTTCCCGCGGTACGAAATACAATGTTATTATTCATGTCTGCTGTAGAAGAAAAACCAGAAATATCGATAGAACTTTGCGCGTTGGCATTGGTTCCTCCACCTGCAGATAATCGTAAAAATCCATCATCCGACCCATCCGATTGGGTAGTGCCTCCTCCACCGGAACCAACTCCGCGAATTTCAAAGGCTCCAATAGTAGTCGTTGTAAGTGCCGGACGCGCGGTTGAATTGCTAAATCCATCGTGAATGCGAATTCCACCCCCAACGAGATTTAGTTTAGCTGTAGGCGATAGGGTTCCAATTCCTACGTTACCTCCTAATGGGTTAAATACTAAATTGTAATTGGTCCCATAGGCTTTATTTCGTGCTTGAATCCAAGCAAAGGTCGATGTATTACTCAAACCAAAATCTAAGACATGAGAAACCGATAATCCACTTAAGCGTAAATTTCCATTCGCCGCTGAACCACTGTTAGTGGGATCTGTTGCTGTGGTTTCTATTTGAAATTTATTTACGGGTGTGGTAGTTCCGACCCCTGTTTGTGCATAGGTAGCTATGGAAATAAAATAAATAAATAGTATATGTTTCATTCCTATTATTGTTTAATTAATAAACCCATTCGCATCGATGGATGTCCATAAAATCCCGTTGGGGTAACGCGAACATATTGTACATATTCCACATTGGGAAATAGAACATTGATTATAGTATTGGAGTCACTATTCATTGTAGCATTGTCCTTAACTGTTCTCCAAGTCACGCCATCAATACTAACCTCAATTTTTGCAGTAGTTACCCATTGTGAAAAACTTTGTCTTCCTTGTGTTTTTATTCCTGTAATAAAGGCTGGAACATTATAATTTAACACTATCCATTGATTACTAGTTACGGGACCCGTCGACCAAGCTTGAACTGAATTAAGCCATGGGGTATAATGCCCATAGGTACCATCATAAGTGCCAAAGGCATCTCCCGCCCAAACAGATGAAGCAGACCAAAAGGTCGGGTTGGAATTAGTAGAAGGACTGTGAGTAATAGTATTGGTGGTATCAGAAGTGCCTGGGGTCCATTTGCTGGTTGCATCCGTCAATACCATTTTACCTGTTCCGTTGAATACTACTTTATTAGTATTTAATGTAGTTCCAGAATTCACAGTGTAGGTGTGTCCATTATTAATTTGTAAACCCCCAAAGGCATTCGATTTATTAGAGACAACTGCGGTAGAAAGCGTGTTCCCTGAACTCAAGGTAAACGCCATATCATTATTGTGCACGATAAAACTTGAATATACTCCTGTGTAATCGGAACCTGCTGGAAAATCGGCGCTGATTTCTACCAAATAACCACTAACGCTTCCGGTATTGCCATCGGCTAAATCATTCCAACAAGTAGCTCCTCCGGATTTGGCCACAACACAATCCTCACCATTCCTTCCTCCATCCGCATTATTGGGTTCATTGGAACACCAATTTGAATATTGATTGGTAACTGTAGTTCCAGAAGCGGCATACGAGGTATAGGTAGTATTAGTAATCCCCGCAACAGAAGTATTCCAAAAATTAGTAGTTGATTCTGGTCCTGCATCAAACACCCATCGCCCTTCGGTCGCTGCATCCGACATGGCTACCCAAATATTGGTATACGATAAATTATTATTGATAAAATCATTTTCGGCTTGGGAAGTAATCGTAGCTAGATAAGGGGTCTTTCCTTTGAATGATGCTTGTGCAGATGCTCCTGATTTAGCAGCTGTATAAGAAACTGAACCACTCACAAATTTATAAAAGTGTTTGTTTACAGGATTGTACACATAACTGGCATCAAATTGTGAAACTTCAAGATTAATTCTAACTGCGGTTTTAAGGCTTCCCATGGAAATTGTCATGGCCGCTAATGCAGCATTCACATAATCTCTTGTACCATAAAAAACAAGACTTGAAACATTTGTCCAAGAAGAGTAGCCATAATTACGTGTTAAACCTGCTGTTGTTGGAAAACTGAGAGTAGCTCCACTATGATAGTCTAGACTAAGACTCACTAATAAATTATCGGTATTGTTTGCCCAATTGACAACAAAGTCACCCGCATCAACATTCGTTGCATTCGCCTCGATCGTCAAAGGAGACGGGGCGGTAATCATTTGGCCGAAAGATAGCTCGGACAAAAGAAAACAACAAAAGAATATTAATTTTTCCATTTTACTTTTTCTTGCGGAGTTTTTTAACTTGCTTTTGTAGTTGGTTGATTTGTTTTTGCTGTTCCTTAATGGCTTCTACAAGCAGGGCTACTACTTTGTCGTAGTGTACCGACTTATAATGTTCTGGTGTGTTTTCCGTTTGAACGATTTCAGGAACCACTTTTTCTACCTCTTGAGCAATGAATCCTATCGTTTTTTTATCTGAAAACATGCGTTCCGGAAAAGCTGTTGTATTCCAGTTGAAATGAACACCACGCAAGGCTAAGACCTTTTGTAATGAATTTGTAATCGGACTAATATTGGTTTTAAATCGTGCATCCGATGAACCGGCGATGGAGTTTGCGATGATGTCACCAGTTACTTGTAAGCGTACCGTAGGAGCGCTATTACCCATGCCAATAAAACCATTTTCTTTAATTACCATTCCATTTAATTCACTCGTATTAAAAATACGAAAACGGGCGTCAGATGCAGATGTACCGTATTGATCGATACTCCAGTCCACTGTTGAGCCGTTTAATGATCGTTTAAAGTTGATTTGGCCACCTTCATTCGATGCAGCCGTTGGGTTTAAGGTGATTTCACCCGGTACAGTCCCATCTGTAGACCCTACTGTTAAGGTGGATCCTGGCGAACTATTTCCAATACCTAATTTGCCATCCGATAATAAAAACATCCTGGTGGTATTATTAGTACCCCAAGCCATAGTGCCTGTTGAGAATTGGTTCATAAACGTTAGTACAGTTGAGCTCGCACCTGGATAACCGAAATAACCATAGCGTGTTGTAGCCCCTTGAGGATATAATTCCATAAAAACATGATCGGTACCTTCAATCCGAAATGTCCCTCCATTATCTTTCACATGAAGTTTCGTTTTGGGTGTGGTGGTGCCTATACCCGTTTGCGCATGAAGCGCAAAGATTGAAAAGAAAAAAACTAAATAAAATTGATACCATTTCATAAGCTAACATTAAAGTCTTAAATAAACATCATAAATGAAAACGTTTGGGTAGTTCCTACAAAACCTAATAATACTATAAGTAAATAGCGTTTTTTCATCTTATCGAATATAGATTTCAACTCGTGCCGAGCGATTAATTCCTGAATTACTTGAACAACAGGACAATTGATCTCCTGCGGAATAATTGATGTTCGTAGCAAACAAGCCCGACATTCCTATCCCTCCCGAAACATCATTTGAAGTAGCTTCTCCATTGGGATACAAGCCCCCGCCATTTTCATTCCAACCAAATCCCCAACGAACACTTGCCGTTGAACTGGCATTCGTATAATTAAATCCATAAAAACGAATATCCGTTTGAGCAGAAAAAGCAGTCCCTCTGCCCGCAAAACTATTACCGTCGCTAAAAAACAATTTACTCGCTGTATTAAAAAAATTTATCGGTGTGATGCGAATACCGTTATTGAAATTATTTTGTAACCAACACCAAACGTTGTACGTCCCATTAGTATTTACACTTCCTCCGGTGGTACTTCCACCATAATTCCAGGCTATATCTGGCCACAAGGCCATAATGTCTTTAGCATAAAAATAATTCATAGTGTCAAATTTAGCATCGCCATCATTCCGATTGGTTTGGGATGAATTGAGTGTGTTCACTGCAGTCCAATACGAACTGGAATACGGAAATGTAGTACCACGTGTTGCCTTCATGGCCATCATCCAACCACCCCCATTTACTGCTGGGTTCAACAAACAATAGACTTGGGTAGGTCCTACATAAGGTAAATTGATCCAATAAGTCCCATCAGCATAATTGCTAAAAGCCGTTTGAATGTATTTGGCGCTAGGCGCAGCTTTGGCTGCAGTAGTTCCATCCATGACCGGAACGCTAACCAGTTCCTGCAAATTCTGTGTCCAGGATTGAAAATAGGCATTGGCTGGGTGCACACTCGAGAACGAACTAGGTGCACTGTTTTGAGTAGGCGATTTCCAATAGAAACGCATACCATAACCTCCGCCACCTTGTTGCATACGCACTTGAAAAGAATAGGATTTTCCCGCTGTTAAATTGATCGTTCCTGTATGGATTCCTAAAGCAGGGACCGCTTGACCTTGATACGTTCCTATAACTTGGTTGCCCTCTATAATTAAATCGGAAGCATCATCTGCCTCTAAAGTAAAAACATAATTACCCGACTCTTGCGGAATAAATGTCCCTTGTATTTTTATAGCAAAATAATACCCACTATTGGGTAAGTTAATTCCAATCGTGCTTAATTCAGCGGCACTGGTCCAATCCAATACTCTAGCCGAATTGGTTTTACCGGTTTGAAATACGGTAGTATTTGAATTAGCTGAGTTGAATAGATTATCCATTTCAGCTCTAGTGGTGGGTACAATTGGATATTGTGTAGTAGTTCCATTTCCAGCATTTGTGCTATAAACCCAATAGCCTAATTGCACTAGCGGTTGTTTGTGCACAGGTTGGTAAGTCGCCATAATTTGCGCTTGACCTCCCATAGTTGCTATAGAAAAAATAAGAGCAATTACTTTTTTCATACCATTTCTAATTTGACATATCCCCCGAAGAAACAAAAACACCCGATGCCACACTCACTACACTCATGATAGCATGTTGGCCAGCTGTTTTGTTGAAATTGTATCGGTTGTTAATGGTAGACCCCGAGGTCGACAAAATGACTTGACCTGTGCCTCGTTGCACGATCAAACAGTTAAAGCCAATGTTCAAAGCCGGCACGGTAATCGTAACCGCACTATTACTGGTACAACCGATAATTTTTCCATTATCTGTTGTGGCTAAAGTATAGGTCGTTCCTGATTGGGTATTAACCTCAGCCCCAAAGTTAGTTAAGGTGGTGGTTGTCCCGTTGCCCGAAATACTGCTGGTGGTCACATTGCCAAGGATCGCAACCCAAGCCGTTCCATTCCAGTAATAATAACCCGGAGCTACATTAGTAGGTGCTGTTCCATTAGTAGCTGTATTATATACGAGCAAACCTGTAGCTGGCGAAGTCACGGGACTTGCTGCATTGGTAGCTGTTAAGGCTATTCTTGGAGGTAAAAAACCCTGATTGGTTGAGGCCACTTCCAGCTTGGCCGATGGACTAGGCGTAGTCGTACCAATACCCGTTTGGGCTTTCCCATTGAGAAAAACCAAAAACAACATTAGTACTAGTACTCCTTTTTTCATCTTGACTATACTATCGATTAGAATAATGCTCTTAATACATTCCATTGTGAACCGTCAGAAACCAGTTTGATCCAGTTGTTGGACGCTTCGATCCCTATACTTACACTAGCCGCAGAAGCATTGGCATTATCAATATATATAGTTCCTGAAGCAGGTGTAATGCTAATACCAAAAGCTGTTTTATTTTTGATTGTGATTTCTTTACCAGCATATGCAGTTGCAGCGGGAATACTAAATGTTCCTGCAGACGTTCCTGTATAGAATACAATCGATTCAGCCAAGGTTATTGCATATGAAGCTGTGGTGGTGATAACCGCAGATCCTAACGCATTAGACCATGTAGCCAAACCATTCGCATCAGACACCAAAACCTCACCTGCGGCTGGAGAACCTCCTGTAATTTTAATTTGCCCATTTACCTGAACAATTCCATTATTTGCAGCAGTACTAGAAGTTCCTGGAGTTAAAACTATATTCCCGCCTAGTCCTGTACTATTTCCATTACCCGCTGTTATGTTAACAGAACCACCAGCATTGGTTGCTCCCGTTCCGGCATCTTGTGCGGCAATGGTTGAACTATTTCCGTCAGTAGATGTTGTAGCTGCATTCGGCACTACTGTTAACGCACCATACAATTGCGATTTTTGAGTTTTTGTTGATCCAATTAAAGTAGTATTGGATCCTAAACCTACTGTTCCTGATGTACCATTGTAGCCTGAGATCACGATTTGATTCGTTTGACTATCAGCGGCTGGTCGTACATCATACCCAATTAATACGCTATTAGAACCTGCTGAATTAGCAAGTGATGCTGAAGCAATTTTACTTCCTGCAAAGGTTCCTACAAAAATATTTTTTGAACCTGAGCTGATTTTATCACCTGCATTGGCACCAAAAGCGGTATTATCAATTCCAGTAGTATTTAATAGTAATGTTTGATATCCTAATCCAGTATTTGATGTTCCAATTATATTATTTAATAATGTGCCTGATCCTATAGCGGTATTAGATACAATAGCTCCACCACCTCGTCCAAAACCAATGCCTTGTACGCGTAAAGCGTAGTTGGTTAAACCAGCATACGATCCATTCGAGAATGTTGGATTAATATCTAGTCCTACTAAAATATCTGCATCGGCTGCAGCCGTTAGTGTTGGAGTAAATTTAGTTCCTGTCGCAAGACCAGAAGCAGCAGTCAGTACTGGAGAAAAGGTTTTTGCCCCTGCAAAGGTTTGCGTTCCGGTTGTCACTATACCACCGTAGCTGGTACTAGCAGGTTCTAAATTCAAATTCACTCCTGATATTGTTGCACCATTGGCATTGGGCGTGCTTCCAATAGCAGCCATTGTGGTTACACCTGTTGGTGTTGTCCAAGTCCCCAATCCATTGGCATCTGAGGTCAATACTTTTCCTGCTCCTGCTCCATTAGTAACTGTTAAGGTTCCGGTAATTTTAGCATTGCCCCCCACGTTAAGATTCTCTACAATACCAACTCCTCCTCCTACTTTTAGCGCTCCAGTTGTTGTTGAGGTTGAGGTAGTCGCATCCGGGAGATCTAAAGCTCCAAATACTTTGGCTTGAGTGATTAATGAATTTCCTAGTACAGTTGAATTGTTTCCAAGTCCTCTTGCATCGTATCCAATTACAATTTCATTGGTTGATGTAGCGTTTAACGGTTTGGTTTCAGCACCAATAAAAACACTTTTATTGGAAGAAGTTACTCCTGCATCGTTAGTAGCTCTAAAACCGGCATATTTTCCAACCCCGACGTTGTTAGAACCAGAAGTTGCGTTAAGAAAAGTTCCTTGACCCACCGCCACATTGTATTGTCCCGTTGTCAAATTAGAAAATGATCCCGTTCCTACTGCAGTATTTCGATCATTTGTAGAATCACCCAGTACTTTAAGGGCATCACTTCCAATAGCAGTATTTGACTCCGAACTTGTTGCTGTAGATAAGGCTCGATATCCTAAAGCGATATTATCAATACCCGTAATTAAAGCCTTAGCTGCTTGAGATCCTACAACCGCATTTCTAGCCCCCGAAGTAACTACTTTTAAGGCATTATACCCCAATGCTGCATTTTCGGTACCGGTTGCAGTCGCGCTAATGGCATCAGTTCCTACTGCAGTGTTAGTGGCAATTGCTCCTTTTCCACGTCCAATATTGACACTGTTGACTACCATATCGGAGCTAAAGGTTTGTACGCCCGTAAAAGTTTGTGCTGCATCGGTTCTCGCGATGGTCGCATCGGTTGTTGGAAAGGTCATTGTTGTGGCGTCTGTACCCGCTAGAACAATAGAGTTATTAGCGGTTAAGGTTTTGCCATCGGCAATAGTTAAGGTAGCACTTGTAGTAGGTTGTGTAATTGTAACTTTATTTATAGTAGTTGCAGTGGCAGCTCCTAATGTTGGCGTAACTAAAGTTGGTGAAGTAGCTCTTACTACATTACCACTTCCTGTAGTAGCAATCTCTTCTACTGCTCCTGCTCCTGCACTTACACGTCCTAATACTTTATCAGTAGCGCTTACATTTTGAATTTTAGCATAAGTGACATTGGCATCGGTAATTTTTGTTGTAGTTACTGCTGCATTTTTAATTTTAGCGGTTTCTACTGCATCGTCAGCTAAATCAGCAACCGCAATCGTTCCATCAGCAATCATACCAGTAACCACTTTGCTCGCTCCAATGGTAGTTGCATTTCCCACGCTGGTTACATCTCCTGTTAAATTGGCATTGGTAGTTACTGTAGCGGCATTTCCTCCAATACTTAGATTTGCTACTGGAGTAGTTGAATTAACTACCAAAGGAGCAGTTCCTGTGGCTACCGTTGAAGTTAATTGTCCTGAAACGCTTAAACTAGTTCCTGTTGCTGCACCAATTACTGGTGTTACTAATGTTGGTGAAGTCGCTCTTACTACATTCCCCGATCCGGTAGTTGCAATCTCTTCCACAACTCCAGCACCAGCTGTGACACGTCCTAATACTTTATCGGTAGCACTTACATTTTGAATTTTAGCGTAAGTCACATTCGAATCTGTAATCTTTGCCGTTGTAACTGCTGTATCTGCTAGTTTTGCTGTAGTAACATTGGCATCTGTAATTTTTGCAGTAGTTACTGCCGCATCGGCTAGTTTAGCTGTGGTAACATTGGCATCTTTTATTTTTAACGTTTCTACTGCATCGGTAGCAAGCATTCCTACTACTACTTTCCCTGTACCTATAGCTGTAACTCCTGCATTTGTCATGGTTACATCACCTGTTGGTGTTACTTCGGTAGCTACGTTAGACGCATTTCCTAAATAAATTTTCCCCTCAGCTAAAGTGGTAATTCCTGCTGTTGCTGTATCTACATAATTTTTGGTAGCTGCATCTTGAGCTAAAGTAGGATCAGCTACTCCAGTCAATTTATTGGCTCCTAAAGCAACGTCGGCTGCAGCAGCTCCAAAACCACTTAACGGAATGTTGGCTTTATCTAATTTGGCATTGGTTATAGTAGCATTTGCAATCATGCCCGTTACTACTTTGTTAGCTCCAATTGTTGTAGCGTTACCTGAACTGGTTACATCCCCTGTTAAATTGGCATTGGTTGTTACTGTAGCCGCATTTCCTCCAATACTTAAATTAGCTACGGGAGTAGTTGAGGTAACCACAAAAGGCGCTGTACCTGTTGCAACTGTCGAAGTTAATTGTCCTGAAACGCTTAAACTAGTCCCTGTTGCAGCACCAAGCACTGGTGTAACCAAAGTTGGTGAAGTGGCTCTTACCACATCGCCAGTCCCTGTTGTAGCTATCTCTTCTACTACCCCAGCATTGGCTGAAACACGACCTAATACTTTACCTGTAGCTACATTTTGAATTTTAGCATACGTAATATTAGCGTCTTTTACTTTAGCCGTTTCAACAGCATCTACTGCTAAATCGCCAACTACAATTGAGCTAGCCAAATTTAATTTCGAATAGGCAATGGCCGCATTAGTTGCTATATCTGCATTTACAATGGTTCCATCTGCAATTTT
>JACCEA010565671.1_pt1 | contig 12673 bp, 12 predicted proteins | sample 7449851 | NCBI WGS metagenome assembly JACCEA01 (sample SAMN15323453, study PRJNA562643) | freshwater metagenome | isolation source: river surface water | place: USA:Blue River Watershed | collected 2017-08-18 | reverse complement strand
TAATAAGTAGAATGTTGACGAGGAACGAGGAACGTGTTTGAGCAACAAGACAAAAAAAACCACAGAAACTGGCTGAGGCTGAAAAAACGTTCTTTTCTTTCCAATTTTTTTGACAGTTGTGATGTGCATTATTTACTGAGATTCAAAAAATTGGTTCATTTCACTGGGTAAGTTCTTGTTAATTTCCTCTACTGCTCTGATTTTCATCTAATCATTGACCTAATTGAAAGCAGGAATCCCAATCTATTTTGTATTTGGTTAACAACAAACGTAATAAAGAGTTTTCGAAAATCAAAATCTCCTGGTGACTGAATTATAAAAGACATTTCAATGGAAATAAGTGGAAGCAGTGATAGTCTTACTGACGGTAGCGCAAGTTCAAGTACCCGCGATGAGTTGCTCTTAGTGACCAAATTGCCTGACTGTTCCTTGATTAATTCTGCATTCACTGTTTCTTTGGAATTCTACGGACGTTCTTCGGAAAGCGTCGGGAACAATGTAAGCATCCAAGTTAAAGCCCATGAATTAGGAAATGAATCAGCAGAATTTGCTGTCGAAGTGAGTGAAGTCAATAGTAATCTTCCTTCTATGGATGGGTCTGCTGGTCATGTATTTAGTTTGCCAGAAAGTAGAAGACTGACTTTATCCATCAAGTTGACACAACTTACTGATGGTCGAGCTGCTGTCCTGAAGTTCATTGCACAATCGAATGAAGGAAGAAAGCTTGCAAGTGTACAGTCAACTCCAATCCAATGCGTTAAACACAAACTGGTTGTTGATGATAATTTTTCCGAAAATTATGATATTGCACCAGGCCAATCAAACAGCGACCGCCTTTTCTATAATGCAAAAGGTGGAAAAGACAAAGGAATAAAGTTCAAAATCTCTCTTGTTGATTTTAATGGTGATATATCATCGATCAATGAAATGGAATTGAAAGTTACATTGCTTTATGAGGGTTCAAACTTAACTGTGGTTGACAATCAGCAAATTTTGCAGGCGGACCAAAAGAAAATTCAATTGATGAACGGAGAGGCGATAGTAAAGCTTCGGATTAGTGAAGTATCTCAAAAACACCAAGGAAAGCGCTTTCGCATTAAATTTGAGCGTGCCACAATACATGGAGAGCTCTCGAATGTGGCTCCCGGGTTTAGTGAGGCCATTGAAGTAAGATCGAAGATCAACTATCAAAATAAACGAAATGCAGCATCACTACCAGAACCACTCATGGGACAATTATCTGCAAAGAAGTCAAAACCAGGTGGGAATATCATAGGAATCACTCTCTACTATTCTATTCTAATATTCACGTGATCACCGATAGAACCACAAGTATCATCATTATCAACTATAAGAACAACTTTTTCTGATATTGCACCGGCGGTTATGGCAGGTTAGTGCATATTACAGCTTTATTTTCTTGTACTAATTTGAATTTTTAGAAAATCTTGCAAAAGTGAAGTTGCGCTGTGATAAGATTAAAGCAAACCTCAGTCTTGTTCGCAAGTATTTAAACCAATCCAATGAAATATTGCTTGGTACAATTCCTGTTCTTGATGCGGACCGTGCAGATGTTGTGGAAAAATTTTCGGCGAGGTATTTCGACATTTCATTTGACTACTTCTTATTTTCTTTGTGTTGATGGATGTGGATCTTGTAAGTTATGACCAGATGAGGCAAATTATGTCGCAGCTTCTACAGGATCAGTTTGCTATTCAAAGTTATTTGGACGAACTTGATCTGTCAAATGTCCAAGTTCCTACTCAAAATACTGAGGTGGTAGATGATCAATCTGATGCTGCAAGGGTAATGTCCATGTCCTGCCAAATTTTTTGTTTTGCTTTAATTGCTCCATAATGCATAGATGTTAATGAGCCTAAGTAACCTCTCTACCGCAAACCCTCGAGTCGGTTCAATGACAGCGAGTCATTCTTATCCTGTCCCTTCGTATGGGTTAGATAACATAGGATATCATCCTTTTCCACACAATACAGTCCCGCAATTTTCTTCAACTGGAGGAATTATTATTCAACCAAATAGACCCGGTGGAGGCTTAAATCCTCCCTCTGAAATAGTATGTACCATCTCTCTAACTCGATGGAATGATAGTGATTAATTTGAATTTTGGTTCGTAGAGGTTTGATGAAGATCAACAAGTTCGAATGATTTACTTGGGCCAGATCACTCATGGATTTGTGGGTAAAGGTGTTCCTGCTTTGAAAAAGGTGGCTGACAAGTGGATAATGGTGAGCATTGATGGAAAATACCTCTCAGCGTTTTACTATTTTATTGTTGTAGGCTGGTTTGTATAGCTTCGTTACAGTGGAACGCGTATCGAATGGGACTTTCTATGACAATCCGCTTCCTGACGACAAGATTATTCCTCTTGAGAAATCTCAGTTCTTTGCCGTTTCCAAGGTTTGTTTATGAAACTTTAAAAATTAGATATACATATTAACATTCATTTGCTTGTTAGATAAATACTACTGATTCATATACCAGTGCTAATAGGGCAGAGGCAATACTACGTATAAATAAAAATCCGAAAGATCATGCCAATGTGAAGATCGACGTTGACTTTTATTTGATTGATGACGTGCAAAATAAGAGGGTAATTACTACTATTTTCGTAATAGGAAAGTGCACTGACATTCAATTTGTCGATAGAAATTTGAATTTAGAAAGAAACTAAATTTCCAATCGCACAGTACATTACCACCTGAGGATGTTGCGAAAATTGCAACATATTGCTCTAACCACAGCGATCTTTCTGACAAATGTATCTTGATCGAAAATCTGAATGATTTGTCCCCAGCCAAGCAAAGCTTAGCAGAGAAATTTGCGCTGGGAATGATCCAAAGCAATACTTTCCCTTTAGATGTACGAATTTTTTGTTTCACCATTCTTTTTGATTATAATATAAATATTATCTCATTGTAGGAAAAGAAAGTTCGTTATTATTCCAAGCGTCTCTTAATTGATGCAAACAATGTTCCAATTGGATTTCCAGTGTTGGATAAAGACAAGAAAAAGGTTTTAGAGATTTGTTTGTGGCCTTTACTTGTGCGTGCTTATAAATTGTTGGTTTAGATCGGTGCATATGTATTGCAGAGGCATTTGATACCAAGTTCTGAGATGGAAGAGCTTCAGCGCAAAGTTTGCAGTAAACAAGCTCTGCTAGCTGAAGAGGATTTCGTTCCTATTGAAAGAGTGCCTCTGCTAGAAGTAAGTCCCTTATTATCTTGTGGGCTGGTCTGGAAGATAATTTTCATCCGCGATAGGAAATGGCGTTAACATCAAAATATTGTTTTGTAATTCCTTTGGAAAAGCTGGACCATCCTGCAGAGATGTTTACGATGGGTTCGTTTGATTTCATTGGATACTCTAAGCCTCATTCGGCGTCAAATTATGCACCTGAAAAGTTCAAGGTATTGTACAGTTTCAATCCACTGCCATAGCTATCTTGCAGTTTAAAAATCAATTTTTGTAGATTTCGAAGTTTTGTTACAGTCTAGAATTTTCTACTGTCAAATTGGATGGATACTCTGTTGTAAATATGGAAAGTTTTGAAGAAGTGTTTGAACGCCAAAGTTTGGATCAAGCAAAGAAGAGTCTTATGGTTTCATTTTGCTCAAACGAGTTGGAATCTCAAACAATCCCATGATATTCTACGGAAGAAGTTGTTGTATGTGCTGTGCACAATGATTAACTAATTTTTAAATTTTTAAATGTCATTTTCCATTAATTGTGATGTCCTACGTACTGGAAGAAGTTGTATCAAAAGTATAATTGGCGATTGAAACGATAGTAACAAGCGCCCCGATGGAAACGACTATATCTAATGGTCCGTCGAGAAAATAATGCCCCAAAACAGTTGATAAAACAATAGCTCCAGCTGCAGCAAGAGTTTTGAGAATAGAATCTGCATACTTCAAGGTGGCAGCAACCAAAAGACCACCTGTGGCACCAAGTACTGCAACCAAGAATGTAGTGGATGACCAATTGGACCAAGGCTCTCTTGCAGCTAATGATGGATTTTCTCGTATTGCGTACGCATTTTCATAAATCATGATACCTCCGTACATGAGCAAACTGTATATACCTAATTGAAAATTTCTTTCCCATATGGTAATTACTTCAGAAGTACTTTTTACCACCTTTTCGAAATATGTCGACGCAAATCCACTCAATACAACTTCTGTCAAAACAGCTGCATAACCGTAAAGTTGTCCAGCAAATGTAACTCCCTCTTTTCCACCACTTCCATTGCTAAAACTAGGAGATGCTACCAAAATACAACCCAATACCAACAATATTAGCGCTCTCCATTTTGTCCATGATAAAGAAGTATGTAATACCAATACAGAGGAAGCAGCTGTTGTCAAAATCTTCAATTGTGCACAAATTGTAAACTCTCCAGCACCAATGTATTGAAGAGCAACAAAGCTGAGAATATTCATGGCAGCATAAATTAACGCGAGAATGAACATCTTTTTACTGTGGACAATAAGCCATTTTATTTTGGTCCATCCAGCACCTGGTGCATCACTTCTTTCTTCTGGAAATCCATTCCCATTTCCATTGTTTAATAACATATACAAAGAAAAAAATAGTTTGATAATTTCTGAAATGAAGAGGATTTCCTTCGATGATACATTTTCATATTTGGTACTGTACTTTCTCAAAAGAGTATACCCAGCATTCTGAAGACAAAGTGACAGCAGAATGCCAGTCTTCAAAGAGATGGCGTTAGCTCCGAGCATGGAAGGATTTTCTTTGACCGTCATGCAAGCGTTTAGGGCAATAAGTTAAATTTTTGTGCGTATAAAAAAATATTATGCTGTCATGTGGAGCGACAGGGAACCGCCAGCCTGCTGGCAGAGAGAGAGAAGGCGAAGCCATCAGCGCGCGGGGGCGGCAGCGAGCACACACACCATAATAATAAGGGCGACTATATCTAGGTGTTAGGCTGTGGTTATCAATTGTAATGTGCTTGATGTTTTAAAAAATCTACAATATGGAATAGGCAATCCCGAATGTTATGTATAAGCAATAATTAAGAAGGGTTGGTAAGTACGCCACGCTGGTTCCCACCAGAGCTTTGGTGTAGCGGACGCACAGCCGTTGTTATGAGTTTCAATAAAAGTATATCATGAGATTTAGTAAGAATAATACAAGTGGAATAAGTTTAAGGACCACTTTAGGCCGTATCATTACTACATCTTCACATAATGAGGGGATTATAATATTGATCTATTACACATGATATTCATTCGACACACTACACGCTATACATGAGTCGAATACGACGACACCTATCTTCTACCATTACCACTTGAGATGAGTTTAAGCGGTAGGCTTACTATTTTGCTTCTTTTGAGTATTGTTGTTATCTCTACCTTCTCTATTAAAAGGCTTGCCCTTGTTATTATTTGGGCGTTCTTTGTTATTGTTGTTTTTGCCATTCTTATCACCTGTTTTTCTATCACCATCCTTGCTGCCTGGCTTCTTTGGAATTGTGCGCTTCTCGATGCGAATCACGTTACCGTCCACTTCGAGAGTCTTATTGTCGAGAGCTGCTTGCATGGATGATTCTAACTCAAACTTCACAAATCCGAAGTCCTTTCCCTTTACCAGCTCGACCTGGTATACTTCGCCATACTGTGAGAACAACTTCGCAAGCTCATCTTCCTTAGCATCTTTCGCGTAGCCGGTAATGTACACTGGGTGTACATCAGTTCTTCTTTTGTTTACAGCAGCAGGAGCTGGTGCAGGAGCAGGAGCGGCGGCAGTGGGGGTTGTAACAGCAGGAGCAGGAGCAGCAGGCGCAGGCTTCGATGGAACAGTTCTGAAACCCTTCTTGTTGGTCTCTTCAACTACTTCGTTCTTGCTAGCTAACTTCTTTACAATATCTGAGTAGCTCTTGGTAGTGACATCGACCTCCTCGACAGGGGCAGCAGGTGCTGGAGCTTCCGTCTTTGTTTCTGGAACTTCAACAACCTCAGCAGTGGTGGCTGAAGATGAAGGAACAGATGGAGTTTCCTCTACCGCTGGTTCTGGTTGGACTTCAACGACTGGTTCTGGTTGTGGCTCAGGAACTGGTTCAGGAGAAGGTACAACTGGTTCAGGAACAGCCTGCGGAGCCGCAACTGCGACTGGAGCTGCGTGCTGTTCAACTTGTGCCTCTTCAGAAAGAAGACGGAAAACTGAGTTACTGACGAAGAAGCTGTTGTTCTGACCAACCAAGATGAAAGTTTGAGTGAAAGGACGAGCGTGTTGATCTTTTGCGGTGAAAGATCCAGACACCACGACCAACAGACGGTTATTGTCGTATTTCATGGCATCAATGGTACCTTGAGACAAATTGATGTGAGCACCAGCAAGGTTGAACTGAGCAACCTTGTCTCTGATCTCCTCTGAGCCTCTCTTGATATCAGCATCCTAATCGACCAAAGCTCATTATGAAGCAACAAAGATATATCGTGACCGTTAACTTACCGAGTTCACTTCAGCGTGTAAGAACTGAGCATCCGGGAGATAGAACTTGAACAAATCAGTTGGCTGTCTCGAAAGAATGTCATAGTACTGCTTGACAAAACTGCATAATGACACAATAGATTCACAAACAAGCAATACGCAGCTGGCAAAGAATGATACCTTCTGGCAATGTACTGAGGGGTATATTCACGAGCTGGGGCAGGAGTTGGCATGATTTAAAAACTTTATGTGAGTTCAATCTTCTCAAGGGATGCTAACCAAAGGAATGCAGAGTTGGATGAAAACAAAGGGTCCACAACCAGTTTATCTAAACAAATTCAATTCGAGGAAAAGGGTGATGAAGCTCTTTTTTTCGCTATAAGACCTACTGGTGTAGAATTAATAACGCCTATACCGCCCCGTTCTGTAATTAAAAGATATTCTATATATTCTGATGTAATCAACATAAACTAAGATACTTAGTTAGGCTAGGCATGCTAGCATATAGGCGGCGAAGCATGTGGTTTGGGTTTTGCTTCGTCGGCAAAACTATCTTTTGATGACTATCTCGACCATAAGTAGAACCCGGTGCATGTAATGGCCTCTTTCCAAGACAAAGAAATTAAGCATGTTGTTTTGCTTATTGCGATGGAGGCTGAAGGGAAGCCCTTGATAGAGGCTCTGGGTCTGCATAAAATCGATTTGGAAAACAAAATTTCCCCTTGTATAATTTATCAAGGTGAATATCATAATGGAACTCTCTCTGTCGTTCTGAATGGGAAAGATAAGAGATATGAAGTTGATAGTGTTGGTACAACTCCTGGTATGTGGATTGATAAAAATTTTATCGAGATTGATTTACAGTATGTTCTTAATAATGTCCAGCCACTATTTCATCGTTCGTTGCCTTGACATACTTGAAACCTGATATAGTTATCAATGCTGGAACAGCGGGTGGTTTCCAAAGAGTTGGTGCAAAGATTGGTGATGCATTTGTCAGCACTTTATTTGCACATCATGATCGAAGAATCCCAATACCAGGTTTTCTCGAGTATGGGAAAAGCAGTATTCCCTCATTCATATGCGATCATTTGGTGCAGGTGAAGTCAAGTTCATCATTTTATTCCATTTTATTTATGTATTTTTTATTTGATGTCACCAGAACCTTGGTTACAAAGCTGGTGTTGTTACGACCGCAAATTCTTTGGATCACACTGAAATGGTTGGACCATTGTGATATATTTTTGACTTACCAATTCTTATTTTGGAAACTCATTTATAGGATGATAAGGTTATGTTAGAAAATAATGCATCTGTCAAAGATATGGAAGCTGCTTCAATCGCGTGGGTTATGGATTTGAACAATACTCCTTTCTTCGCCATCAAAGTTGTGACCGACATTGTTGATGGGGATCGTCCTACAGAAGAAGAATTTCTTGAACATTTGTCTGCTGCTTCAAAATCCTTGCAAGAAAAGCTCCCTAAAGTTATCGAATTCGTCATGGGCAAACGTTTATCAGAACTTTGATTGGTCCTGAAATAGTATACTATTGCATATAGAATACAAAAATATAATATCGCTAGTATATATAGAGAGCTTGCGTATTGTATAAATCACTAGTAAAGATTTCTACAGATCTACATACTATTATTACTAGGTTGCAATTGTTCATTATGAGCAATCGTTTTGGTTTCGGTTATTTACATTATTAATAATTTGACGGTTTCGCCGCGCAGAGGCGCCAGCAGCAGCCCACAGCAGCAGAGTGCACAGACCCAGCAGAGACTGCCTTTTTTCTCACTACTGCGGCCGCATGCTGTGCTGCTGCTGTGCTGCTGCTGCTCACGGGCTCTAGTATAATATTATTGTACAAGTAGTTCAAAAAAAGAATTTTTATATCAAGCTCAATATAATTTCAGCATATCGTCGCCTTGTCCTGAGTTGCATGAGCTTATGTTGAATTCATCTGTTATAAAGATGCTTGTTTGGTGAGTTCAGTACGGAGCTATGGAATTGTCAAGACAAGAGCGGCTGTTGGCGAAACCCAAAAATTGGGGAGCAATCACTTTTCAGAATATTCACAAACGTGAACAAGAAATCGCCAAAGGAATCAATACGACAAAAATATTTCCTTTGGAATCGAAGGTTCGGAAAGCCTTGGAATCTCATCCCACAGTTCATGGGCCATTAGATGCCACAGATGTACTGGAAACGTTATCTGAAGATGAGCAATGTTCCTTCTTCTCCGAATACCCAGAATTGGAAATATTGACACTACGATCATGGGCAACAATATCTCAAAACGTTTTGCGGTGTATCTCAATTTCATTCTCGGAACATTTATTGGAATTGGATCTATCAAAATCTGCTGTGCAGGCACATCACTTGGAGCTTCTATTTGTAAGAGCCAGCAATTTGCAATCTGTAAAGCTCAATGATTGTAACTTCGTGGATGTGCAATGTTCAATCATCATTGTTAATCTACTTTTTCGTACTCTAAAAGAGTTATACTTGAGTAAATGTCCTCAAATGACGAATGAATGCTTGATATGGTTTGGTGGTGGATCTGCCATTAGCAGTCAGTCTCTATACAAGCTGAGGGCATTGGATTTATCATGGAACGAAAGTATTGATGACAAGGGGATCGCTGTCATTGCTTCCAGTTGCAAGAAACTCACGTTCTTAAATCTAGAAAATTGTTCAATGATTTCAGATAAAGGGTTGGTACCTCTCATTGAAGCTACGAAGGCGATGCACCTAGCTAATTTTAGTGGTCTCTTCAAGCTGACAAACAAGTCCGCAATAGCTATTGGAAAGTGTTGGCCAGAGCTAATGTCGCTAAATCTATCCAGATGTTGTTTGATATCGGATAAAGGTATAAAGCAAATTGCTTTAGGCTGCAAGAATCTTCAAGCAATTAATATTGCGGGCCTTCTAAAGTTGAGTGAAGAATCCATGTTTTGTTTGGCGGACCAATGCAAAGGATTAATGACATTGAATATGACAGGCTGTGAAAGAATTACTATGAATGGGTTGGATCATTTGGTTCGTGGATTGGATTATGTTGAAAAAGGAATAACATTCATGGGATTTAAACCTATCGATCAACATGTGGAGAAAAAATTGGATGATAATTTGAAGATGATAAAGAGGTCAGTGACAAAAAGAATGGAAGAAGAAGCGCGACTAAAGCGTGAACGAGAACAAAATGAAATAGAGGCTTATGATAAGAAAATAAATCATGCTGCCAGTGTTATTCAATCCTACATACGAAGGTATACAAAAAGAATGTACTTTTATGGATTATGGCGTCTTCGTTTGAAACGAGCTGGTGCATTGACGATACAACGAGTCTATCGTGGCTATCGTGGTCGCATTAGAGCCTTTTATCGAAAGATTGAAGTTGCTGAATTTTTGGCAAACACGCCCTATGCGATTATCGTTCAACGAAATGTTCGAGGTCATTTATGTCGGTTGAAAATGAAAAAGGTATCGAAAGCCATTCGCGAAATGTACATGCTTCGAAGAAAAGAAGTCGAATTTGCATTAATGGTAAAGATTCAAGCTCAGGCGCGATGCTTTTTAGCTCGGAAGCGAGTCGAGTCATGGCGTGAGCTTTGCAATCGACGCAGACTAAACGTTCATCATGCAGTGTTGATTATCCAACAGTTTGGCCGTTTTGTACTCGCGAAAGTACGAACTCAGAAACGTAGAATTGAAAAGAAGAATCGTGATGAAGCTAGACGTATTGCTTCAATGAAGATTTATGTATTTTGTGTGGAAGGTCTTGCTAGATACAAAAGCAGATTGTCGGGAGAAGAGCTTCGCAGATACTATCGCCACAAGTGGACTGCAGCAGTTACGGTACAAAGATATTACAGAGGGTATAAAGGTCGTGAGAAATACCAAAAGCAAAAAATATCGCTTGCGTCAGAGTATTTCGCTGCTAGAGAGATCCAGCGAATTTTCCGTGGAAGTCGTGTTTTGTTTTGGAAGGATATGCGTCTCAATGTTATCGCTGCATATGTGCTTGATCGACACTATGTTGAACGCCAGCGCAGTATTGTTGCTAGTCGTAATCGATACAAGGCATTTACGATTGAAAATCAAAAGGATTCTGCATCAGAACCTGATGAAGAAGATGATGGTGGAGAGAATCCATGGGTGGAGGGATACGATAAGAAGAAGAATATGCGATATTGGCAAAATTTCATCACCAATGAAATCACTTTCGATGAGCCGATGCTGGAATTGGCTCATGAAAAGGGTATGATAGGAAAGAGAGTAAAAGTCTATTGGGTGGTTCAGGCTCAATGGTATGAAGGAACCATTTCACGATACCACAAGAGAAAAAATCGTCATAGAATTGAATACGATGATGGAGATCATGAATGGATGAATCTTGACAATGATTGTGATCGAATACAAGTTCAAATGCCTGATGGTACATGGACGATGGTGAGTCTAACCAATATATTTGATAGTATCTCCTGCTTATTTGTAAATATTATCTTGTTCAGTATGTATTATATCAATCAGAAGCGAAATTGGACGAAATGCGCAAAATTGAAGACAAGCGACAACGTGAAGATTTCAAAGAACAAGCGTATCGTGATGCCATGCAGTGGAAATCGTTCATTGATGATCATGACAAGAAGACTATTATGTTTTTATCTACTATTACAGGAGAAATTAGAACTGGGATACCTACAGCTCTGGAATGGGCTGTGCAGGATGATGGCTACGGATTTCCATGTTTTTATAATATGGTTACGCAGAATATTGTATATGAAGATCCTCGATTCACCTATGATATTGATGAAGATTTATTACAACAACGAAAATATGTCATGCAAGAATTACGGTTGTGTGTCTACTTATGCAAAGATCTATGGGAAGAGTACAGTAGAGGATTAGCATTGTATGAAACTGATGACCATCGAGAAATGCACAAAATATTGCTGAAGGTGCGGAATTCACCTAAACCTACCCAACTGAATTCCTTTCTCATTCGTGCGAAAGCATTATACCAACCTTCTTCGATTGTTGACAAACCAACGGATAAGGCTATTGTGGAAGAATTAGATTATGCGGCATGGCTTTCTTCTCGCCTATCTGAAATATTGGACAAAGCGGAAGACTTCGTAAGAAAGCGTCGTGATGATAAGAACAAGATTGTAGATAAATTAACAGCGAATTCTGGTAAAGTTGTATTTTGCGCGAACTGCAAGCGTGAGACGAAGCGCCACTTGGAGTATTGTCCTCATTGTGGAAAACAGCAGATATTTGTATAAAGTGTCCATATTATTTGTATCATCGTTTCTCCATTGAAAGGAAACAAGTTCGTATGTATTATATTATAGTTATAAGTTAAATGAATAAAGCAATTATTGAACTGAAAACACCTAACAATAATATAATATATGTTGTAAAGTAGGATCGATCAGGAGATGCACCTCCAACCAATGCAGGCGTGCAAATGATGTGCTCGCTTCCTGCAGGCGTGTAGATATTCTGCCGGAATGGCTGGCCAGGGAAGTAATCTCGCAAATACGTTGCATTACCATCCAGTCCAATGATTGGCGTCTCTGGCTCGTAACCATTAAAATATTTGGACCTACCACATCGCCACAGGCCTCTCTCATAAACACACGATTTGAAGAAGTTTTCACAAGCTGAACGACAAGTTGGCAAAGTAAGATCACGAACTGGGTCACAACGTGGAAAGTTCATCCAACAAAATAAGTTCTTATAAGCATTCATACAATCAGGACGTTTACTAAATCTTCTACGAATTTTGCCAACATCACCATATTCATTGATACCTTGTCGTCTCAATGTTACATTTGTCTCTAACTTAATACGATATCTGGTAAAGGTAAGATAGCTTTCGTAAATCCATTTGTCTTTATTGTATACTGTGTGATTGAACCATCGACCTTCAGGAAACTCTCGTGACGGAGGTAATGTCTTGTACTTAGGTAAACAAGCCGGATATTTAATTTTTTCTGCACAAAATGGCATTTTCTCTAACCTCCACAAGGGGTCAAGAGTATCTGTTGAACAAGTTCCTGAATCGGTTCCCCACAAATAGCATCCAAGTAGCACATTAGGAAGGAACAACAGCAAAATAGACACAAACAATTTCAACATGGCTGTATCACCTCAATCCAAAAAAGGGTTATTAGAGTTTTG
>JACCEA010982166.1_pt1 | contig 12676 bp, 11 predicted proteins | sample 7449851 | NCBI WGS metagenome assembly JACCEA01 (sample SAMN15323453, study PRJNA562643) | freshwater metagenome | isolation source: river surface water | place: USA:Blue River Watershed | collected 2017-08-18 | reverse complement strand
CCCGTGTCGAGCCGGAAGGCAAGGTCATGCGCATGTGGGAAGCCATCGAAACCTACATGAACCGCAAGCAGAACCTAATCATCGTTGCCGGTGCCGACTACGGCCAGGGCAGCTCGCGTGACTGGGCTGCCAAGGGCGTCCGCCTGGCGGGTGTGGAAGTGATAGTCGCCGAAGGCTTCGAACGCATCCACCGTACCAACCTGGTCGGCATGGGCGTGCTGCCGGTCGAGTTCAAGCCGGGCACCACCCGTCTGACTCTGGGCCTCGACGGCACTGAAACCTACGACATCGAAGGGGAGCTGTCGCCGCGCTGCGACCTGACTCTGGTGGTCAATCGCCGCAATGGGGAAGTGCTCAAGGTGCCGGTGATCTGCCGTCTGGACACAGCTGCCGAGGTCAGTGTCTACCATGCGGGCGGTGTGCTGCAGCGCTTTGCCAAGGACTTCCTGGAAGGCAGTGTGGCTTGAACCTGTAGGGTGGATCACGCCTTACCGATCCACCGTTACGCTGTGCAAGGTGGATGAGAAAAGCGCCATCCACCCTACGCCAGACGCGTAGCCCGGATGCACTCCGGGCTACCTTCATCTCTAAGCCAGGACGACAACATGTCCCATTTACCTCAGATCAAAGTTCCCGCCACCTACATCCGTGGCGGTACCAGCAAGGGCGTATTTTTTCGCCTGCAGGACTTGCCAGCCGCCTGTCAGGTGCCGGGGGCGGCGCGGGACCAGCTGTTCATGCGCGTGATCGGCAGTCCCGATCCCTATTCGGCACACATCGACGGTATGGGTGGCGCCACCTCGTCCACCTCAAAATGCGTGATCCTCAGCAAAAGCAGCGTGCCCGAGCACGATGTGGATTATCTCTACGGTCAGGTCTCGATTGACAAGGCCTTCGTCGACTGGAGCGGTAACTGCGGCAATCTGTCGACCGCAGCGGGCGCGTTTGCCATCCACGCCGGGCTGGTTGATCCGGCACGCATCCCGCAGAACGGCACCTGTGTGGTGCGCATCTGGCAGGCCAATATCAGCAAGACCATCATTGCTCACGTGCCGGTCACCAACGGCCAGGTGCAGGAAACCGGTGATTTCGAGCTGGACGGCGTGACCTTTCCGGCAGCCGAGATTGTGCTGGAGTTCCTTGATCCGTCGGATGATGGGGAAGAGGGTGGCTCAATGTTTCCCACAGGCAACCTGGTCGACGACATCGAAGTACCCGGCATCGGTACCTTCAAGGCGACCATGATCACCGCCGGCATTCCCACCGTGTTCGTCAATGCCGAGGATATCGGTTACACCGGAACCGAACTGCGCGAAGCGATCAATACGGATGCTGCCGCGCTGGCACGCTTTGAAGCCATCCGCATCGCGGGTGCGCTGCGCATGGGGTTGATCAAGACCGCGGAAGAAGCGGCTACGCGGCAACACACGCCCAAGATCGCCTTCGTCGCCAAGCCCAGGGATTACGTGGCTTCCAGTGGCAAGTCGATAACTGCCGGTGAGGTCGATCTGCTGGTGCGTGCGTTGTCGATGGGCAAGCTGCATCACGCCATGATGGGCACTTGTGCTGTTGCAATTGGTACGGCAGCGGCGGTGCCGGGAACCCTGGTCAACCTGGCTGCCGGTGGTGGGGAGCGGACAGCCGTGCGCTTCGGTCATCCGTCCGGAACCCTGAGGGTCGGAGCCGAGGCTGTACAGGTAAGTGGTGAGTGGACCGTGACCAAAGCGATCATGAGCCGCAGCGCTCGGATCCTGATGGAAGGCTGGGTTCGCGTTCCTGGCGATTGCTTCTAGAACCGCAGGATGCGATACCCATCAACTGGCAGGGCGATGGGTATCGCTGCGCTCAACCCGTCCTATTTGAGTCGACGCTCAACGCCTTTTTCCACCAGGATCTTCGCGGAAATTTCTTCCACTGAAAAATGCGTTGAATTGATGAAGGGGATATTTTCCTTGCGGAACAGTTGTTCGACTTCACGGACTTCGAATTCGCACTGGGCAAAGCTTGAGTAGCGACTGTTGGGCTTGCGCTCGTTGCGGATCGCGCTTAGACGATCAGGATCAATGGTCAGGCCAAACAGCTTGTGTTTGTAAGGCTTGAGGGCAATTGGAAGCTGCAGGTGCTCCATGTCATCTTCGGTCAGCGGATAGTTGGCAGCACGTATGCCGAATTGCATCGCCATGTAGAGACAGGTAGGGGTTTTGCCACAGCGTGACACGCCGACCAGAATCAGATCAGCTTTGTCGTAGTAGTGGGTGCGCGCGCCATCATCGTTGTCCAGCGCAAAGTTGACCGCACTGATACGTTCCATGTAATTCGAGTTTTCACCGATCGAATGGGATTTGCCCACGGTGTAGGAAGACTGCGAAATCAGTTCCTGCTCAAGTGGTGAGAGGAAAGTCGAAAAGATATCGATCATGAAGCCATTTGAGGTCGCGATCACTTCGCGGATGTCCTGATTGACCACCGTATCGAAGATGATCGGCCGCGCACCGTCGGCCTGCTCGGCAGCATTAATCTGTTGTACGATCTGTTGGGCCTTGTCGACAGTGTCGATGTATGGGCGCGTCAGCTTGGTAAAACTGAAGGTTTCAAATTGTGCCAGCAAGCTCTGGCCAAGGGCTTCGGCAGTGATGCCGGTGCCGTCGGAGATAAAGAAAGCGGTTCGTTTCATTTGTACCAAAGGCCTTAAGGTAGGAGCTGTTCTCGGCTATGATGAGCCCGCTTTTCAGGCTCGGGAACTGCGGGTCATTGTTACCTAAATTTGCCTCTCGGGCCACCGAGCAATAGTTCGTAATGGCCTGGGCACACGAGTCACCCACACAATTTCTGGAGAGATCATCTTGGTTGAGTACGTAATTTCCCTCGATAAGCTTGGCGCTCATGATGTCGAGCGTGTAGGGGGCAAGAACGCCTCCCTCGGCGAGATGATCAGCAATCTGGCGCACGCCGGCGTATCGGTTCCCGGTGGTTTTGCTACCACGGCGCAGGCCTATCGCGACTTTCTCGAGCTCAGCGGACTGAACGACCAGATCCATGACGCACTGGACGCTCTTGACGTGGACGACGTCAACGCCCTGGCCAAAGCCGGCGCAAAGATTCGTCAGTCGATCATGGAGGCCGAGTTCCCCGAGCGCCTGAATGAAGAAATCCGCAGGGCGTTTGCCGAGATGTCTGCGGGCAATCAACACATGGCGGTAGCCGTGCGCTCGTCGGCGACCGCGGAAGACCTGCCGGATGCCTCCTTTGCCGGTCAACAGGAAACCTTCCTCAACATCCGTGGTGTCGAAAACGTCATTCGCGCGACCAAGGAAGTATTTGCCTCGCTGTTTAATGATCGTGCCATTTCCTACCGTGTTCATCAGGGCTTCGATCACCGTCATGTGGCGTTGTCCGCCGGCGTGCAGCGCATGGTCCGCTCCGAAACCGGTACTTCCGGGGTTTTGTTCACGCTTGACACCGAGTCAGGCTTCCCGGATGTGGTGTTCATTACCGGCGCCTATGGTCTCGGTGAAACGGTAGTGCAGGGCGCGGTCAACCCGGATGAGTTCTATGTGCACAAACCAACGCTGCAAGCCGGCCGTCCGGCGATCTTGCGGCGTAATCTGGGCAGCAAGGCCATCAAGATGATCTACGGCGATGAAGGCAAGGCAGGCCGTTCGGTTAAAACCGTTGAAGTCGATCGTGCGGACCGCGCGCGGTTTTGCCTGAGCGATGCGGAAGTGGCAGAGCTTGCCAAGCAGGCCTTGATCATCGAGAAACATTACGCCCGGCCGATGGACATCGAGTGGGCCAAGGATGGTGACGACAACAAGTTGTATATCGTTCAGGCGCGTCCGGAAACCGTCAAAAGCCGCAGTCATGCGAATGTCATGGAGCGCTATCTGCTCAAGGAAAAAGGCAAGGTGCTGGTTGAGGGGCGCGCCATTGGCCAGCGCATTGGCGCCGGTCCGGTAAAAGTCATCCATAACGTCTCCGAAATGGACAAGGTCCAGCCCGGCGACGTGCTGGTCTCCGACATGACTGACCCGGATTGGGAACCGGTGATGAAGCGCGCCAGTGCCATTGTCACCAACCGTGGCGGGCGGACCTGTCATGCGGCCATCATCGCGCGCGAACTGGGGATTCCGGCGGTAGTGGGCTGCGGTAATGCAACCAGCATTCTGAGCGATGGCCAGCGCGTTACCGTATCCTGCGCCGAGGGCGATACCGGGCTGATTTTCGAAGGTCAGCTGGGTTTTGATATCCGCAAGAACAGTGTCGATGCCATGCCGGATCTGCCATTCAAGATCATGATGAACGTCGGCAACCCGGACCGGGCCTTTGATTTTGCGCAGTTGCCGAACGAGGGCGTGGGCCTGGCGCGGCTGGAGTTCATTATCAATCGCATGATCGGCGTGCATCCCAAAGCGTTGCTCAACTTTGCCAGCCTGCCGGCAGAGCTCAAGGAAAGCATTGAGAAGCGTATTGCCGGTTACAGTGATCCGGTGAATTTCTATGTGGAAAAACTGGTCGAAGGTATCAGTACCCTGGCGGCAGCTTTCTGGCCGAAAAAAGTCATCGTCAGACTGTCGGACTTCAAATCCAATGAATATGCCAATCTGATCGGCGGCAAGCTGTATGAGCCGGAAGAGGAAAATCCGATGCTGGGTTTCCGCGGAGCTTCGCGCTACATCAGCGAATCATTCCGCGACTGCTTCGAGCTTGAGTGCCGGGCGATGAAGAAAGTGCGCAACGAGATGGGCCTGACCAACGTCGAGATCATGGTGCCTTTCGTTCGTACCGTTGGCGAAGCCAGTCAGGTTATTGACCTGTTGGCCAGCAACGGCCTCAAGCGTGGTGAAAATGGCCTGCGTGTCATCATGATGTGCGAGTTGCCTTCCAATGCCCTGATGGCTGGAGAGTTCCTCGAATTCTTTGACGGTTTCTCGATCGGCTCCAATGACCTGACGCAGCTCACACTCGGCCTGGATCGTGACTCCGGTATCGTGGCGCATCTGTTTGATGAGCGTAATCCGGCGGTCAAGAAGTTGCTTTCCTACGCCATCCAGGCCTGCCTGAAGGCGAACAAGTACATCGGCATTTGCGGTCAGGGCCCTTCGGATCATCCGGATCTGGCCCGCTGGTTGATGGAGCAGGGTATCGAAAGTGTTTCCCTGAACCCTGATTCGGTGCTGGATACCTGGTTCTTCCTCGCAGATGCCAAACCGTGATTTGAGTCGGTACGACAGTTCGCAAGGGTGGGTCCAGGCCCACCCTTTTTTATGCAAGATCTGAGTATGCAAAGCAGTAGCAAGCTTTTTCCTGTCGCGCTGGTCAGTGCCGAGTTACGCGGCGATCTCACCGAAGATATCTATCGACTCAAACCCGGAAACGGCCCTGACTCGACGGTTGAGCTGTCGCTGACGCGCCTGGCGCAGGCTGGCGTGTCCTTGGGCGAGCAGGTTCCGGTCATTCTGTTGCATGGCAGTTTCTCCAACCGGAGATTCTGGTATTCCCCGGCTGGTATCGGTGTGGGGCCGTATCTGGCGCGGGCGGGTTTTGATGTCTGGATGGCTGAAATGCGCGGCCATGGCCTTTCACCGCGCAACCGACATTATCAACGCAATACCGTTGCAGATTACGCCCGCTATGACCTGCCGGCCATTGCCGCATTTGTGCGGGAAAAATCAGGTCAGGTACCGCACTGGGTTGGTCATTCGATGGGCGGTATTACCCTTGCTGCTGCGGTTGGTGGCAAGTATCTTGATGAACAAAATGCCGCTTCTCTGGCGTTGTTTGGCAGTCAGATCAGTCGCACCTACTGGCCGATCAAGATCCCTCCGGTAGAGTGGACGGGGCGTGTTCTGCTGCGACGATTCAAGGTTATATCAGGGGTTCGGCTTAAACGTGGGCCGGAAGATGAGCCGGTCGGTGTAGGGTTGGAAAGCCTGCGCTGGCATGGCTTTCTGGGCCGCTTTGGCGACAGGCTATCGGACTGGTGGGCCGGATTGGCAGACGTTCACATACCACTGCTGGCAGTCAGTGCCAGAGCTGATCGAGACGACCCAGCCTGGGCGTGTCGCAAGTTGTTTGAGCAGTTTGGTTCTGCTAACAAGCGGTTTGTCCTGCTCGGCAGGCAAGAGGGTTACAGTAGCGATTTCGGCCACATTGAGATGCTGGTCAGTAAACCGGCGATGGCGGAGGTATGGCCGATTCTGGCTATGTGGCTGCGCAGCCAGCAAATAAAATGACGATGCCGCCAACGGCTGTGTCCAATGATCAAATACTTTGATACCAGGAGCATATTTATGGACTACGTAACCCCCGATCTGTGTGACGCCTACCCTGAACTGGTTCAGGTCGTCGAGCCGATGTTCAGCAATTTCGGCGGGCGCGACTCGTTTGGCGGTCAGATCGTGACAGTCAAATGTCATGAAGATAATTCGCTGGTCAAATCCCAGGCCGATCAGCCCGGCACAGGCAAAGTACTGGTGGTTGATGGTGGCGGTTCACTGCGTCGGGCGCTGCTGGGCGACATGATTGCCGAGAAGGCTGCCAAGAACGGCTGGGAAGGAATGGTCATTTACGGTTGTGTGCGAGATGTGGATGTTCTGGCGGAAACGGATCTGGGTGTGCAGGCACTGGCCAGTCACCCGATGAAAACCGATAAGCGCGGCATCGGTGATCTGGACGTAGCGGTAACTTTTGGCGGCGTTACCTTTCAGCCAGGTCATTTTGTCTATGCGGACAACAACGGCATTATCGTTTCCCCGCAAGCGCTGGAAATGCCTTAAGGATGAACTTCATCAGTGAGCATGATGAAGCGGATGCGTTTGGTCTGGTTGAGGCGCTTGTTCTGGATGGCGCAGGTTCAGCCAGACGCATTTCCAGAGAGCAGATCGATGATCTGCAACTGGGGTCGCAAGAAACCCTCTGGCTGCACTGGGATCGGAGTCATCCGCAGGCACAGCAGTGGTTGCGCGAGGCTAGTGGGCTGAGTGAGTTTGCGTGCAATCTGTTGCTTGAGGAAGGAACCCGGCCGCGGATCGTGCAGCCGGAGAAACATCAATTGCTGCTGTTTATGCGCGGGGTGAATCTGAATCCGGATGCCGAACCAGAGGACATGGTTTCGCTGCGTATCTTTGCCGACGAGCGACGGGTTATCTCCTTGCGAATGCGGCGCTTGCGTGCAAGAGCCGAGGTCGCCGCCGAGTTCGAAGAAGGCAAAGGGCCGGCCAACTCGCAAAGTCTGGTGTTACGGCTGGCAGACTTGATGACTGGCAAGATTCAGCCATTGGTGACTGAACTTTCAGAGCTTGTGGATACTCAGGATGAGCAGATAGAGCTTGATGACAATTACGCGCCGGATCATTCCAAGATGGTTGCTGCCAAGCGACGCTCCGCCAGCCTGCGGCGTTTTCTTGCGCCTCAGCGGGATATTTTCTTCGAGATGGCCAGGGAAAAGCTCGAGTGGTTTGTCGGTGATCAGGCAAAAGACTGGAGCGAGCTGGGCAACAGTCTGACGCGCCATCTAGAAGAGCTGGAGTTGATTCGTGAACGGGTCGGCCTGGTTTTGGAGTCTGAACACCAGCGCATGGGCGAGCGGATGAACAGGGTCATGTACCTGTTCGCCATTATCACCGGCTTCTTTTTGCCATTGTCGTTTATCACCGGCTTGTTGGGTATAAACGTAGCCGGCATACCTGGTACCGATTACCCACATGCCTTCGTTATTGTCTGTTTGCTGATCGTTTGCTTCGGCCTGTTTCAATGGTGGCTGTTTCGCAGGCTTCGTTTACTGGTTTGATGTGACGCTGGCCCTTGCTGCTGCGTCTAGCCCTGACAGTTACCCCAAGAGGCGATCATGCAGGATCCATTTGAAGAGTCCTTGCGCAATATGCTGCGTTCCTCGGAAGGCGAGCATGATGATGCGCGCACGCTGAATCGCGTCTTGCGCACTGCCAATCGTCAGGTAGGGGCTGGCGATCTGTTCAGCCTGATCGGCCACTGGTTCCAGGCCATTATGCTGGCCATTGATAGTGCCTCGGATAATCTGTCACCCGTATCGAAAAAGAACACCTCACAACGCTCCTCTGACAAGGTTGATTGACTATGCAATACGATCCTTGGACACAAAGTCTGGTTAATGCAATGAGCACCATGTGGAGCTCGGTCGGCGTGTTTATTCCAAGATTGTTTGGTGCCCTGATCGTGGTGCTGCTTGGCTTTGTCGTGGCGAAGTTGCTCGATACGCTGCTGTCCAAATTGTTGGCCAAGCTTGGCCTTGATCGGTTGATGGCGGGTGCCGGGCTTACCAAACTGCTCTCGCGGGTAGGTATTCAGGTATCGGTTTCCACGCTGATCGGCAAGATTGTCTACTGGTTCGTGCTATTGATTTTTCTCGTATCAGCAGCCGAGTCACTCGGCTTGGAGCGCGTATCGGCAACGCTCGATGTTTTTGCGCTGTATCTGCCAAAGGTCTTTGCGGCGGCCTTGGTCTTGCTGGCCGGTGTACTTCTGGCGCAACTGGCAGCCAGTCTGTTACGCGGCGCAGCAGAGGGTATCGGTCTTGAGTACGCCAGCAGCCTGGGGCGCATCGCTCAGGCGATGGTCATCATCATCAGTATTTCAGTGGCCATTGGTCAGCTTGAAATCAAAACCGATTTGCTCAACAACGTCATTGCCATCGTTCTGATTTCGATCGGTTTGGCTATGGCATTGGCCATGGGGCTTGGTAGCCGTGACATTGCCCAGCAAATCCTTTCCGGTATCTACGTGCGTGAACTGTATGACGTGGGGCAGACAGTAAAAGTGGGCGATCTTGAAGGGCAGATCGAGGAAATTGGCACAGTCAAAACCCTGTTGATGACCGCAGACGGCCAGATGGTGTCCATCGCCAATCGTCTGTTACTGGATCAGTCAGTGTCATCCCGATAGTTCGAGCACTCCACTGCTAATGTAATGGGTGACGCATTACATTGATCGGAACTATCCATTTTTGACCTGACTATCGGCTCGATTTCTTTTGACTCAGACCCAACCAGCGCTGGCACGTTACAACCCACGCGAACTCTCCGATGAAGAGTTGGTCGAGCGTGCTCGTGTCGAGCTTTTTCATGTGACCCGTGCTTACGAAGAGCTGATGCGGCGCTATCAGCGTACGCTGTTCAATGTCTGTGCGCGGTACCTGAACAATGAACGCGATGCTGACGATGTGTGCCAGGAGGTCATGCTCAAGGTTCTTTATGGCTTGAAGAACTTCGAGGGCAAGTCGAAGTTCAAGACCTGGCTGTACAGCATCACTTATAACGAGTGCATCACCCAGTACCGCAAGGACCGGCGCAAAAGGCGCCTGTCCGATGCGCTGGCGCTGGAGCCTAACGATGAGGCGTCCGAGGAATCGGACCCTAAAGCCGAGGATCAGGGCGGACTGGATCGCTGGCTGGTGCAGGTTAATCCGATCGACCGCGAAATATTGGTGCTGCGATTTGTTGCTGAGCTCGAATTTCAGGAAATTGCGGACATCATGAACATGGGCCTGAGCGCAACCAAGATGCGCTACAAGCGGGCCCTTGATCGACTGAGGGGCAATCTGACGCCTGAGGAATAACCCTCAGCGCTGCACTGTTTGACGCGCCTTTTTGGCGAAGGCTTCGGTGGCTTTCTGATCCTTCAATGCATTGTCCACCTTGAATGGCACTTCGATACCGCGCTGGCAAGCAGGGCGCTCTTTCATCGTATCCATCCAGCGCCGGAGATGTGGCAAGCCTTCGATGCTCACCCCTGACCATTTGTAGGTTCGAACCCAGCACCAGTTGGCGATGTCCGCTATTGAATAATCAGCTGCCAGCCATTCGCTCTCACCGAGACGGCCGTTGAGTACCTCAAACAAGCGCCGCGATTCATTTTGATAGCGGTCTATCGCCGGCTGGATTTTCTCCGGAAAGTAGCGGAAGAACACGTTGGCCTGGCCCATCATCGGGCCGATTCCGCCCATCTGGAACATCAACCACTGCATGACCAGCGAGCGCCCCTTCAGGTCGGTTGGCATCAATTGGCCGGTTTTCTCGGCAAGGTAAGCCAGGATGGCGCCGGATTCGAATACCGCAAAATCATCGTTGGAGCGGTCGATGATGGTGGGGATGCGTCCGTTGGGGTTGAGTCGCAGGTAATCCGCCGTTTTCTGCTCGCCCTTCATCAGATCCACAATGTGCACCGAATAGGGCAGGCCAAGTTCCTCCAGTACGACCGAGACTTTCCAGCCATTGGGCGTCGGGGATGTGTATAGATCGATCACAGGGTCAACTCCTTTCGCAGAGCGGAAAATGACGACGCAGTGTCAAAGTTGCATGGCCGGACGTAGCGCCATGGCTGAACGCCAGCGCAACAGGTTGGGATGTTGCTCGTTTGGTTTGACACGAACCACGCGCGCAAAATCGACTGCTACCAGCGCGGTAATATCGGCAATGCTAAAGGTATTTCCTGCCACGAACTCGCGGTCTTCCAGCTGAATATTCAGAGCTTCGAGAAACCGCGCCAAGCGGCTGAGCCCGCGCTGTGCCAGCTCCGGTATTTGTGCGTAGTCAACAGGGCCGGGCAGGGCCCGATTAACCATTGCCGGAGATGCGTTGCGCAGGGCTTCAGCGATGGCCAGCAGACCTTCAAATTCGGCTCGCCAGTGCCAGCTGGCTATATGTGCTTTTTCTGTCGGCGTGGTGCCGAACAAGGCCGGAGCAGGGAAACGTGCTTCAACGTAAGCAGCGATAGCCGCGTTGTCAGTGAGAATCAGTCCGTCCTCCAGTTCGAGTGCAGGAACGGTGCAAAAGGGATTTACCAGGCGATAGGCCTCACTCATTTGTTCATGCTGGCTCAGATCGATGTTGATGGTGCGGTGAGTAACGCCTTTCTCTGCCAGAAGGATTCTGGCCCGTCGGGGGCTTGGGGCTGTAGGGCAGTCATAAAGAGTGATTGTCATGGGGGCTCCTAAAGTTAAGACGGTGAGGCGGTTATAGGGTGTCGCGTTCAGGCGGGTTGGCCTGATTCAGCCCAATGTCCTGGTATGAAACCGCAAACCACCATGCGGGCTGTGTTATATTGCGCCCCCTCAATTTGTTGGCCCTGCTATTTGTCGTTGGTGGCAGCTAGTGAGATCAACTGATCCGGGTTTTGCGCATTTTGCCGGCTGCATAGGCTGCAAATGCAATTTTTCGATCCGCCTGTGCGAGTCAGTGTTTTCTCCACAGGCGGTGTTGTTTTATTTCCAGTGATCCTGGTTCGTTGTGATTAGCCTTGGGCTCCTGCCATTGTCAGGCAGGCATAATCCAGCGGGTCATGTTACTGGCTCATCCCAACCCACGTGGCCTTTGGTAGGGGTCACCACTAGGAGAGGAGGCGCCATGCCCATCATTACTCTTCCTGACGGTAGTCAGCGTTCGTTCGATAAGCCAGTTACTGTGGCCGATGTGGCCCTTTCTATTGGAGCTGGCCTGGCCAAGGCTGCGCTGGCCGGAAAGGTCAATGGCGAGCTGGTAGATGCCTCACATCTGATTGAGGATGATGCCGCCCTGTCGATTATCACCAGTCGCGATGCAGACGGCGTTGAAGTGCTGCGCCACTCCTGCGCACACCTGATGGCCATGGCAGTCCAGCAACTGTTTCCGGGAACTCAGGTAACCATTGGTCCGGTTATTGAAAACGGCTTTTTCTATGATTTCGACTGTGAAAGGCCTTTTACCAGCGAAGATCTGGAGAAGATTGAAGCGCGCATGACCGAGATCGCTAAGGCTGATTTGCCCGTAACGCGCTCATTGATGTCGCGCCCCGAAGCTATCGAATTCTTCGAGAAGCTTGGAGAAAAGTATAAAGTCGAGATCATCGAGTCGATTCCTGGTGATGAAGCACTCTCGTTCTACAGTCAGGGCGACTTCATCGATTTGTGCCGCGGCCCGCATGTTCCTTCAACCGGCAAGCTGCAAGCGTTCAAATTGATGAAGGTTGCCGGCGCTTATTGGCGCGGCGACTCCAAAAACAAGATGCTGCAGCGCATCTACGGTACCTGCTGGGGTAGCAAGCAAGATCTCAAGGACCACCTGCATCGCCTGGAAGAAGCTGAAAAGCGTGATCACCGCAAGATCGGCAAGCGCCTTGGTCTGTTTCATACCCAGGAAGAAGCGCCGGGTATGGTGTTTTGGCATCCGGATGGCTGGACGCTGTATCAGGTGCTTGAACAGTACATGCGCAAGGTTCAGCGCGATCGTGGGTACCTCGAGATCAAGACTCCGCAAGTGGTCGACCGCGCCCTTTGGGAGCGTTCCGGGCATTGGGCCAACTACGGTGACATGATGTTCACTACTGAATCGGAAAGCCGCGATTACGCGGTTAAGCCGATGAATTGCCCTTGCCATATCCAGGTGTTTAATCAGGGCCTGAAGAGCTATCGTGACTTGCCTATGCGCCTGGCCGAGTTCGGCGCCTGCCACCGCAACGAGCCGTCAGGTTCGCTGCACGGCATCATGCGCGTACGTGCCTTCACGCAAGATGATGCGCATATTTTCTGTACCGAAGATCAGATGCAGGCTGAGTCGGCAGCGTTCATCAAGATGACGCTGGATGTCTATGCCGACTTCGGCTTCGAGGATATTCAGCTCAAGCTTTCAACCCGACCGGAAAAGCGTGTGGGGGCTGATGAGTTATG
>JACCEA010406570.1_pt1 | contig 12677 bp, 9 predicted proteins | sample 7449851 | NCBI WGS metagenome assembly JACCEA01 (sample SAMN15323453, study PRJNA562643) | freshwater metagenome | isolation source: river surface water | place: USA:Blue River Watershed | collected 2017-08-18 | reverse complement strand
GTCCGTTACTCTTTACGCACTACATGGCAACAGTAACCAAATGGTTTTCGAGCTTTCGATCTGTACAAAAACTCCAAACATCGAAAACCACACTTAAAATGGTTACTGTATGGACCACGAGTGGTGGTAACGGTGAGCTCAACAATACCTGCTGTAGAAAAACTCGTGCGGTGAAGCACTCAAAACTGCTCGGAACAGCCTCGCTGGGAAAGTCAAAATTAATTATCTGTGGTCAGATAAATTTAAAGTCACGGTACCTTCGTGACTGACTGTTCCTCCCACCTCACACTGCCAGGTCTTTGAGGTGGGAGAGAAAAATTTTGAGAGTGAGCTTAGCGCTTGTGAAACGATAAATTGGTGGGAACTCCCTTACCTAGAGTTATACTCTTTGGTCAACAAATTTAAACTCTTTTTATCGCTATAAAAGAATGACATGAGTTGGCCTCTATTGGGTGGTGAAATCATTGTCCTTCCATCTGTTTCGGGTTGCCATGGGTCGTTTTTGGGTTGTTCTCTTTTCTCTTCGCCTTTCATAATCGCGCATCTGTTTTTTACTATTGGCAAACAACCCACCGGTGCCATGCGCATGCTCTCTGAATTCTCCGAAAATTCTTTCTTGTGTGTTGTTGCATGATTTTGTAGCATCTATCTTGACGTTCCGAAGTACTTTCTCCTTGATGAACATCGTCTAATCCGGTATTTATGTCTCAACTTCTTTGTTGCGAATATTGTTGTAATTTTCAACACCAGCTGTTTTTTTTGTTTGTTGTTTGTGTGAACTTTATATGAAACACATTTATCTTTGTGTTGAAATTTATTCTTTGCCTATCTGTGTTATCGTGATATTTTCTGTGTTTTTGGTCGTGCTGTTGATCAAAGAAAATATCTTGTGTTGCATTTTTGCGTCTACTCCCTAAAGCTGTTTATTCTGAATGACCAGTTAGCTGGTGGTGTTATCTTCTTCAATTTTGATTTGATGGATATTTGCTGCCAAAAAAAACACTAACCAGTCTTCATATCCATATTTGATCAGTACCGCGCTTCATTGTGTAATACTACGCATTCACCATATCATACCATGACTACACTCCCATGTTTGATGTATTATCATTCTCACGAATTTATGTATTGTATTATTTTTTTATATGTTGATGTGATCGTAGTCGAATACTGTCCGGATTGTTTTTGTGAGAGCTTCACATAACATTTTGTCTTAGCCATTACATGCACATGATTTCAATCGCTTATCCATATCATTATTTTTCTTTCTGTTTGTTCTTTAATTACCGTCAAACGACGCTCTCACTCACCCACTGACTTGTTTTCCGCGATCGTAGTATAGTGTTCAAAATATTGTATCCTGGCTCTCATTGTTTTGCTCTCACTTATGCCAAAGGACGCAATTGTCTGAGGTACTGTATTTTTTGAAAGATGTCCCCGCTATCTGTACGATAACCCTCCCACAGTGATATCAATTATCAAATTAATTCCTTCAATAATGTTTTTCTTTTGATTGTGTATCACAAAACCCTCCATACTCGCTGCGAATGCTAACTCACGGTATTGATCTGATACCATGGAAATGCTGATCGAGGTGTGATGAAAATATTTTACACGTTTGCGTGTTCGTCCACTCTCACCAATTTTATCCCCAAGATCATGAACTACATTTTGGGTGTGAATATATCGTACCTTATCAGGATTACCCATACGTATGTTGCGCTAATTGCCCAATCATCATTATTTTATACCCGGACCAGTCCAAACATGAATTCACAATAAATCAAGTTTCTTCTGTAATGGTGATTGTTCCAAATATTTAAATCGCCATCTATCTGTGTTTATTCAGCGGAAGATTTATCTTCTGAATTCTTTCGTATTTTATATATTTTTCATGTAATGGGTTGATTTTGACTTTCACTCTTCAATTGTGTTGCACCCTCTTTCTGTCTCTCCACCACCTTTTGTCGACCATACAATTATATTTTACGGTAGTCTGTCAATAATTCTCTCCAATTATACTCTCTTATTATTCTCCTGTATGTCTTCTGTAATGCTTGCGCACCTTTCGTCGATCCATTTTATTTATTATTGTAACTCTTTGTTTGCATTACGCGACAAGTATCTCTCATTACTATTATTATCATCTCTCACTCTTTCTGTAGTATGTTGTATGCTCTCCATTACCGCTGATCAACACACCCCTTGTATGCATGTTTAGATAATCACAAGAGACTGTCATTGTTATTTGTGTTTGTGCTTTTTTTTAATAATGTTATTACATTTATCATCCTATCTTCTTGACATATGTATCGTGTTGTGACTTGTTATTACCTTCGCATTCTGTTCCCTATTTGGATATAACCCAATTGTGTATTTTTCTCGCTTTTCTTGTATCACGTTTGAGCTATCAGGTACCGGTCCCAGGCCATGTGGTAAGTGCTTATTTGTCTCTCAATAGCACTCTCACTTCAACGTATACTCTCCACCATAGTCTTTCGAACTACATTACCTTTGTCTCTCCTTCACAATATACTTCTATTTGATTACCTTTCATATAATGCTCTGATGTTAATTAAGTTCCTGTAAGCTAATCCTTCTAAGGGATTGGTTTGAGCAACAGAAATATAACCAATAAATTAGTAAAGTAGATCTCCTTTTGTTGGTCAAAAGTGGTTGTGACAATGTTAACAAATATCAGATTAGGAATAGTTAGTTTTATTCAATCGTTCATTATAATATCTTCAATTATTATATTATTTGTTTTTAATATACTTTTGCTGTGTTGTTTTTTTAAAACTAATGTGAAACATTGTTATTGTAGTGATGTGAGATTCTCTCTGTCAAGAACTCATAATGTCATTGTTGACTACATTCACACAATATTGGATAGTTTGGTATCGTTGTCATCATTCACTCTTTTATTCCTTCGTTCATTTCGATAACAGGGTTGATTTGATAATGACATTTGATACATCTTCACAGTATACCTTCTTCATATCATTATCACGTTATTGTCTCCATATCAAAACTTGTCGTTTTATTGTTATTATTATTATTATTATTATTATTTGTTTTGATGGATTTTTTTCTTTCTCCTAAATACTCTTTTATATTCATATCCCATAACTCTTTGGTTTATTATAATGAATATTCATGTTATTTTAAATAGATGGTCTTTCTCTCCCTTCATTCATTCTCTACCAGGGTTACACGTTGAAGTATTTTTATGTATGATGATTAATCGATTGATATTGAGTGTTTTGTTTGTGTTTTTTGTCTTTTGCTCCTGAATGCACACTTACTCTCTCTTGGTCTCTCCTCTTTGTTCTTTCCGTTACTAGTTGTCAGTATCGTCTTAACCGTGACGTGCTTAATGAATATTAACTAACAATAGTAAAAAACATAGCATTATCTCCTTTTTCCTTTAGAATCGCCCATAGTCATGATAAACGATCTCTTCGGTCTTTCAATGGACAAATCCTCCTGATACACTCCGTTATATCTGTCTCTCTCTCTCTCTCTCTCCTTTGCTCTTCAAAGCAATTGTTTTAGTCAATTCCATAATTCATTCACATAAACTTTGTGTCGCTTATTTTTAATATAATTTCCTTTTGTGTAATTTTCGCACTTTGTCTTTCTTATCCTCTTTCCCTTCGATGCTGCTCATTGCATTGTTCTTCATTGCATGTTGCTTCTGATATAGTCTCACTATCCAATTATGCATTTTGTAACATATCGCACGATCTGTTCTTTAACTCGTCGATATTGTTAATATGAAAGTATTCTTTGTTTTATTTTGTTGTGCATCAATACCACATTCACCATCTCCACGTACTCATTCATTCGTTCTCCTAAAATAGGTTGATTTTTTTTTTGTTATCACTTTCTCCTATATTTTGAAGTCTTTCCTGTATTGGTAATTGTTTACGTTTAGGTTGCGTTCTCTCTTGCATTCTGTCTCCTTTCTTTTCTTGCTTGCTTTTACTCGTTACTCCCGCTGTTTTTGTTGTATAAGTTGCTCTCTCACTCTTTGTATCATAGTAAATACAACTTTCCAAATTTTAGTGTTTTCTCCTGTGCATTCAGTTTTTGTTGTTGGTTAGTTTCTTACACTATCGTTGTCACTCTCATTATCCACATTCAACATTCTCCAGTTTTCTCCACGATATGAACTAGTTCTTTCTGTTGTATACCCGCACTTTCATTACGCGTCTTTCATTCGTATGTTGTCTGTGTTAATGTCATTCTTTCAGTATTACTATGACACAATGAATTCTGTCTCTCCATATGGTTACAAACATCCCTCTCTTTCTCTTCAACAAATGGTTTTACATTAATTTTCTTTCGTATGGTACGTCGTTGTCTAATATATGACTATATAACCCTTATATTGTGTAATTGTGTATATTTTCTCATTGGTCATTACATTGTATATCTTCTCACTTTCTCCATTAAAGAATACTTTGTAATGATTGAAAGATTATTTAGTAAGGTGAAGTCAACCTTTGATTGACAAAACACCCGAACCAACTCTGTCTTTGAAGTCTGTTAAGCTCCGGAACCCTCTTTCGCTTTCTTTCCTTTTCCAATCAGTATTATGCAGCAAAACATATTCACATCCTTAGAGTTTTGTTTGTGAAGATAAATGAAGAATAATGATCTATCCTTCTCATGGGATAGATTTGAGTCAGTCATGATTCAGATAAGATCATGAAAGGAAAGGGGAAAGACCGAAGCAACACTTAAAGATTCATGCAGACAGCTATTTTTCGTGATATCTTATCGATTACAATATACATTTCATGTATTATATTTACGGTAAGATTATTCTTGAAGATAACCTTCTAACCTACTGATTCTTGAAAACTTTGATATTTTACCCTCTGTATTCATACTTATATTGATATTTGACTTACACGCTCAATCTTCATCATTCTCTTCGCCTTAACTCGGATGAACTTTGCAAATGGAACCACTGCAGGGCGTTGCTCTCTGTCTCACAGTCATTAGTTTGTATGTAATGTTTTAATTTTTAACCCATAGATTCTCACCATCTTTCTTTAATGGTAGACTATGCGGGTGATGACAGATATAAGGGAAAAATAAGCAGCAACCGCTGCCAGTGTAATTCCATCCTTCTCTCCGGTTCATTCTTTCTTACTTTCATTTTTCCTCCCATTACTTCATCAAAGTCTTCCAACATACCATGCCCTCGACCCCCCAACCACCTTCAAACCATTCATTTGTAAATGTTTTATTTTATATATAACTGCTTTTTTATGAATCTTCTGTAGATTTGTCACGTGTTATTCCCCTACAGTGTTAATATCAAATCATCATTATCTCGCTTACTCTCATGCACTCTCATCATCGACTTTCACTCTTTGTTACTCTTCCCCTCCTCATCGGCCAATATCTCATTCTAATTTTATATCACCAAAACTAAAGTAGGTGATAGTAAACGCTCAATGCCTTGCTGTTATTACTATTCAATTGTCTAATTGTTAAGGGTTATATTTCTATGGTATTTTTTATTAATCATGTACAATAAAAACAAAAAAGTCTCCAAATTAAGACTCTGGACTATTCAGTACTCTAACTCCATATGACATTACTTGTTCTTTTAATTATCATAGCACAATAAATCATATTTTCTCGCACCATTTATCAGTACAATTATGATTTGCATGTTAACGTATCCTTGTCTTCTCTTTTTTTTATTAATACGTCATTAGCTTTCTCCCTCCACCTATCCCTATTCATGTATAATGTATTGAAATAACGCGAGCCGTCATTATTCTTTCGAAATAGTACTCTATTCTCTTTGTTTTGGAGAAAATTAGTGCAATGTCAATTTTTCTTCATGCGAAATAATTTCCTGGTTAGTATCTTTGGCATATTGCTTTGAAGTACCTTTGTTTGGTGTATGTGTGATATCTCTCTCTCGCTGTTTGTCGGACTCGTTGTGTTGCATCTTTTGACTTAATTATCGTACCGTATACTCTCACTCTTTTGTGTGTGTTCATTCTTAGTCTCCTGATTCTTTTCTCTTCCTTACTCTCACGCCCATTGTGGGAGTTTCTTGTTGTTTTGTTTCAGGTACTTAACTAGTTGCGGAAGAATGGCAGTATCCTACGGTGCATCAGTTGACCGAAAGATGCTTTTAAGAGTTCATAGTTGTGCTATGTTACCTTGTTTGTTTAGTTTGGACGGAGTCAGTGTATAAGTAAAAATATCTCCATTTGCTTGTGTGTGTCACAGCGGGTAATGGGTGAAATAATATTCAATTGTTTGTTTTGTGGTAACAAGGGTTGGGTTATCATGAGCTGAAATTGTGAAGCTGCATAAGTGCTTCTTGTTGTTTTTGGGGTAATTAATTAATTGTAAATTAAAAATGACTGATAACCACAGCAATGTTCGACCATATAGGTATAGTAGATCAAAACTACCATTATACTTAAGCACCATACAATATCCACATTTCGAACCCACTAAAATCTATCAATAATAGAAGTACAACTTCCCAGCATCGTAATCTCAAATTTTGGCGCGCAAAGATTGATGTCAACTTTTGGAGAGTCTGTCCATAAAAATATTTGATATTATGGCATTTCTATGCCTTCAAATTTTGACACCCGCTTGTGCTGCTGCTGCTGCTGTTGTTGTCAAGAATTGAATTCTAAATTATCATCGGAAAAATGATGTCTCGATTTGTTGTTGCATCAATTCTCATGAGAATGTTGAAGGTTGCGTACTCCTGATGAATCACAATTCAATTCCGAATAACAAATTCAAACCAAAACGCTCTAACAACTTCTTCCATTCTTTTTTACAAATAAATAAACAATTCAACCATGGGATGCACAAACTCTGTTGCCATGCAAACTTCTGATCTTTCTTTCAAGTCTGGTGGGTCTACCAAGAAACCAAAGCGTGGAACTTTCTCTTCTATTGCAACTTTGGACAGCCTTGATACAATGGCGGATGGGTACTTCCTCACTAAGATCAACAAACGCTACGGTAATCCTCAATACTTCCGTGAAGACGGATATGATATTGGTCTTCGTGTGAGAGTGTAAGTAATGTTTAAATCGTTTCACTATCTCTTGATTGACTCAAAATTCTTTTCCTCTCAGTAAGGGTGTCTTTCATTCTACTTTTGTCGCCTGCTCCCGCAAGTCTTATGATAAAGTCTCTATCAAAGAACACCATCTACGTTATTATCCTACCAAGGAATCCATTGCTGCTAGTGGTGCTGATCATGGATCTTCATCGTCCGTCGACGGTGAGACGGTTGTAATAAGTGAAGTCATGTTTCTTGCCAAATTGAATCATGAATGCATTCCAAAGCTACATGAGTTATTCATTACAGAATCATCGCTTTACTTGGTGACTAATTACATTGATCCTTTCCGCATGACTAACTTCCTCGATTTGAAGGAAGGCAAAACTATGTTACATATTTCTGATGTTCGTAGAATTGCAAAGTCCCTATTCTCTGCAGTTGCTCATTGCCATGATCGCGGAGTGATTGTTCGGGATTTGACTCCACAAAACATCATGGTCCGCAAGAGTGGTATTGATGGCAACACTGGTGGCTCAATGAAAGTGGAAGTGATGATTACAGACTTTTCTCTTGCTGTACAAGTTGGAAGTACTCAAACTCTTGCTGATCATCCTTTGTTTGAGTGGAACATGGTTCCTTACACCGCACCAGAAGCGTTGCTTGGACATGACTATTCCTTCCCAATGGATTGCTGGTCCTTGGGTGTCTTGATTTACGTCATGATCGCAGGTATTGAACCATTTCATCACGATGATGATCATGTACTGGTGGAGAACATCAAGACCGCATCCTTCGACTTTGAGGAAGATGCCTTTGATTCCGTTGACAAGTCGGTGAAGATGTTGATAATTGATATGCTGCGACCACTACCAGAGGGAAGACTCACTGTGAAACAAGCATTGAAGAATGCTTGGTTTTCTCAGCTCAACGCATAGACTGGTTTGACGAACTGTGTCTTTCATGATGTTCAACCTATGGGCTATGTGCTTCTTTGTTGTTCTGTTCCTCTATTGGGAGATTGTGCATTCGCCCTTCTCATTTCTCAAAGATGTTGATATATAAAACAGTATTTTATCCATCCAGACAATTGCCAATGAAATAAGATTGACGATATATTGTTGTTGATATACTAAGATCTCTATTGTGGTTGAAGCTCTTTTTTTCTATATTGATTTTACGTATATTTAAGTATTGACTCGTTTGTTGCCATATTTTAGTTATCATCTTGGGTGTTGATTGTTATATGTTTTCATCTTGTCGCTACGGTTTTCGTAGAAGGATTTTGTGTTGTAATAATAAAATAACACATTGTACGTACACTCCTGCTTGTAAGATTTTGAGTGGTCTAAATTCCCAAAAGGTATCTCTAAATGCCTAAATGCTGCGAAATACTTCTATCGTTGATTGATTGGCGAATATATATACATACACTCGACGTAATTCAATAATTGATTGTTTGGGCAGGAAGGTTATCCCCGTTCTTAAGAAAGCAGGACGTTTAAAAAATTGAGCAGAAATTTTCCCTCCATATTTACACCGAGAAAAATAACTTCGAAGGTTGTTGACAAAAATATTTTTTTCGGAGTAACTTGAATATGTCACGATCTCTTTTTGTCACATTTACCCTTACTTTCGCAATTTTCCTTGCGATTTTTTCAATCACATCCACCTCTGCATCAGCTGCTGGTATTGCAGATATTTATCGTACCACATCTCGTGATGCTCTCCCTTTAAACCTATACCCCATAATTATGACGCATGATAGTGCAACTGGTGAATTGGATGAGTCCCGCGATCATATCGTTGCTGACTGGGCAAGAACTCAATCTGCATCATTAGTGAATCAATTAAATTGTGGAGCAAGAGCATTTGACTATCGTCCTAAGTTAGAGAAGGATAAACAGATTTACGCTCATCATGGTGGAATCACTATTCGTGTCCCAATGTCAGAGTCTGTTAAGAATATTATGGCTTGGGCAAATAGTAATCCTGAAGATCTTGTAATTATATATGTCTCTCATTTTGATGGTGATGGTTGTGAAGATGAAGTTGTGAAGTTATTGACATCATTGCGCGTGAAGATGATTCGCGGTACTTCAACCTCAACTTGTCAACAACAGTTACAAGGACTTACATATGGTAAAGCTAAGGCCATGAGTACTTTACATGATGGTCCAGGAAGTGTATTAGCTCTCTTTGATTGCACGGAAGAGAATTATGATTCGAAGATCAATTGTTACAGCAAAGATTTCACTTGTTATGACACTAATACCAAACAAATCCCATTTGACCACTTACACTCATATGTTGTCAATACTACTCTTGCTAATCCCACTACGTCAAATGCTAATTTATGGATGAATCAGGCACATTGGCAAGCGACTGCTGCTACAATCACTCTAGGAACTTTGCATCGCAGTAGTTTGATCGAGGATGAGAGACGATCTGCCGTTAATCTATGGATGAAGGATATGGTCAACAATCAAGAAATGACGTATTTGAATGTTGTGGAATTAGAAGATGTTTGTGATCATGGACAAGAAGTGTATGATGCAATTAAACAAGTTTATCTTTCTGGTGGTCAGAAATAAACAGACAGAAGGTATATTTTATTCGTATTTGTCATGATATTGTATATTGAAGGTTATTAGTTGTGTAGTAGATTAAATTTGAATCCAATCAGACAGACGGTTATTCCCTATGTATGGCATATCCCTAAACTGATGATTGGCATTGTTTTATTTTTTGGTATTCCATATTGTAAAACCAATTTAATTACGTTTTACGTGGATATGGGTAGTATAATAAATATACTTTGGGATGCTTCGAGAACGTAGCGATCTTTTGCTTTTATCGCAAAAACAAATTCGGATAGCAATTCGTCATTTCGTTTTACCCATATCTCCCAAGTAAGTCCAACTTCTCTGCGCTTGAACCAATTGACGTAAATATCCTCTGGGAAGACACGATGAAGAGAAGCGGTATTTCACCTACTTTGATCCATTCTATCGTGTCTTCGTCGGCGACACGGGGATTGATTGTAAATTCGTCGTCTTGTCGCTTCTATTCACTATCTCCCCAAAGTTTATGTGCGAAGAGAAAATCTGCACTTATTCAGCCTTCAATATCTCATTTTTTATGGTTGTCTCGCAGAAAAATGTCAGAGTGGAATCCACCAGCCAAGATTGAAGATCTCTTCGCAAAGACAGGAGGCAATAAGTTCGCAGCCATCAACGCTCCTACTGCTGGTGCAAGAACCCAAAAGGATTTGAATGTAGGAGCCGCACCTGTGCAACTCTATTCTCTTGCCACTCCAAATGGCCAAAAGGTAAGCATCATGCTCGAAGAGCTCGGTGTGGATTATGATGCTCATGGTAAGTTGTTTAATGGTCATTAAAGATATCTATCAATGCATTATCTTTCGTATTCTATTCTCTTTCTTTTAGTGATCAACATTGGTAGCGGTGATCAATTTACCTCTGGCTTTGTCTCCGTTAACCCAAACTCCAAGATCCCTGCCATGGTTGACAAGGAAGGACCTGATGGTCAGCCAATTAACCTTTTCGAGAGTGGTTCTATCGTACTCTATCTTGCGGAAAAGCATGGTCGCTTCATTCCAAAGGATCCACGCTTGAGATTTGAGGCCATGAACTGGGTTTTCTGGCAAATGGGTGGTCAAGGACCATTCACCGGTCAATTTGGCCATTTCATGGTTTATGCTCCAGCGGACAAGTGTGAGACTAGAGATTATGGTACCGCTCGCTATGGCATGGAAGTTCAACGTCTTTGTGATGTTTTGAATCAACACTTGGCAACCCGTGAATACATGGTTGGCGATGAGTACTCTATCGCTGATATCATGATTTTCCCATGGTTTAATCAATTACAGATTGGTTACAAGCATACTTCTGGTATCGCTGCCGCAGATTTCTTATCTGTTGATAAATATACCAACGTGGTAGCTTGGGCAAAACGTATTTCGGAACGTCCTGCTGTTCAGCGTGGTTTACAAGTTTGCCACTGGTCAAACGGTGCCAAGCCCTGGTTGGAAAAGAAAGAAGATGAGAGTAAGGCTTAATCGTACTGGTATGCGTATCTGATGTATTGTTGTTGAAAAGATGTGTTGATGTTGAATGGATTTGTTGAAAGTTTTATCAGGATATATATAACTTCTATATAGTCATGATTGTCTATCAATTTGCATTCGACACGATTATAATCTTTAATAAAGCATTTCGTATAATTTTATTCCAGCCGTTCTCAATTCTTAAGAAATTACAATTAATCCAGAGAAGAAATTAAATACACTACTTATTGAAGCGACTACTTGACTATGACGATGGGAATAACTATTCATAATTGGTATGTATTGACAAACCCGATTACAGGTGGACGGCTACAAAAAATTAAGAGAGGTAAACCATTCTGGTATATCGTATTGAAGTGATGTGTCATGCAAGACACTACCTAATGCAATTCCTGAATGTTGTGTTTATGTACAATAATCTGAATTTGAACATTTCCATAAAATTTAAGGACAAATACATCAACAAAGTAAACAATATTGAATACAATTAAACGCATTTGCTTGAACCTCTCTATGATCATTCGTAAGCACTTTTTGTTTTATAATTGTGTGAAGGGGCGCCATTTCATTTTGCAATCTATTATTATTTATCTTAATTACATGTCCCTCTTCCTCTCGGAATGCTGTTTTTTTCTCTTTTGTTGGTAAATGTACATCACATTACACTTATTATACTATACAACACTAGGAAAAAAGAAAAAAAAAAGACAACGTTGTGCGTGTATTTTTTAAAGCTCAATTCAGTTGATTTGTATCAACGAACACTGATTAACTATTCAACAAAAAATCCAGTTAAGCACAACGACACTGACCACAACGCATAGATATACCTGTTTTGACATAGCCATTTCAGAAGCGGAACAAAAAAAGACAGGTACGCAATGCTAAACAATAAATAGCACAGACTAACTAAACACAATCTCCACAATTGCAAACAATAACAATAAATAATATGCAATATAGATAAATACATTGACAAATAAAACGCGATGCATTACAAATACTTCATGATAATTTTTCTTTCTTTTCTTTTGCTTTCCTTGTTCTTGATGACGAAATTGCGAGTATGTGACCGGGCAATGGAGCGTTGCGGAGAGAGCGAGAGTGATAGTACGAGTGGGATGAGAATGAAAGAATGGGAGACTGACACTTAGCGGGCGACAAACATAGAACAAGAAGAAACAGTGAGTGGATAGTGTATGCGAAGTTAAATCCATATAATTGTTGATGATGTATGTGACATAAACTTTACATGCGTTACGATACTCACTATATGGTCAAGAGAAGGTACGGGAGGGAGAGAGAGGAAGAGCTATATACACAATGATTGAATGGTTTATAATAATCCTTCAACAATGAGAGACAAAAAATTAGACAGAGAAAGAGAGAGTCAACTATAAATACACTATGTACATCATACACAATCGACAAAGCAAAAGTCCAAAAACACACTTTACAATCAAACAAAATGCAACAAAATACATGCATTATCTGATTTACATAACAATTGAAATTACCAAT
>JACCEA010149108.1_pt1 | contig 12680 bp, 11 predicted proteins | sample 7449851 | NCBI WGS metagenome assembly JACCEA01 (sample SAMN15323453, study PRJNA562643) | freshwater metagenome | isolation source: river surface water | place: USA:Blue River Watershed | collected 2017-08-18 | reverse complement strand
AATTATCAAGCCACAATTTCGAATTTGAAAAGGTATATCCTAGAACGCTGTCGAGACGAGAAGATTTATTTATGATGAAATTCCAAATTCATCAAATCACAATAAAAAAATTCCAAATTCCAAACTAGATACTGTTGGAATTTGGAATTTTTAATTGATTACTATAAAAAAGCATTCCACAGGAACATATTTTTTTGTCTTTTGTTTTCTTCTTTATCCTCATCATAGGTAAACCAATCTTTTGTTTTTTCTTCCATCAACGATTTTAAACCCTTTATGTCATATGTTTTTTTGGCTGCAATGGGCTTTATAATAGTAGAATCTTTAACTGAAACATCAACTTTAGTAGCTACATAAGAAGTATATAACCTTGGAATAGTAAGTCCCAAAATCATACCTGGCAAACCACTTATTGAAACTGGACCACCAGAAATCGTAATTTCATCAGTGTAAAATGCAAATACATAGACGTCATCAAATATTTTACCAACCGCTTTTCTGCAATTATATCCCGCAATTTCTCGGTTTTCGTTCGTAATCTTCCATTCGATTTTTGGAATACTATCAGATACAACAAAATTAGTTCCTATAATTTGCTTTTGCATATTGAATATTCCTAAATTAAAATCAAAATACCAGCTGTTTTCTTCATCTGAATCTTTAAGGTATTTTGGAATTCTTGTTTTTGGACTCCATCTATCAAATTTAAATACGCTTTTATTATCGGCAAAAGTGTAGTTGAAATAAGAAATTTTAAGGTCCGAAAGATTGTCCTTCATCATCTCATCCCAACTATCGTTGCTCATCGTCTTTTTTAGATTGGTATTTACTTCGTATTCAATTACAGCTTTATCTACAAATTGCTGAGCAGTTGATGTTATTGTAAAAAAGAGTGCAGTTATAAAAAAAAGTATTGTTTTCATTGTTTTAAGTTGTGAGTTAAGATTACAAATGATAGAATTTTTATTAAAATTTTTGTTTATTATAACCTAATTAGCCTTTAATCTATTTTTTTTCTGTTTCACCTTTATTTTTAAAATTCCAAGTAAAACCTATCATAGCATATCTTTTTAGCCTATCGTTTTGTTCCTGACTAATGGTGTTTCCAGAAATATTCCTTTGTATGCCTATGTTTTGATTCAAAATATCGCGTACCATAAAATATGCCGTAAATTCGTCATTTTTAAAAGTACGTTGTAGTCTAGCATTCCACAATTGATTGGTTAGATTGTCTTGAAAATCAACCGTTTTTTGTCTTGTATTTAAACTATAATCTGTAGATAGTTTCCATTTTTCTGCAAAATAAACTCCCATATCTAAGCTCAACGTATTGGTGTTAAACGATTTAATTTCACTATTTTGAGTAGTACTGTTTCGATTATATGTAAACCTATTACTTAAGTTTATATCATATTTCTTTTGTTTGGACTTACTTAAATAAACCGAAAGTCCTGTGTTTAAATTCTCAGAACTCCCCATTACAGTATTAATACTAAGTGCTGATTTAATGTAACCAAAAAATGGACTGAAATCAGCTCTCATATCTATTTTATTGAATTTTAATCCGTATCCTAAATAAAAATTTCCTGAGAAATTTCCATTGGTATTAATAGGTTTAGAAATGGTTTTAGCCGATTCTGGATCTATTATACTACTATAGATAATGGCATTAGTGGTTGTGTTAAAATAAATTCCTTGATAAAATTGAGTTTCTGTCAACATATCATAACTACTCTGAAAAATTTCTATTCTATTATTAAAAGATTGTTTTAAATCTGGATTCCCTAACGTTTGATTAAAAAAATCTTGATTATTTCTTAATGGTTGTAATTGATCTAGAGTAGGCTGAATGGTTCTCCCATAATAATTAACCCTTAAGTTGCTATTACTTTTATACTTATAGGAGAAACTTGCCGATGGAAAAAAGTTAGTATAACTACGTTTGTATTCTTTGTTCATAGTTTTATCCAACAAATCAAAAGAAGTAAAACCAAAACCACTACCTATACTATAATTGATTTTTTTTGCATTGTAACTCAATTTTAAATTAGGTCTGTGCGTAATTATTGCTTGGTCAAATTCATTTGACAATGAAGCCACCAATTGATCGTACTGTCCTGTGTTTGCTGAATAATCATAAGTAAAATAGTTGTTTTTACCTTTATCAAAAGCAATTTGATATGAAAACTGAAGTGAAAATTGTTTTGCAATAGGTTCAGAATAACTAAAACTAGCTGAAAAGTTTTTAGTTGTTTTATCTCCTATTTTATTTTGATCTATTTCATTTTTTGTATCAAAAACTCCATTGACGTAACTCTCGTTAGAGGACTTTAAAAAATTATTCGAGTTGGTATTCATCATATTCCAACTACTATTTACAGTAAAAGTACGACGCGGTTTAGCAAATTTATGTTTAAACAAAACACTAGTAAACAAAACTGCCTTATCTGAATTTGTGGTAAAAGCTCGCTGTTGTTTATTTTTCAATATTCCATCACTTCCTGTTGTTGTTCCGTTTGTAAATTCATCACTTTCTGTATCATAAAAATTTGAGTTCGCTGTAATTTTCAAGGAGTTCACTGAATCTAATTTTACATCATAAATAGCTTTGAGTTTAAAATTACTTCGATTTACATTTGTTACTGTCGACTCATCTACATTCAATTGCGTATCTCCAACTTGTGATTGAGAAAGTCTACTATTATTATTAGTATAAATTTGCTTATTGAATTTTGGAGATACATTCAAATTTTGTTTTTCATTCCACTTATTAGAGTATTGTAATCCTGCATTGGTGTTCTTGATAAATCCATTTTGAGTATCTACGTATGGTTCACCATCGTTATTATCGCCTACCCATTCATAATTTACATTTCCATCATCATCCATATTCATACTAAAACTATCATCTCGAGATCCAAATTTCTCACTATCCTCCCAACCCAGCCCATCTTGACCAGTATTTCCGTTTAATAAAAATGCAGATAGTTTTCTTTTGCCTTTAAAACTACTAAACATAAGATTGGTATTGTATCGGGAATCAGCATCTGTAAATGGCTCATTGGCACCGTCTATTTTACCAAAATATCCTTTCTTCTTGTCCTCTTTTAATTTTAAATTAATTGTTTTTTTAGTATTACCGTCATCTATTCCTGTAAATTCGGCTTGATCACTTTTCTTATCAAAAACTTGTACTTCTTTTACTGCATCGGCTCGTAAGTTCTTTACTGCCATACCTGGGTCATCTCCAAAAAATTCTTCGCCATCTACCAAAACTTTTTGCACCGTTTCACCCATAGCTTTTATGGTTCCATTTTTATCTACTTGTATTCCAGGTAATTTTTTTAAAAGTTCTTCTACGTTTGCGTTTTCACTAACAACAAAATCACTAGCTCTGTAACTGGTAGTATCCCCTTTAATTCTAATCGAACCAGTTTTGATAACCACTTCACGCAGCAGTTCTATCTTGCTTTTCAAAGCAATCGTTTCCAACTTATTTTCGTTTTCCTTAATAATTATAGGATCTATATAATCGGCATATTGATAATGTGAAGTCATCAGGATATAGTTTCCTGCTTTTACATTTTTAAAGTTAAAATTTCCCTTTTTATCGGAACGGGTAAACTTATATAAAATAGAATCTACGGGAGTTAATAAAGCAACAACTGAATTGTAAACGGGTGTTTTTTCATTTCCATCGGTTAGAGTACCCGAGAGATGTGCTTGTTGAGAAAAGACTGAAAATGAACATAAAAACAAAATTGTAATTAATCCTGTAATTCTTTGCATAAATAGTTTCTGTTTAATTGTATTAAAATTTCACGATGTACAAAGCATCTAAAAAATGCTCAATTCGATTAGATCTAACTCCTACTTGTAAGAGCAAACTCACAGCGAGCCAAAGTAGTATTTTTAATACGAATTAGTTAAAAGCTATTAGTTAAAAAATTGATAAAATTATTCTTTCAATAAAACACTAAAGGAATACTAGAATTAACTAAGACTGCAACTTAATTTACTTGCTTATAACAATTATAAAACATTTAAAATAGAATCGACACTAATAGTTCGCATAGCGTCTTCATAGCCTTCTACTTTTTTATTTCCATACACCGAAGTGGGTAACTTTGGAAACAAATTTCTATCAGCCACCAAGGCATTTTCTATGGGTTGATTAAAAGGCGAAAAACCAGCGTAAGGATGGGTTGCTCCCCAAAGAGTAATGACTTTTACGCCCAACATCGCAGCTATATGTGCATTGCCTGAATCCATAGACAACATCACGTCAAGGTTACTAATCAATTGTAGTTCTTGTGTAAACTTGATTTTTCCTGCTACATTGATAACATTACCAAATGGCTTGGCGAAGGCATCCAATAGCTCCGTTTCTTTTTTCCCTCCACCAAAAAGCAAAATAGTTTGGTCTTGATTAACTGCTAATTTTGAAATGACTTCCTGCATTAAGTCCAAAGGATAGACCTTAGATTCATATTGTGCAAAAGGAGCTATTCCAATTAATTTTTGATTCGGATTACCAATGCTTTTCAAGATTTCATCGGATAAAACCGCTTTTTCAGGAAAGATAGGATTGGATAAATCTAAAGTAAAACCCAGTTCTTCAAAAACTTGGCGATGTCTTTCAAACATCGTTGTCAAGGGTTTGAAAACCTTATTTTCAGGACGTGTTAGGGCTTTTTTGCCAGCTCTTCCTTTATCTACGGCTACCACTTGCTTACCAGATAATCTAAAAAGGGTACGCACGACCTGAGAACGAAGTACATTGTGTAAATCTACAAAAGCATCTATTTTAAGCGAATACAACTCACGAAAAAGGCGTACTAGTCCCAAAAATCCTTTGTGTTTTACTTTTTCGTCAAAAGCAAAAAAAGTAAGATTGGGAATGCCTTCAAAGAAAGGTTGAAAAAAAGGTCGAGAGACCATCGTGATTTTTACCTTGGGATATTGCTGAGCAAAGGCGCGAATTACGGGAACGGTCATCGCTACGTCTCCCATAGCCGAAAGTCGGATAATCGCGATATGTTGTATAGTACTAGACAATGAAGTAACTTTTATAAAAAAAAGGAAATAAGAATTTTAAGTGGTACTTAACGCTCTTACTTCCTTTAATGAAGAATTAATATACTGTTTATTTTTTATTCTGATATAAAACCGGGTTCAATTCATCGTCGTTGTACATTTTCATTTGTTTGTACACTTTCATAAACTTGTCACCGTTTTCGATATCTTGCAACAAATCATCGATGGCTGTAGACAAATCAGTTCTTTGTTCCAAAAGGATATTTAACTTGGTTTGACAATTGTCTCTGTGTTCTTGAGAAGCTTCAGCACGAGTAGCTTCTTCGTTCATATGATAAATTTTCAAAGCCAAAATTGATAAACGGTCAAATGCCCAAGCTGGACTTTCAGAATTGATTTTTGCAGAATCTTTTACCGCTACACCACTATATTTTTGAAGAAAATAGCTATCGATATATTCTACCATATCGGTACGTTCTTGATTCGATGCATCGATTTTTCTTTTTAAAGTCAACGCTGCTACCGGATCGATATTTGGATCACGGATGATGTCTTCATAATGCCATTGTACAGTATCTATCCAATTTTTCAAGTATAATAAATGCTCGAATTTTTCTTTTGGGTAAGGATTGTTTATCGGTTGATCAACACTATCAAATTGATGATAATCTTTGATGCTTTGCTCGAATACGGAATACGCTAATTTTGAAAACATATCTTTTAAATTTTTAAAAGACAAAGATACTTTTTATACTTTTATAGTACTCAAAATTTTACAAAAATTAAATTTCAAATTCGCTTATCATGCAAATCCATAATTTATCGGAATCAAATAGTATTTTAAATCATTTTTTAGCACAAATCCGCGATGTTTCCATTCAAAATGACAGCCTTCGTTTTCGCAGAAATATTGAACGTATTGGCGAAATTATGGCCTATGAATTAAGCAAAGTAGTATCCTATGAAGACGTTTCCATTTCGACTCCACTGGGAACAAAAGCTACCACAAAAATCAAAGACCCTCTGGTTATTTGCTCCATACTTCGAGCTGGATTAACCTTGCATCACGGTTTTTTGAACTACTTTGATGCTGCCGAAAATGGGTTTATTTCTGCCTATCGTCATCATCCGAATAATGATGATTACTTTGATATTTTAGTCGAATACCAAGCCGTAGCCGATATTGAGGGCAAAAACGTGCTTCTTGTTGACCCAATGCTAGCCACTGGACAATCCATTGTTGCAGTTTATAAAAAATTGGTTGAAAAGAAAACACCTGCCGCGCTTCACATTGCGGTGGTTATTGCTGCGCCAGAAGGAATCGCTTACTTAAAAGAACATTTGCCCAGCACTTGCCACCTTTGGATTGGAGCAATCGACGAGAAATTAAACGAAAAAAGCTATATTGTTCCTGGACTAGGAGATGCCGGCGATTTGGCTTACGGTCCTAAACTATAACTGAGAAAAGAAAGTAAAGAGACTGCAAACAATCAAAACTCCTAAAATTAATTCTTGTTTTAACTGCTGCTGAAAGACTTCTAGGGCATTGGTTCCCATAATGGCCAATGGCGCAAAAGCAAAAAGCAATACATCGTTATTTTTATCAGGTGAAATGAAAAAAACAACTATCGCAATTATAAAAAATGCAATCAGCTTTTTGTAAGAGCTATGCAACAACTGAGGTTTACTCGCATAGGATAATAACATAATTATTAGAAAAAAAAGAGCCGTTGTCATAAAAATCGAGAAAGCCCAATTTTGATAGTTATTTGTAAAATAATTTAATGCAGGATCTACATACAACTTATTTAACCAAAATTCTTCTACTGTAGTATTTTCAAAAGTAAGGAAAACCAAAAAACCAATCGCTACCGCCAATAATGCTATGAAAGGTAAAAACCAATTTCTATAATCGCTAGATACGTGAAAAAGCACCGATATAAATACCAACGCAATGAACAAAATACACCATGGTTGAAAAATTGAGGCAATCAAAATCCATAAAGCGGCATCAAAAATTTTCTCCTTCGAGGCTTTTAAGGATTGTAAAGAAAGTAATCGTCTAAGAGCTAAAAGCAAAAAAACATTAGCCGCAACAATTTTCAAATTATCAAACAATGAAGGGAAGAAAAGCAAGTACAACAAAAAGAAGAAAACCGTGTAGGTACTGTCTTTGCTGAGTCCATTCTTTTTGCAAATAAAATTAACAACAAAAAGTGTTCCTACCAAAAGCAGAAAAATAAACACCTTTTGTGCTATCAACAACATAGATTTGAACCAAGCCAAATCTTGAAATTGATACAATAAAAAGAAAAACAACATTAAAATTACTACTAACGAATAATTTAATGGTGTAGATTTTTTAAAAACACTTGTAATCATAAGGATATTTTATACTTTTGTGACTGTAAATATAATACTTGTTTAAAAAGGAATTGCGCAAGTGACTAAAGATTCTTCATTTTTTTGATTGCTTTGACTCTTTCGCTACTCTTATAAACCCAACACACCATTAATTTTATAAATTATGAAAGCATTTTTCGAAGCAATACAATTCTTGTTTGTAGACATTTTATTAAAACCACTAGATTTGTTACGTGAATTTGAACTTATTTCTTGGTTTGGTGCCAATTTCATCAACTGGATTTTTATGATTATTTGTTCTGCTGCCATTGTATATTGGATCAAACAATTACAAATTTTTGACGAAGCAGGAACTGAAAACCAAGACACGACTGCACACTCTTTCTTAAAATAGTTTATTTCTATTTTACGGCTAAAATAAAAAAAGCCCAGTAGTTACTGTTTTACTACTGGGCTTTTCTATGGAGACTTTTACACTAAGTCAAATCCTATATCTTTTCTATAATTCATTTTCTCGAATTGAATTTTAGATACATTGTCATAAGATTGCTGCAAAGCTTCTTGAAAATTATTTCCGTAAGAAGTAATAGCCATCACTCGTCCACCATTAGTAACAACAGCTCCTTTGTCTAATTTAGTACCCGCGTGGAAAACAATAGAGTTTTCTACGTTTTCTAAACCTGAAATTACTTTCCCTTTCTCGAAATCTTCTGGATAACCTCCTGAAACTATCATTACGGTAGTAGCGCTTCTTTCATCAACTTCTAAATTGAATTCGTCTAGTTTTTCATTGGCTACTGCCAAAAACAACTCCACTATATCCGATTTCAAACGTGGTACCACTACTTCTGTTTCTGGGTCACCCATACGAACATTATACTCAATTACAATAGGTTCGTTATTCACGTTAATCAAACCAATGAATACAAAACCTTTGTACGGAATGCCATCTTTTTGCAAACCAGCAATAGTAGGTTGAACAATTCGTGTTTCGATTTTTTCCATCAAAACAGCATCTACATAAGGCACTGGAGAAACCGCTCCCATTCCGCCAGTATTCAATCCGGTGTCTCCTTCGCCAATGCGTTTGTAATCTTTGGCTGTAGGCAAAATTTTGTAGCTTTTACCATCGGTTAGCACAAAACAACTCAATTCAATTCCGTCCAAAAATTCCTCGATAACGACTTTTGAACTCGCAGCGCCAAATTTTTGGCCTACCAACATATTGCGTAATTCGGTTTGGGCTTCGGCTAAATCCTGAATGATTAAAACACCTTTTCCAGCCGCTAATCCGTCGGCTTTTAAAACGTAAGGCGGTTGTAACGTCGCCAAGAACTCACATCCTTTTTCTACTGTTTCGGCTGTAAAACTATCGTAAGCCGCGGTAGGCACTTGGTGCTTCATCATGAATTCTTTAGCAAATTCCTTGCTTCCTTCAAGTTGTGCTCCCAATTTTGATGGACCGATAACAGGGATATGTTTTAAATCTGCATCATTCAAAAAGAAATCATACACGCCTTTTACTAATGGGTCTTCTGGTCCTACGACTACCATTTCTATGTTTTCTTTTATCACCACTGCTTTGATAGCTTCAAAATCTGTAGCGCTAAAATCTAAATTGGTTGCTATCGTTGCTGTTCCTGCATTTCCAGGCGCTACAAATAGCGTGTCACAAAGTGGACTTTGAGTCATTTTCCAAGCAAAAGCGTGTTCTCTTCCACCTGAACCTAATAGTAAAATATTCATGTTGTAGTTGTTTATTGTGTTGATTTTTCTCCTATTGAAGAAGTGGTGCAAAAATAATTGCTTTTGAACGTAAAAAATAATTTAATTGTAAAAAGTTCGTGTATATCTGCCGATGCCCACTTAGATAGTTTATTTTTGATAAAATTTTATGCAATGTTTCGTCTTTTTAATTTAACCCTTCGACTTAATGGTTTCCCAATTCGTGAAGCAGAATTGGAATTGGATGCCATTTTTAAATTATCCGATGCCGAACACCAGGCCTTTGTTGCCCAAAAAAAGAACGAAATTGTGACGTATCATTTAGAGAACAATGCTTTTTATAAAACATTGGTTGGCAAAACAAGCATTGAAAACTGGAACGATTTACCTGTTTTGAACAAACATAATCTTCAAAAACCATTGGCGGAACGTTTGTCGAAAGGTTATACAACCAAAAATGTGTATCTCAATAAAACCTCCGGCTCAAGTGGAACTCCTTTTGTTTTTGCCAAAGACAAATACGCCCATGCGCTAACTTGGGCATCGAATATCGCCCGATTTGGTTGGCACGGTATCGATTTTAACAGCTCCTATCAGGCCAGATTTTACGGCATTCCGATGGATTTTTTGGGCTATAGAAAAGAACGATTGAAAGACTTTTTAAGTCATCGCTATCGCTTTCCTATTTTTGATTTGTCGGATAGGATTTTAAATGGTTTTTTGAAAGAATTTGAGACCAAAAAATTTGATTACATCAATGGCTATACTTCTTCGATAGTATTGTTTGCCAAATTTTTGCAGCAAAAAAACAAGGTTCTCAAAACGATTTGTCCAACGCTGAAGGTTTGTATGGTCACTTCAGAAATGCTTTTCCCAGAAGACAAGATACTCTTAGAAAAACAATTTGGCGTTCCGGTGGTTAATGAATACGGCGCGTCTGAGTTGGATTTGATTGCCTTTGAAAATCGAGATGGAGAATGGCAAGTCAACGCTGAAACTTTATTTGTAGAAATTTTGGACGAGAACAATCAAGCAGTTCCTAATGGTACTCCTGGACGAATTGTGATTACTTCTCTCTTCAATAAAGCGCATCCTTTTATTCGCTATGACTTGGGTGACATTGGAATTTTGGATGAAAAAAGCACTGCAAAAAAACCTGTTCTCAAACAACTAATTGGTCGAACCAATGATGTGGCGCAACTACCTAGTGGAAAAAAATCACCGGGGCTGACTTTTTATTATGTAACCAAAAGTATCATTGAAGACGACGGTACTATCAAAGAATTTATCATCAAACAAACCCAAATCGATACGTTTGAAATTGAATATGTAAGTCAAACCGAATTGACCGCAGCACAAATTCAAAAAATAGAAAGTGCGATTGCCTTGTATTTAGAAAGTGGATTGCAATTTAGTTTCATTCGAAAAGAAAAACTCGAACGAAGTCATCGTGGCAAATTGAAGCAGTTTACTTCATTTTTAAAAAGTAAATAAAATCGTATATTAGTGTTTTCAAAAGAGAACATATGACTATCAATTCGCTACTTTCGGAAGAAACTATTGCTAACAAAATATACTTTATCCGTAACCAAAAAGTGATGCTGGATCGTGATTTGGCGATACTTTACGGGATTGAGACTAAAAGATTAAAAGAGCAAGTTAAACGTAATATCTCACGCTTTCCAGAAGATTTTATGTTTGAGCTTACTAAATCAGAATTTGAAAATTGGAGGTCGCAATTTGCGACCTCCAATTCGGATAAGATGGGCTTGCGCTATTTACCTATGGCTTTCACCGAACACGGTGTTTTGATGTTATCGAGTGTATTAAAAAGCGACAAAGCCATTCAGGTAAATATTCAAATTATGCGCATTTTTACCAAAGTACGACAAATGCTTTTGGACACCACAGAATTAAAAATCGACATCCTCCAGATTCAGAAAAAATTAGAAAATCACGACAAAAATATTGAGTTGGTTTTTTCGTATTTGGATGAGTTGACTGAGAAAAAAGAAAATGAGCCACCCAGACCAACTATTGGGTATAAAAAATAATCCACTTTAGACTTTCAATCCAAGTGTATTGAAATACAGAAATTTTAAGAGGTTATATTCAAAAAAAATTACCGCGAATTCGCAAATTATTCCAATTATGAATAGTTTAAAATTTTCGGTAATAAAATGGTTAGAAGTTAAATACACTCAAAGTGGATAGTTTTAAACTCTACTAAAGACCAAAATCGTTCTTTGATTGCCAACAAATAAGCTAAATCTCTCCTTTTTAGCCCCGGGAGGAGCGGCATCCTTTGTTTTTTTTCTTTAAAAAAACAAAGATATAGCGGATCACGGGACGATGCTAGCTGATAAAACCCATTGTTTCTGCTTCTAAACAGTAACTACATTTTTGATATACCTTGGTTTTATAAGTAACTGTGTGAACAAGAAGCCGAGCATAATGAATAAAGCCGCCACAAAATTATACCGATGAAATTGGCGATAAACGGCAAAGTTGTGTTGCAATAAGGCGACCTTTGAAGCCGAAAGCGAATTGTTGCGAATGCGGTAATAGGCCAAACTTTCGGGGACGGGTTTGGCGCTTTTCAATTTCTTTAGAATGGTGAGCCAAAGCATCCAATCTTGACGTTTTCGAATAGAAGAAATGGCGATTTTTCCGAAAAAATCTGCATCGTAAATACCTGTTAAGTTGCCCACATAGTTGCAAAAAAACAGCTGACGATAGGACAGATTCCTCGGAGCTTCGACTAGTTTATGCAATGGATTTCCTGCTTCGTCTATGCATTCGTAAAAAGAAAAAGTAAACGGCTGTTGTTGTTCTTGCATAAATTGAAGCTGCCGTTCCAACTTATTGGGTTTCCATACATCATCGGCGTCTAAAAAAGCGATGTAGTTGCCTTGGCAATGATAGAGGGCGTTGTTGCGCGTAACACCTGTTCCGGAGTTGATTGGATTTTTGAAAATCCGAATGCGGTGGTCGGTTTGAGCGATATTTTGAGCGATGGCGAGCGTTATATCTGTTGAGCCATCGTCTACCAAAATTACTTCCCAATACGGATACGTTTGTTGTTGTACCGAAGCAAGCGTATCAGCAATAAAATCGGCTGAATTGTAGGTTGGAATGATGATAGAAACTAGTTTTTCCATATTAATACGCTTTATCTTCGCCTTTGATGGTGTTGAAAATGGTTATAAAAATGATTTTGATGTCCAACAAAATCGACCAGTTTTCCATATAGAAAATATCATATTTCACTCGGTTGATTATATCTGTTTCTTTTTCTACTTCGCCACGATAGCCTTTGGTTTGTGCCAATCCTGTAATGCCGGGTTTTACAAAATGGCGCACCATAAACTTATTGACGCGTTGTGCATACATTTCGGTATGGCTCACCATATGTGGTCTTGGTCCTACAACCGACATTTGTCCCAAAAAAACATTAATAAATTGCGGCAACTCATCGATGCTGGTTTTTCGCAAAAATCGTCCTACCCGAGTAATTCTTGGGTCGTTTTTGGAAACTTGCTCAATATGGGCTT
>JACCEA010160042.1_pt1 | contig 12683 bp, 10 predicted proteins | sample 7449851 | NCBI WGS metagenome assembly JACCEA01 (sample SAMN15323453, study PRJNA562643) | freshwater metagenome | isolation source: river surface water | place: USA:Blue River Watershed | collected 2017-08-18 | reverse complement strand
CTGATATTTGTCGGCGCATTTCGCTATTTGCCTAATCGTCAAGGTATTGAAACGTTTATCGATCACCTTTGGCAAAAATTACGTAAGCGCTATCCGCATATTAAGTTGCAAATATTGGCTGGTTTGGATGATTCCGAGGCTTTCATTGCAAACAATCCGCGCTTTCAATTGTCTGGAATTGAGTTTGTTAATAAAACCGATCGAGTGCAAGATTTTCTTCACGGCGCAACCCTAATGGTGAATCCGCTGACCGGTATACGCGGTTCCTGTCTTAAAACTATAGAGGCAATAGCCTGTGGACGAGTCTGTGTGTCTACACGTGACGCCGCGCGCGGGCTAGAGGAATATCAATTCTCCGGATTGAAAGTTGTTGAAAATTGGGAGGAGTTTTTTATGGCAATTTCTTTTTATTTGGATAACGATGTTGTACGCCGTAGGGAAGAGACTCCTGACGATGAAAAGTTACAGCGATTCTTTTGGAATGGTATTGGAGCTCAGCAGTGCGCTGTCTATGACACTAAGGTTAATGCCAGATGAATTCCTCGGTTTCTAAAAACTACGATTTAATCGCCTCAATTTTTGATCACGACATGGCGTTGAATATGCGCTATGACGATATAGGTTTTTATGTAGATCGCATAAACGGAAAGGTGTCTGTACTCGAAGTGGGGTGTGGTACGGGGAGAATCAGTATACCTGTTAGCAGGGTATGTGATCATCTGGTCGGGATTGATATCTCTCTTCCCATGTTGTTTGAGTTAAAGCGAAAGCTTGAAAGCGCTGCGGAAAAAACATCGAATATTCAATTGATAGCAATGAATGCATGTTCAATCGCATTGCAGAAAAAGTTCGATTACATTTTTTTTGGATTTTCCAGCATCAATTATCTAACACAACCCGCGCAGGTCGCGAACTTTTTGTTATCACTAAAGCCTTTATTGAAGGATGGCGGCTGTGTGCTTTTGGATGCGTTTGTTCCTAAAGTTGCCAATGGTTCTACCGATGCCTGGATGGAGGACTATATCCGCGTGATCCCCGGTGGAGGAAAGCTAAAGCGACTTAAATCCATAACGGCGGAAGGGGAGATAAGTTTTGTTCGGCGTCGTTACGAGCGGTATTCGGTAGACGGGAATCTTGAGCAGGTGATTAATACCGAAAGTCGTATACGCCCTTATTCACCTGAGGATTTGTGCAGGTTCTTGCAAGAAGCTGGTTTTGAGTTGCAAGGTACTTGGTGGAACTACGAAGTGCGTGCGCGGGAAGGCGCCGATTTTTTTTCCGTTGAGGCGAGATTGGAATAGTATGGAAAGGTTTCGTTTGGAAGGAAACAGGTAATGGTACTAAAAGTATTAATTGTCTTTGGCACCAGGCCAGAAGCAATAAAGTTAGCTCCAGTAATTCATGTTTTGCAGCAGGATGGAGCGATAAACCCGAGGGTTTGTGTGACGCGGCAGCATGGCGAAATGTTGGCGCAGGCGCTTGAGCTTTTTAAGATAGATGTTGATATTGAACTCAAATTTGACGTTGCTGGTTTATCAATTTCCCAATCGCTAGCAGGAATGTTATCTGAATTGCACTCGGTGCTTGTTCAAGAGCAACCTGATGTCGTGTTGGTTCAGGGCGATACAACCAGTTGTATGGCGGGGGCTCTGTCTGCCTTTTACAATCGCATACCGCTTGTTCATATTGAGGCGGGTTTACGTACTGGGAATTTACTTGCACCCTATCCGGAGGAGGGTCATAGGCAAATGGTTAGCAGAATTGCTGATCTTCATATGGTTCCCACTGTGGGAGCTCGCGATCATTTGTTACGCGAAAATATTAGCTCGGCCCGGATTCATGTTACCGGGAATACAGTCATCGACGCGTTACGCTTAGCGCACGATATGTTTCCAGAAGATGCGGACACCGCGTTTGCGCGAAAACTATACGAGCAGTTTGGCATTCCTATGGTTAGGCTCTTAAAGCGCATGGTTGTAGTGACTTTACATAGGCGTGAGTCTATAGGCGCACCTTTTTTAGAATTGTGCGGAGTACTAGCGAGATGCGCAACACAACATCCGGATTGGTCATTTGTTTACCCGGTACACCTTAATCCGCTGATTAACCGGAGTGCCCATCAGATATTTGAAGGTATTTCAAATATTTATTTGTTGCCGCCACAGGATTACCTTACCTTTGTTTGGCTGCTGTCCAAGAGTAGTTTTGTTGTTACTGATTCGGGAGGGGTGCAAGAGGAGTCTGAAGCGCTAGGAAAACCTGCGCTAATTGTCCGAAACTGCACCGATCGGCCGGAGACCTTGAGGAATAAAAAAAGCCTGGTAACGACTACCAACGCGCAGGAGTTTGAAAAATTAATTAACCTTTTTCTCTTGGAGTATGGTAGTTCGCCGATCACTACACTCGATAATCAGGTGTGCGACGGCATTTTTGGAGACGGTTATTCAGCGCAGAAAATTGTTAATATCCTCAAGTTGAAATACGGTTACTCATCCAGTGCTGGATAACTACGTCCGAACCTGTTAAAAATTAATCAAAAGCGTTTTCACAATGATTGATCCGATTAAAAAAGATAACAAATTAAAAAACATCCTGAGGTTAGTTCCTGTTGCGCTAATTTTTTGTGCACTGGTTATTCCCAATCGATTGTCTGATATCTATCCCGATAGTTTTGCGCGCCTGCCTTTGGAGTTGTTGTTGCTTGGGTTTGTGCTTTTGGTTCCTGGTTTGGCTGGCAAAGTGTTACGTTGGCTCGCCGCCAGTGTGCTGGCAGCAGGCGTGATTTTTAAAATTGCCGATATGGCAACCTTCAATGTGTTTGCTCGACCATTTAATCCCATATTTGATGCCTATTTGCTCGGGAATGGAATTCATCTTTTAAAAGGAGCGCTAGGCGAAGCTGCGGCGCTGGTTGTCGGCATAGGATTGGTTGTACTAGCACTGCTAATCATTGGTTTGGCATTTTTGTTGTTAAACGCTATTCGCAAAATCCAATTGGCTTACGGAAAAACCAGCGCAGTCGTATTGGTTGGGCTGTTAGTTGTATGGTGTGGCTTGCGCGCGGCGGATTCCCGGTATGCAATTGCTGGCTTTTACGATTTGTTGGCCATGCACACGAGTTCGACAATTGCCAGTGTCACGGATACGCGTGAGTTCCGCAAAGAACTCAACGAATTAAGTCCACGAGCGTCTGCTGTTAAAAATAATCCGCAACTATTTGCTGCACTAAAAGGCAAAGATGTACTGATTATTTTTATCGAATCATACGGTCGTACCTTGTTAGATAAACCCGAGTTTGCAAAAGATTTTCGACCCTTCCTACATCGGCAGGAGCAGCAGTTACGCGATGCAGGAATTGCAATGCGGAGCGCGTATTTAACCTCGCCAACATTTGGTGGTCTGAGTTGGTTTGCCCATGGCACAGCCATGTCGGGTTTATGGATTAATACCCAAACTCGTTACGACACCTTAGTGATGAGTGATTACCCATCGATTAATCGTTTATTTAATGCCGCTGGCTGGCGTACTGTGGCAGTAATGCCAGCTATCAGCATGGCTTGGCCAGAAGGGGAGTATTTCGGTTACGACCAGATTTATCACGCCTACAATTCAGGCTATGAAGGCAAGCCGTTTAACTGGATTACCATGCCGGATCAATTTTCCTTGGCTGCTTTTCAGCGCAATGAATTAGCAGTAGCCAAACGCAAGCCAGTTATGGCTGAGATTGCATTGATTTCTTCCCATGCGCCCTGGACGCCCGTACCGGAATTGGTGGATTGGAATCAAATCGGTGATGGTCAGATTTTTAATGCTCAGGCAACCAGCGGTGAATCGCCTGAAGAAGTTTGGAAAGACGCGGAGCGTGTGCGTTTGCAATTTCGGTTGACGACTCAATATTCCATCAGTGCTGTAGTGGATTATTTGGTTCACTATGCCAATGACAATACGGTTGCGTTGGTATTTGGTGATCATCAACCCGCACCTTTGGTTACGGGTAGTACTGAAAACCGCGATGTGCCAGTGCATTTTTTTGCGCGCGATCCAAAAGTCATGGATGCAATAGCCAATTGGAATTGGGCGGAGGGCCTAACTCCAGCGGATTCCGGCCCGGTATGGCGAATGGATGAAATTAAGAATAAGTGGATTGAAACATTTTCCCGGTAGACATTTTATTCACCAGGTAAGGCTAGTAAATCCCAATGCCCAATCACACAACTTCCTGTTGCCGCATGTTGTAAGCGATAGGTTTTCCACTCTCGCAGCGCGTTAGAATCAATTCCATAATTTTCTGCCACAGCCTTAGCGATTCCTTCGATCAAGCTTTCAACTAACGATTGTTGCTCTCCGGATAATTGCCAGGGGCTGGGTGCAACCTGGATTTGATAACCTGCATTTTCTAATTTCATTTTTAAATAATCGGTTGCATTAGGGCCAAGAGCAGGGCCTAAACCTTTATCTCGCAGCTGATCCTTATTGAACGCTGCTTGTACAGTTTCATCCAGTGGGTGTGCTGGTGACCACTGGGTTGTTCCATCGTAATTTAGCGCCGTATAAAAAACGGTTTTACGCGTATCGATACGTGCAATTAATGCATCACAAAAGTCTGTCGATGCCAAATCAAAAAGTGCAGATGCAGTAACAATATTGGCGCCGGTTAATGGCAATTCATTCACAACAGTTAAATCAGCTTGATAGTCTTCAATTAATAATTGTTTGCCGTGGCGCTTTAAGGCTTCGTCTAATAATTTTCCATCCAGATCTACCAGTCGCCAAACAAAATTGCTTGCGCCGAGCTTTGTCAACGCGCGCACTGTAGAGCCGGTACCCGAACCCAGATCTACAAGAATGCGATCCGGTGAAATCGGGTCTTTTTTTTGTCCCAAGGAATCCAATGCAATTTGCACCAGGTTTTTATCCCGCGCGGCAAAGTCGGCGGGTTCACGTAAATCCAACCATTCAATCGAAAAACTGCTCATAGATTCCTCAAGTGGTAAATTTTATCAGCGACAATTGCAGCGCAATCCTCCCATGTGGGTAGGGTAAGTGCGGCGCGCTCTGCGCCTAGTTGCAATTGCTGACGATAATTGTGATTTGTTAATAATTCATTGATCGCAACCGCCAGCGCATTTTCATCGGCCGGAGCAACCAGTGTTCCTGCATCGGGAGGCACCAGATCGGGAACAGCGCCGGCGCGCGCGGCAATTATCGGTAGCCCAAAAGATATTGCTTCAGCGAAAGCCATGCCGTAGCCTTCGAAATGAGATGGCAAAATAAATGCATCAGCGCTTTGGTATTCTTCTGTTAAATCATCGCGATTGCCCAGTAGGGCGATGCGATTTTCCAAACCGGTGGATTGAATTAACTGCGTGAGGTTTGTAGCCCATTCTGGGTCAAACGCAGCACTACCTATCCATCGCGCGCTCCATGACAAATGCTTTATTTGCGCGAGTGCTTTGATTAACACGTCATGGCCTTTGCGCTTGGTGAGCGTGGCAACAGTTAGAAGTTGTGGTGTTTGATTATCGCTTCGTGAAAATTCCTGCCTATGAGTGCCTGGGCGTGCGAGGACGATTTTTTCGTCGGCGACGGAAAAATATTTTACAAGTAATTGTGCGGTTGCGGCGCTGGTTACGATGATCGCACGCGCCGCATTTAGCGCATAAGATTCGGAGGCTTGCAAAAGTTTTTTCTGTGCTTCACTAATGCCTGTTTCAAAGGCCAGTGGGTGATGACAGAGCGCTATAAGGGTTAAACGCTGCGAATGCTGTTGGGCAATAGTGTCCATTACCCCGAAAGCAAGCCCATCGATAATAACCAGGGCGCCATCCGGCAAGTTAGCAAATATCCGGGCTGTTTCAGCTAGCGCGGCAGTGCCGGGGGCAGGAAATTCCGCCGAAAGTGATAATAACTCCACAGGAATGCCGAGTTGTGACAACCCTTTGATCAATTCGCGGTCATAACCATAGCCGCCGGTGAGGTTGCTAAGATCACCGGGCACGGCAAAATAAACAGGGTTATCGGTTGTAGTGGAGTCAGTCATTGCCGGTGTAGTTCGCATTAAAATCGCGTGTTGTGTTGGGGCGGTTGAGTCGGGTGCTAATTCTGCCTTAAGATCGCCCCTACTGACACAATAAAGACCACAAATATAAGGCGTTGTAGTTCAAGCCTTCTTTTCAGTGACCTGCATGAATTTGAATAACACCATCGAAGACTGGCTCACCAGAACCCAGAGAAACCGCGCACCCGCTAACCGACCTTTCGTCACCCTCAGCTATGCCCAGAGTTTGGATGGCAGCATTGCGCTGCGATCCTGTGAGCCCTTAGCGTTGAGCGGTAGTGAATCGCTTCGTTTAACCCACCAGTTGCGCAGCCTTCATGATGGTATTTTGGTGGGGATAGGCACGGTTCTGGCGGATGATCCGCAGCTGAATGTCCGTCATTGGTCTGGCCTTAGCCCGCAGCCGATTGTATTGGATAGCCAATTACGTATGCCGAGCGATGCGCGTTTGCGCCAGTGCGCCGAAAAGCCCTGTTGGATTCTGACCACCCAATCCAATCAGTGGTCAGAGCAGGAAGGCGCCGAGATCTGCTCGTTGCAACCGGGGGCCGATGGGCGTGTATGTTTGCAAAACGCGCTCGCTTTGCTTTATGAAAAAGGCATTCGTCAGCTAATGGTGGAGGGCGGCGCGAACGTGATTACCGCCTTTATCAAGGCACAATTAGTGGATGCAGTGGTGATTACGCTGGTTCCCAAATTTGTCGGTGGTTATAAGGCAGTGGGCGATTTGGAAATCGGCTCGCGCGTCGAATTGCCAGGCATCCAACCCTTTAATACTGAGCGGTTGGGAGACGATGTAATTATGTGGGGTGAGCTTGCTTATCCAACTAATTTATCCAGGTAAAAAGCGATGAAAAGAAATGCGCAACAATTATGGTTTACCGGCCCGCAACAAGTAGCCGTTCGCGCGAATGAAATAGCCTTACCTGCCGCGGGCAGCGTCGTTGTCGAGGTGATTTGCTCTGCCATTAGTGCCGGTACGGAAATGTTGGTTTATCGCGGTCAATTGCCGACTGACATTGCGCTGGATGCAACCATCGACAGTTTGCAAAATCCAACCTATCCCCTGCAATACGGATACGCCTGCGTTGGGACTGTGGTGCAACTGGGTGAGGGTGTGGATGAATCCTGGTTAGGGCAAGCGGTGTTCGCCTTTCAGCCCCATGCGAGCCATTTTGTTAGTGCTGTAGAAAATTTAATTCCAGTTCCCGAAGATATTGCTGCTGAAGATGCTGTGTTTCTTGCGAATATGGAAACGGCAGTTAACTTATTGCAAGACGGAAAACCCATTATCGGTGAGCGTGTGCTGGTACTGGGGCAGGGTATAGTCGGATTATTATTATCGAGTTTATTGGTTCAAATGCCGCTGGAAGAACTGCTCGCTGCTGATACCTGGAAAAATCGACGCGAGATCGCAGAGCAATTGGGCGTAGCAACGTTTAACCCGCTGAGTGCAGAAGAGCGCCACCTTCAGCAACAACGCTTAAGTGCAGTGCAGGGCGCTGATTTAATTTATGAATTAACCGGTGTGCCGGACGTGCTAAATTTGGCAGTTGATTTCAGTGGATATCACAGTCGCATCGTTATCGGCAGCTGGTACGGCACTAAATCCGCACCAGTTTTCTTAGGCGGAGCCGCCCATCGCAATCGTTTGCAAATTACCACTAGCCAAGTAAGCAGCCTTAGTCCCGAACTAAGCGGGCGCTGGACAAAAGCGCGCCGCTTTGACGTAACCTGGAATATGATTCGCCGCTTACGCCCATCGAAGTTTGTATCCCACCGCGCAGCACTGGAGGAAGCCCCTGTCGTTTACCAGCAATTGGATCAACAACCCGGATCGCTGGTTCAAGCATTGTTTGTTTATTAATTTCCCAGACAATTATTTTTTTGATAACAGTTTTCTGCTAATTGTTCTATTAATCTATTTTTTTTGTGAGTCGAGACGATTTTATGTATAGCCTTGGTGTAAGACGGGATTTTATTGCAAATCATTATTTAGTGGGTGGCGATTGGGGTGCAGAAAATTTTCCCCATGCTCATCATTATATCGCTGAAGTTATTATCGAAAGTGCGCAGCTGGATAAACACGGTTATCTGGTAGATATTGTAGAAGTTGAAGCAGCATTAAATAGCACAATCACTTATTTTCGCGACTCACTGTTAAATGACAAACCTGAATTTGCAGGCTTGAATCCCAGCATCGAGCATTTCAGTCGCATCATCAGCGAAAAATTACTCGCCGCCATTAACCCACCCGGAAGCGGATCGTTCACCGTAAAACTTTGGGAAAATGATTTTTGTTGGGCGGCGTATAGGAAGGATTTCTGAACCATTTACGGGGATTAGTTTATGGCTCCAGGTGCTCATCTATTAATAAGTTGGTTGGCAACTGTTGAAGTTTTTAAAGAGCGCAGGGAGCGCGCGTTGGTCACTCTTTGTGGTGTGGCACCAGATCTGGATGGTGCAGGGTTAGTGGTTGACCTGATCACCGGAACTACAAGCTATTATGTGAAATACCATCATTATCTTGGCCACTCTATTATTTCTGCAGTATTTTTGGCTACATTCGCAACCTGTTTTGCCAAATCTCAAAAAGCCCTTGTTTGGCTTGCTTCTTTATTAGTTGTGCATTTGCATATGCTCTGTGATCTTGTTGGCTCCAGGGGGCCTGATGGCTATCAGTGGCCGATATATTATTTCTATCCTTTAAATTCCAAAGGTGTAACTTGGTATGGCCAATGGGAATTGAATGCGTGGCAAAATCAGTTGATTATGCTGTTGCTTTTTGCGCTTTGTGCCTATTATCTAGTAACTAGAAAAATCACATTCCTTGAAGTGTTCAGTAAACACCTGGATAAGGCCGCAATTGGGTTGTATGAGACTTATCTGGTGAAGAAAAAATAGCAAAACATGCTGATTATTTTCGGAATATAATCAGATGTGTTTTTAGGAGGCAAAATACGAGCTCACTCTGCTCTAAGGGGCATTGGTAGCAAAAGTAGATTGGTTGAATTTTTCGGTAAACTATTCTTTATGTGGTCGCGTTTAATTCTGATAGCTATGTTTTTGGATGGAGCCTATATGCCTGTTGTTAAGCTGATAGTGTTATTTTTCCTGCTTGGTTTATCGCAATATTCTTTATCTGCTCCGTCTGAGGTTCAGACTGTGCCTAATGGCCAATGGGCGTCTGTGAAAATCCTGGAAAATGGTAAGAGTCGATCCTCTGTAAAGGTTAAGCTGTTTTCCTATAAAAATGACATCCTGTTATTTGAGTTTACGGAAAAATCAAAAAAATGCTTCAGTGTAAATAACCTGAGCGATTATCTATCGGTAGAAATTACTAATCTTTGCCCTGATGAAGAAATTCCTATCGACAAGTTATCTTTAAATGGCACTCAATTAGAATTGGTTAGTGGCGATACGCACTATTTTTTCGTTAAAGAGAAGGTGCGCGCTATTTCCAGTAAGGCCTTGAGTAGTGTTTGGGAATGGGGTAATTCAGAAAGTGGTGGCGAAGCCTATGGGCTTAATATCTACCCGGATAACAATGTTCAGTTGACCTCCCATAACGAGGGCGAAAGCCATATGGCGCGCTTGATTATGGCGGATGACTACATGCCTTATATTGTTATGGAAGATACATTTATCCCTGTTTTTTATAGAGGCTCACACCTGGATGTTGTTATAGATGAAAAGCGCTCTTTTCAGCGAACCCATAAGAAATTGCCTTCACAATTTATGACGGATGAAAATGGGTTGCCGGTAGAGATAGAGCATTTTTCCGTAAGTGCAAAAATCAACGGTGACCTGGCAGAAACAACTATTGATATTCGTTTTAGAACCCTGGATTCCCGTGATACTGAAGTGGCTTTCAATTTGCCATTACCTGCATCTGCCAGTGTAAGTGGGTATAGCCTGGATGTGAATGACCGTATGGTTCCCGCCGTTGTGGTACCCAAAGAGGAGGCGAGGGATGCGTTGGAAACACTGGAGTCGCGCGGCGTAGATCCGGCCATTGCCGAACTTACGCAAAACAATAAATTTCAAACAGAAATATATCCCGTCAGCAAGGAGAATCCGCGCCGTATACAAATTCAGTACCAGGAAACTTTACAAGCAGTTGATGGGACGTATCGCTAAAGTATTCCGCTGGATATTCTAGGTAAGTTCAAACAGATTGCCCTCGATATTGAGCTGGAGGGTATTGATACTATCAGTCATTCACCTTCCTCAGTTATTCGTACCAGGCAATTTAAAACCTATACAACCAGCAAAAATAAAAAGATCCTGCGTTTCAATGCGGACAATTTCTCTGCTGATTCAGAGTTGGCGTTTAATCTAAAACCTCAGAAAGTTTCTGCCTTGCAGGTGCAATCTGGCAGCGATGAAAATATCTATTTTCGTTTGCCACTGCATCTGAACGCAGCACCATTTACACCTGAAAGTATACTGGTCTTGTGGGATACCTCATTATCCATGAAGGCTTATCATGTGCAGTATTTGGTTTGGTTAATAGCCGTTCGGCGCGAATTTCCTGCGGCAAATATCCGCGTCCAACTTTTTTCAACCGATAATCAACAACCAGTGAATTTGACAACATCTGTCGATGCGGTTAAATCCTTCGCGTCGGGTATTGTTTATGACGGCGCATCTGATCTGAATAACATTAAGGGCCTTGTTGCAAGTAAGGAGGTAGCAAATGAGCAGGTAGCAAGTGCGCAGGATTCAACGCTGTTGCTCTTTTCTGACGCTACCCATTCGGTGGGGCTGCTCGATTTGCAAGGCGTTTCCGCACCTGTCTATGCAGTTTATCCTGATGCTCGTACCAGCAATATGCCGCTGCTGGAGACTCTCGCAGCGAAAGGTAATCTGACAAGGGTAAATAATCTTTCAGTTAATGAATTCTTCTCTGTGCTGGATGATGTGGATGTAAAATCCAAAAGTAACAATATTCTTGTGAAACGACGCTTCGATACAAAAAATCCAATAGAAATTTTGGGGGCTCTCAGTAAGGATGATTTGCCTTCTAGCCTTGTCGTTAATATTGATGGCGAAACGAAAGAGTTCCTTGTAACAGATGGCAATCTTTTGGAGGGAAAGTCGATCCAATATCAGTGGGCTACCAATAAAATTCAGCCGTTATTGATTAATCCTCAACAGCATAAACAAGCCATTATTGATGCGGGAATGAAACATTCAATTGTTACACCCTACACAAGTCTTTTGGTGTTGGAAAACCTGGATGATTACGTTGAATTTGGCGTGAAGCCGCCGGCGCTATTTGATCCGGACAATGAATACGACGAGCTAAGGGCGGAACATGTTGCGCAAGAATCTATAGCTAAAAGGAAAACTCGAGAGGAGTTATTGGTAGCATGGAAACAACGAGTGGCCTGGTATGAAGACCCGGTAGCGTTTAATCAGCAGTTTCTGAAAGAGAAGAAAGCGCGAGAATCGTCAGCGCTCGATGAGGTCATGGTTACAGGCGCAAGAGCGAGTGCATCAACAGGCGATAGTGTTGAAGAGGTTGTTGTACAGAACCTTGGTGATTTTGATGGTGGAATTAAGGTGGTGGCCTGGAATCCGGATACCCCCTATATGAAGGCTATTAGAGCTTCGCCAATCGAGAAGGCATACATAACCTATTTGCAGCAGCGCAATGAGTATGTTGCAAATATGTCATTTTATATGGATGTTGCTAAATATTTCTTTGACAATAAACAATCAGAAATTGCTTATAAAATACTGAGTAACATTAGCGAACTTATGCCAGAAAAAATGCTGGCTCAGCGGTTGGTAGCCTACACATTGATTGAATATCAGCAATGGGAGCCTGCACTTCTATACCTGAATTTTGTTAATGAGATAGTCCCGTATGAGGCGACGAGTAAACGCGACCTGGCTGCTTTGTTAGAGCGTATGGCGACTTCCGAGACACCCGGGTTAATTGCTCAATCTGCTAATTACTATTGGCAATCCATTCTACTGGATGACAGTTTTCAACATGACCTTGCCGTTACGACTATTGGGGAATTGAATAATTTAATTCAGGTTTGGAACGTTGATCCCAACAGTATTTCTGGTTTTGATCAGCGTTTTATCAGCGCCATGGAGTTTGATTTGCGTGTGGTCATTTCCTGGACTAACGACCAGGCGGATATGGATTTACATCTGCATGAACCGGATAAAACAGAAGTTTACTATGGCAATCGCTATTCCAAATCCGGTGCCTGGCTGCCATTTGATAACACCAGCGGGTTTGGCCCGGAAGAGTATCTGTTGAAATCGGCCGGTAAGGGAATTTATAAAGTCGCCGCGGATTTTTACTCAAATAGTTCTGTAGAAACCTTCGGGCCGGTTACGGTACACGTGGATATTTATCGCAATTACGGTAGAAAGAATCAGGTGCATAAAGCAACTACTGTGCGTCTGGACAACGAAAAGGATGCGTCGGACTTGGCCGAAATTACAGTGCATTAATTATGAACCTGAAAAAACTCAATATCCGCCGCTCGCTATTCGATATCTCTCTAAAGGTCGCAACCCTGTTAGGGATGGTGGTTATATTGGTTGTTGGCTGGCTTTGTATACATTACCTGCCGCTATTTTTAACAATCGGCGTAAT
>JACCEA010560970.1_pt1 | contig 12684 bp, 9 predicted proteins | sample 7449851 | NCBI WGS metagenome assembly JACCEA01 (sample SAMN15323453, study PRJNA562643) | freshwater metagenome | isolation source: river surface water | place: USA:Blue River Watershed | collected 2017-08-18 | reverse complement strand
CTGTCTTTGCAACGCACTGTGTTGCAAATTGGGGATAAAATTTATTCTTTCATGCCGAAGATTTCGCCAACTGAGAACTCTAATATGAGCATTCAGACTCGTCAATCAAAACAGCACATGCAAAGTATGCGAGAGCATCCGCGCACACCAGTTAGCGGACACCGAGTCGCATGACAATTGCGGGCGAAGGCAAACACAGCACAAGTACGAAAATTTTTTGTTTCGACGCTTTTCTTTGATGAACGAAGGATCAGAACACAGAACACACGAACCTACAAATATTAACCGCTACAAATCACAATGAAGAGAGAAAGAGAGAAAGTGTTCCAGAAACTATATAAACTTGACAAGCATGATAAAAAACACAAGAATGATGAATTGCAGATTAGAGCAACAAACCAAACTTCATTCACACCAAACGGAGGAGATGAAACAGAAGCTAAAGCAAGAAGCTCATTGAGAGGTCAGGGAGATTCTCAATGACACTAATAGCAGTGAACAGAAAAGTTGATTGAGAGAAAATTATCGTCAGTTTTGGCGAATTGGATTGAATGGAACAAGCGCTTTTATTTCTGCTTCTTTTGCCGCTTCTTTGGCGTCCCATCATTTTCTCGTTGAATATTAGCTGTGTTACTTCTATCATCTTCAGGAACGTTGTCTCCATCCTCAACAGAGTGGTTTTTATCATTTTTACCAGCGCTTCCTTTCGACTTGAGAGTCTCCCCATATTCATGATAGTGTTTCTTATTGGACTCCAATTGATCTACTGCAAAGTTTAAATTGGGTAAAAGTTTGAAAACTGCCCCCCAAATGGGAGTCACAATATCCTGAATGAACGATGCTTGTGATGTGTAGATCATGTAGTCCTCAGATAACTGATGAATAAAAGGAGATGTCACTATACCGAGGGCCCTTTCTTTCTCCGCTTGAGATCTGAACTCATTATACACACGTTCAGCCCATTTGGTTGCAATTCGCAGTTGTTGGGTTTGTGCACCAATATCAGCAGTGTGTACAATTATTCTTGTGAGAGCCAATCGAACTTCCGGCTGCAACAATACCTTCGGGTTGTGATATTGCTTCTCTACCACATCCCGATCATGTAGTTTAGATCTTGATTTTGATTTAGTGGAACCACCACCGCTAATATCACTGGAGGAAGGGGAATTAAGAACTGATCCAGACAAACTATCAGTTCCCACAGAAGAGGACGATGAAGTGGCTCCATTATCTTGCTTGAATGTTAACTCGGTAGGCACCGGTGGATGCTCTATTACGATTTGGTTAATCAATTCTTTCGCTTCCTCCACCAATTGAGAATGCTTCGCCATATCAGTTCCAAGAATTATGAACTTAACTTGATGAAAGAATTTTTGCTTCTCTCCCTCTGATAATGTGACTAAAATGTTACTATTCTTGCGAGTCGCCTTCTTACTCAATAAAGATTGAGTTTCACTTGCGTGATACTTTTCCAAAACACATATTTCATTAGGTTGAGCGTATTTTTTACTAACATCACTGTTAATTGCTAATTCGAAGGCGTTGTTATTTCCAGGATGTCCTACATCATGGCATATTGCTGCTACGAGGACAGCCAAAATGTCGAACGCATCCAAATGCTGATCAGCGCCATGCAGCAAGATCTGAAAGCACATGTGCATCACACCCCATGCATGCCTGAAATTATGGAAATCATTGTTTGTGCGATACAAATCTTTCACTGCATAAAAGAAATTACTGGCAGCCGCTTCTGAAAACTCAAATATCTCCAATAAATGGTAATACTTAAATATCTCCACAGATAAAAAGATCAACTCATCATGTGAATAGTCGTACGGGTCAACACTGTAGTTTACGATAAGCTTTCTTCCATTCTCAACCTCAGAGGGTTCACCATCGGATTCGGATTTGGAACGCTTAATTCCATGACTACTGCTACTACTGTCGCCTATTTTTGACGAAGAAGACGATGAGGAAGACGATAGTGGTGAATGTTTGTCATCAAAAAATGACTTGGATGAAACCGTTGCAGCGCTGTTTACAGTTTTGCTCATCAATGCAGCAACAACTTGAGCTGTTGCTGTAGAAGAAGATGTTTTTCTTTGCTTTGAACCGTTGATATTCTTTTCCGGATTTTGAGAGTGCACTTCTCGTTTTTTATGTTCGACTCGACTGTTGCTGCGCAACGCATATCGATTTTGAAGGTCGCTCATTGCAATATTTTTTAAGAAGCAAGGATAAGGAAGGAAGGCGGATATTAATTCCACAGTCACAAGGAGACCTGTCAAATTATAATAGTGTACAATAGGATCGGTTTATCAATCAGTTGAAAGGATAACTATCGATTTCAACAAATTTGTGGAGGAGAGATATAAAATGAATAATCCTCGTGTAGAGAAATTAGAAATAAATAGCTATTATCAAATATGCAGAAGAGCAAGATGAAACGAAATAGAGAAGGAGTCCAAAAGATGAATTTTCAGGTCACTCTTCCTGTGGAAATGAAGTGTGAAAAATCTTTAAACAATAATTTTAATAGACAATTGAATAAGCAAGCAAAGAGAACTTCTCCTTAAAGATGGAAGAAGGTTTGTGTTTATTCCTATTGTGTCGTTATGCAAGACATTCTCCATATGAAAAATGCTCACTATACAATTTTATATCCTGTCTGTTCAACGCCGCACGATTTCACCACAACACAGTTTTCCGTTGGACCACAAAAAAGCGCTTTTCCACAACTAAACCAAAATTCCAAACCCTCAAATAATATTTGCAACGGTGTATGAGTAAGTATGTATGGGTCGTTATAATACAATTCTATAAATACTGCTGTACAATTGAATTGTTTCCACGATTTAAGATGAAGTAAGGCAAATACATTCGTCAAGTCAAAATGACACTCCCAACATAATGATACAACGAATATTCAGCTGCTATAGCAAACCGACGATAGATTGTTTGTATGTATGTGTTGATGTAGATGCTGTGAATAATATTAGAGGTATTAATTTTGAGTGGAAACACGTTGAGGAACACAGTAGATTGCGGATTGGGGATATCTTCTTCCTCTTCATATATAATGGTGAAGGATCTCAATGGAGATTTTCCATTGCAGGTGGGGATCAACTCGTTCCATCACTTACGACTTACAGAAGAAATTTGTTGAAGAAGTTGAGATAATGGAAGATGATAAAAGAATAAAGCGTAAAAAGCGTAGAGTAGGAGATAACCGATGATAATAATCCATCCGATATGCGATATGCTATGTAGGGATCCCCACCAGTTGCTAAATCATTATAGAGATTAGGGTGCAAGAAGGCTATTTAGGCTACAGATAGGTCATGGTTACTGGGCCGATCAATCTGAAGTTTAATTTGACCGTTGACGACAACTTATAAAAGTGATAAGCATATAGTTCGTTTATGTACTTGCACTGGTTAGTTCCGTCCCTTCGTTCAATACATATTTACCATATGGAAGACTGTATAGGTAACTTCAAATCAATAGGATAAGGAGCTCAAATTAACAGGATACTGTATGTAAGAAGTTGAAGATTTTTCGATTGAAATGTCTCATACAAGGTACTCGACAACAAAAATATTGACTCTCTGACTGGGAATCGAACCCAGGTCTCCCGCGTTCTGTAGAGAACGCTCAGGCGCCGAATTTATGTATGACAGGCGGGTATACTGACCATTATACTATCAGAGAACTCTTGCTGATGTGATTTAAATTTAGTATAAAACGTTGTGCTGTTGCTTCTTCATAAATAAATCGTCCCAAATCAACAGCAGTGTTTATACCATATACAAACTGGAAACTATCTCGGACCTAATTATAGATTTGTGCGTCATTGGTCAACTGATTTGTTCCTAGAATAATTGCATGCGAAGAGGAATGTCATCATTATCAGCAGACCAACTGCAAACTCTTCAAACATTCCAGGAGATTTCTCAAATCACGGATGAAACACTCTCTCTCCAAATTTTGCAGGCAAATCGATGGAATTTAGAAGCTTCACTCTCTCAATTCATGGGTCATGAAGACAGAAGTGTCGACGGTGAAGGTGATGTTGACGAAAATCCTTATGGACATGGATATGGCGCTACTCTTGAAAATGCAAGGGAGGGAACAAGTTCTCACAGTGTTACCGCAACAAACCAGAATGGCAATCAAATCGACACTGCTAACAATGGTGGAGGAAGCATCTTGGATTTACTCTTCATTCCTCTTCGCTGGCTCTTTCAATCTAGACCAATATCTGTCAATCCCAGTCGTGATGCTCAAAAGTTCGTTGCGGAATTTTCGGCTTCTTACGGCTTGAATGGTCCACGATTCCATGACAATTCTTATCAATCAGCTGTTTCCACGGCATTTCAAGAATCAAAATTTCTATTGGTTTACCTTCATTCACCCCTTCACGAAGACACAGACAGATTTTGCAACCAAGGGTTATGTGCTCCCCAATTTGTAAATATGTGCAGTCAAAATGTTGTTTTTTGGGGCGGCAAAGTGTATGACCCTGAGGCATATGGTCTAAGCTCTCAATTGAGTGTATCTGCATTTCCATTTTTGGCTTTGTTAATATGTCAGTCTTCTCGTACCGCGCAAATTGCTGATCGAATCCAAGGTGAGTCGCTTGATCCACATAACAAATATCTCCCTAAAACCTTTTTAACAGGCTTCCAAGATACTGCTTCGCTCATAACAAGGCTGGAGAACGCAATGGCACAATATTCTACAATAATGCAACGAAATAGAATTGAATTGGAACGGCGGTAAGATATGTGTCGCATACAATAATATTACCATTATTTTTGCCAACTACAGCCGCGAAGCGCAGCGATTGCGAGAGGAACAAGATCGTGAATATAGAGAGTCGATGGAGCTGGAGAGGCGCGAGCAAGAGAGGAGAGAACGCGAAGAGAGAGAAAGAATAGAAGCTGAGGAGAAAAAGAAACAAGAAGAAGAATTGGCAGCAGCCGTCGAACTATCAAAAAAGCTCAGTCGTGAGGATGCCATTCGGAAACTGAAGGTTGCATTCAATTCAATTCCAGAGCCCGATAAAGTCCCTGATGCAGCGACGATTCGCTTCCAACTTCCACGTGGTTTGAAGTTGGAGCGACGCTTTTTGAAATCTGAACCTGTGCAGGTTAGTTTCAAACTTAATGGGATTCGTTTCAGTATTCACCGATTTTACAATAGCGCATTAAACAATTCTTGACTATCCATTTTGCTGATGAAGGTGATATTACAAAGAACTTTGCGCTCTGTACAAATTATCCAAAAATGGAGATATCTGATTTTGACAAAACAGTACAGGAAATGGTGAGTAGATTATGCACTTCGACCTCAATATTGTGACCATGAAATTCGCTACAGAATTTGTTTCCACGTGCCATGCTTTATGTGACTGACTTGGATGCATAAGAGTGTCGAGTAATCTCATTGAATATACACTTTAGTAAATGCAATTGATGTTGATTGATGAATTGGAAATCTCTTGAAATCTGCGTTGTTTTAACATTTTCAATGCCTCCAAATCGAATCGCTAACACAACTTATAATCTAATTTGGCAAGGCAAACTTTCCTCCGCGGTATGTACTAAGAAACAAAGTTTATCAACACAAACCAACTAAAAATTGCAATTTTTTGGTCGTCGCTTACCTTTGGAAATAGTAATAGAAAAAATCTAAATAGAGGCAAGTTTGCACAAAACCACAAACGTACACAATCCAATTATGCTGATAAAAGGGTTCATGATACGATCGGTACACCCAATTCGCGATGTAGAGTGCACGGTAGATTCCGAGTAAAAACACATAATGGCCTGTCAAGTTTTCTACTTCACGATATCTTTGCAGAAGTATGAGTTGAGGAACGATGGTCAAAGCTTCCAAGTAGATAGAGAAAACCCACAAGAGCTGATAAAAATTATAGTTTCGAGTTATTGAAAACCAAGGATGTTGATTTACTCAAACTTACCTCCATGACGTCAAATCCTTGCAAGAGATTAGTAATTAATGCAACAATCGCGCAAGGCAAGACTGCAAACTTCCAGTGCAAAAATGAATCGTGGGCCTTATCGTAAGTGCTCGAAAATGGTTCTGTTTTTCTAATCATATAAATGATATAAGACGTTGTCCCAATGTAGAGAATCTTCATCATCGTGTTGTAATAAGAGTAGAACGTGGTAAAGAGATCTAGGTATCTGGTGACAAAAACCACTAAATACAATTCTTGGGTCTTGACGGAAATACCAACAGCATTTTTAGTAACACGAAGTCGTAACAATAACACTAAAATACTGAGAACGTGGGCCATATCCCCAGCAAGGCGAAAAAAATTCATCATTGTTTGGAGTGCACTCTTTTATTATCAAAATTATAGCTTGTTACTAAGTTGATATTTGACCTTGGGGAATGAAGATATGGGATATTGCACAATAAATACAAAACCATGCTGTGGAATACAATAATATGCTCGGCCGTCGATGGTATGTAAGTAAAAACGCGTTTTCAATTGGTGTGTCCAAACGTCTAATATGTATGTGTGAAGAGAGTGCTTGCTGTATTGTACCAAAATACTGTGATAATGAATCTGTAATCCCAAATCCAGAATGGCAACAAATGATAAAATATGAGCTATGCCATTTGCCATTATTACAATACTATGTTGGAAGATTGATGGTTGATATTATGTTGATTTTATTATAGTGGCTCTTCCAACGTCCAAATTGCAGGAAATATTTTGTTGAGCCTTGTACTGTTTTAATTAGAAGTTCCTGAACGGAAAAAGTAATCTGAGATATTGATTGTAGAAGTATATTTTTTAAGTCCTTTGATTCTGGCTATTAAAGCGATTTTTCCTTTTTGCCTTGAAGGGGCTAGTCTGTGGTTTGGAGAATTCGATCACACCGAACATACCAAAGAAACAGTGTTATCCGTCCATCTTTCCTTCTACACTGACGGTTATTTTCTTATTCTTCCGACATTGATGTATCATATCATTGAACATTAAAAAAATGGCAACAATTTCGTCTCAACTTGAAGAAAGCTTTGTGAAATTTTCCAAGCACATTCCAAGAATTTTACGTAAGCAGATTCTTTCGGATTTTTTAAATCAACTGCTTAGACAAACGAAGAAAGGCCAGACATTTTCAGCAGACGACTACGAATGTGACCAATTGTCAAATACGATTGTGGACGATCCTCTTGATGCTGATGTGGATAGGGCGAATTCACCCAATTATGATCCAAAATGTTGTCGCCCAACAATCGAGCGTTTCCACGGAACTTTACTTTTTGTCGACATATCTGGATTCACTATACTATCTCAGAAATTGACTCCTGACCGTCTTAGATCGTTCATTAATGCTTATTTCAAGCGGCTCATTGATATTGTACAGAAATATGATGGTGAAGTGGTTAAGTTCGCAGGTGATGCTCTGTTCATCATTTGGCAAACAAAAGTAAACTCCCTCGGTTAGTAATTATTTTCCTGACTACAAATTTCTCACTTCCTTTGATGTTGAATTTTGCTTTCAGATGATGAGAACTTCAATGAAAAATGTGCCGATGGGGTAAGAAGTGCAATTGCTTGCGGAATGGAAATCAACCGCACTTGTAGTAATTACAAAGTCCCACTGGCAGAGAACAAGTCTTACCACAGTGAAATTATTAAGAACATAAAAGAATCTGACGCGATCTTCGCCAATCATCAACATGATGAATTCCGAAAGACCAAAAGCATCGCAGCAGGTCCACAACATTTGTCAGAAATTGTTGCATCAAAGGAAGACTTTGCATACTTAAATGTCCATTCAGGGTTAAGTATTGGTGTAATGGCATGCATGGATGTGGGATTTCGGGATCGATGGGAATGCTTGCTTCTTGGTAGCCCCCTGCAAGACGTTGCAGTAGCAGAAGGAGAAGCGGGTCAAGGAGAGCTTGTGATCAGCTCTAATGCTCACGACTATTTGCATGTGAGTGGTCGAGATACTTGTGAAAATGTGGGATTATGTGATAGTTTTGGTTGCATTCCTCTTAAATCGGGTTGTTTCAAAGTCACTAAGATCCCCAAAAAAAAATTGTATGCTGTGCGTCTAATGAGTGACAGTGTTGATGAAGTAGAAGATGAAGTCGCGTATGGTTCTATGGTGTTAAAAGAGAGTGATTTAGAAATTTTAGAAGTTACAAAAGTGCTTGAGCAAAATTTGATGTCGTTGCCAAATGGCGGTAAGGGTTGTAATGGGAAACAGAGAGATGACCTGCTGTTAGTGAAGCTCATAAAAATGTCATTGCTCGATGATATTCTTCGCCATGTACATCAGGCATCTAGAGGAAATTACAACTTTTTTTGCCTTCCTCGACAACTTGATTATTGTTGTTCTGACTCCAAAAGCGATACTAACGATAACGATATGGAATTTGAGCATTCTGAAGATAACGTAAAAGATATTGTACATAAACGAAACTTTGTAGATAAAATTCGAGATGGAATTGGGTCGAAATTTTTTCATTTGAAGCAGCAATTTCAAGGCGGCAAGAATGTTCGCCTCGCAATTGATGACAATTTGTTACTTTCCGAACTGCGTGAAGTAATTGTCATGTTCATCAATCTGCATTTCCCTCCCATCGAATTAGTTGGTGATGCGTGTGGAAATTCTTCAGATGATGTTCCTTTGTCAACATCTCCTATTGATAGCTTTCATTTTCTGAAAAGAACAAAGAATCAGTTGAAACAAGACCGCGCAATTCTCTATGTGATTCAAAACTGCATGAAAACCATGACTGATGTTATGAAACGCCATGGCGGTCAACTCAGGCAGTTTATTATTGATGATAAAGGCACTGTTGGGATCGGTACATGGGGCTTAAAAGGATCCATGAGCAATGACGTCGCGGCAGATGCACTCCAATCTGCCCGCGAACTGGTCAGTAGTATGCAAGATATTGGAGTTCCTGTTTCAATTGGACTAACATCTGGTCAGGTTTATTGTGGTTTGGTAGGGAGTCCTATTCGGCATGAGTTTGCTGTCATGGGACCGTCAGTTAATCTCAGCGCTCGCTTAATGGGGAAATGCAAAGAGAATGAAATTTTGTGCGATGCTGTTATACGTGGAAGAGATCGTGCGCATTTGTATGTTCCATTTGCAAAGCTGAGTGCTAAGGGATATAGCTTGCCTGTTGAGACCTTTAGACCTGTCTTCCAACAAGGATCGCTCGTATTTAAGAAAGCACCAACACTAAAACAGCTGAGTCAAGCATTATCGAATTTAGAAATAAATGGAAAAGGTGGTGCTTCCGAAGTAGTCATAGACGGAGATCAGGACACCAAGATGAAAAAGCTTCAGAAGGTTTCGCGTGCCATTGGAATGTTACAAGTCGCCAGCAAGGTTACAAATGGTACGAAAGTGCACAAACGCCGTAGAAAGCTCCGCGCTAGCCACATAATTAGTGTCGGAATGAAGAGAATGTCTGGCCGCGACGAACAAGTTGCTTTAATTATCAGTAAAGTAGCTCCCAATCAAGAGAGCGTGGATGAGTTGGCCATGAACATGTCCATAATAGATGCGGTTGCTTCTCTTTCAATTGTATCCAAAAACTTCATGGATGATTCCGGTCAGCGTTTTTTTGAGCCAACTACTTTGCCATCCAAGGTTATAATTGTATCTGGTAGCAGTGGAATTGGCAAGTCATTTTTGACAAGTAATATCACCTTTAACTTGCTTAAATTGGCGGTTACCCGTCAATATTGGAATATACTTGTCTACTCCAATGTCAGCGGGTCCAATGTTAGTCGGATGATTGAACCTTTTTCCAGTTGGAAAGCAATCTTTTTGGGTATCCTTGCTGATTACTACAATCATTCAAATGGTGGTGGCGGTGGTGGTGCATTGGCTGCAAACGATGACCCACGTCGCTTTCGTCGTACAAGTAATAGTTCTGGTGTTAGTGCGGCAGCTAATAGTTTGACGAATATTCTTGCTCAAGAAAAACGCAAACAAGCGCTGCATGGATTTAGCATGATCCAACCTATGCTGCCACCGTATCTGCAAAACAAGGGATCATTGCTTAATTGCATCAGTTCGATTTTTGCAGAAAAGCATGACGATGCATCGTCATTGGTTGGATCTCAGCGAATTACGGCAACTTTTGAGATACTGGTTGCAGTTCTAAATATCATTCGTAATGAGAGAAATTGTGTTATTTTCTTTCATATGTAAGCAATTTGACCACATCTTTTGTTCATGTTAATGTTTCGATTCATAGGGAAGATCTACATGAAATGGATAGCTCTTCATTGCGCTTGATGAAAAAGCTTTGGGAGACCATGACTGGAGTTATTTTTCTATGCACACGTACCAATAAATCCCCGACATTTTCTCAGCCAAAACGAGACATAATTGAATCTAATCGGGTGGATGATAGTGAAGTCTTTTCTTTGTTTTTTTCTCCCGAGCCATTGACTTCAAATGTAACAATAGTTGAGCTTGAGAATTTATCGCGTGAAGCAACATTTGCACTAACGGAAGAAACTTTACGCTACTACGAGATCCATGAATGTAGTGGTCAGGTCCTTGATCAAGTATATGCAGTAAGCGGTGGCAATCCCCTGTATGCATTTGAAATGTCCAAGGCACTTGGTCAAAGTTATCGCCAGCTAATGATCTTCAATCTACAACAAGGTTCTTTGCAAGCACTGAGTAGTGATGAGTGCACCAGCACCAAGCTAACTGTTGGCAACTTTTCCACCCCCAGTGGCTCTGACAAACATTTTCAAAGTGCTGCAACTGGTGGTGGAGGAATAATGGATCAGATTGATCACATTATTCATAACCTGCATATAAGTAGAATTGAAGAAGTAATTCATTTTCGTTTTGACCAATTGTCAACAATTTGCCAATACTTACTGAAATTTATCTCAGTTGCTTGTGCGAATGGTTATCATGCTAGTTTGCCATTACTTGCCCACATGGTAACGTCATCGGATATAGCGGAACTGACTGACTTGTTTGCGAACTGTAGCGATGAAGCAGAAGTGATGTTGGAAATTGTAAAATTACTGGAAGAAGTATTTATTATTGATGTTTTCTTGGTATTAGCGCCCATCAAGTTGCATTTCACCGATCGAGAAGTATTGTTGCTCGATGAGATTGATCCACCAACCACGATTGGGGATGTTTCCTCTTTAAATATATTGAGTGATGTTGAATCTTCTACTGATCGTTTGGTGCATTCTTCAGTCCAGAATGCATTAAGCAGTTCGGCAATAATTTGGGATGATGTTGATGTAAATACTGGAGTAAATATGACTCGAAGTATTGAAGGGTTGACCATGAACAATTCTACTCATAGGAATACTGCAGGGAGTATACTTGATCAAATCAACCGAGATAATATTGGAGCATATTGTATTTATTTTGATGTAGAACTAGAAAGGAAGTCTATATATGATATTATGATTGAAGAACAAAAGACATCTTTACATGGAATTATTGCAACATTCTTGGATAATCATCCTCCAACGGCTGATCATCACGATGAGCTTCAAGCTCATATCTTTGAGGAAGGATTCCATTGGGAAAATGCAAGAGTTTGGGATTTGGCAATGGTTTGCTATTTCCAATCGGGGATGATTCTAGACAAAATGGGATTGTCAAATGATAGTCGGAGGCATTTGTTGCTTGCATATGTGATGTTCACGAAGATGCGATATGAGACCGATGCATTATCAGTCCCTGTAGCCTCAGAGACAGCAAGTGGGACAATTAGTGGAAAGAGTAGTTTTGCAAGTATTAATATGCTTGATCGCTTTCAAGGCCACTTCAATCAGATGCTTGGTCCATTCGATAGCGAAGAAACCACTCCCTTAGGTGGAGGCACAGGTGGCTTACTAATTCCAGTTGCAGGTGGAGGAGAGAGCAGTGCTCACTCTTTTATGAGGTCTCCAATTGGTGGCGGTAGTGCAACCCATTCATTTATAAAATCCCAGACTGGCGTTTCATATACTCCTTCTTTTCATGCTAATAGCATGAAAACCACTGCTGGAAAAGGAAAGAAAACTATTCGTAAGATTGATCTCTATCACGTGTTTGGGGGCGACTGTTCTCTCCTCCACATTAGCTTGCAAATGATATTTCGTCTTGCACACTCCTGTTACAAGCTGGATTCAGATCCCTCGATTGTTTCTAGACTTCTAGAGGAAGCGATGGAAATAATATCAGTGGTGAAAGTCGATCAGCTTGTGCGTAGCTATCCAAATGTTCGACGTCCTAGCATGGAGGTTGGTATGTCTGCTTTGATGAACAAAAACTCAAGTCAACGTTTATATGTTAAGGAGATAGCAGATATCAATCGATTCACTATCACCAATGTTGCAGTATGTTTTCCTATTTTGATGAGTGTTCTCATGCTCTGCTTTACAAAAAAGTCAGTGATGGCATTTGATGAATGTGATGACCAAGACAACTTAGCACGCGAATCTGCAGCGTGTGACCTTTTCATTAAACTTCTTGTAACAACCACAACATCATCATGTTCTACTGAAAGTCATTCCGTAGTAAATGCAAACTTGGATTCTGCTATCCATGATAATCGCTCCATTAAGATGCATCAGGCTGTGGGATATATCCTTCAAAGACACTTGGCACATGCCCGAGGAAAGTATTATGCTGGAAT
>JACCEA010741475.1_pt1 | contig 12689 bp, 10 predicted proteins | sample 7449851 | NCBI WGS metagenome assembly JACCEA01 (sample SAMN15323453, study PRJNA562643) | freshwater metagenome | isolation source: river surface water | place: USA:Blue River Watershed | collected 2017-08-18 | reverse complement strand
TAATCATTTACAAAATGGAAGAAGAAAAATACCTTTTGGTAGTAAATGCTTCAAACATCGACAAAGATTGGGATTGGATTTCCTCTCATAACGACCTTGGCGTAACAATGGAAAATCTATCTGATGATTATTCATTATTAGCCATTCAAGGACCAAAAGCGGTTGAAGCCATGCAATCATTGGCTACAATTGATTTGTCTGCGATTGCTTACTATCATTTTGAAGTAGCTGAATTCGCTGGATTTCAAGACATAATCATTTCTGCAACAGGATATACTGGTTCAGGTGGATTTGAAATCTATTGCAAAAATGAACAAGTGGAAGCCATTTGGAACAAAGTCTTTGAAGCTGGAGCTGCTTTTGGTATACAACCAATTGGTTTGGCTGCAAGAGACACTTTGCGTTTGGAAATGGGATTTTGCTTGTACGGGAATGACATCAACGACACTACTTCTCCTCTTGAAGCTGGTTTAGGATGGATTACTAAATTCACTAAAGAATTTACCAATTCTGAAAACTTAAAAAAACAAAAAGAAACAGGAGTATCCAAGAAGCTAGTTGCTTTTGAAATGCAAGAACGTGCTGTTCCAAGACACGATTATGAAATTGTTGACGCGTCTGGTGCTGTAATTGGTGTTGTAACCTCTGGAACAATGTCTCCTTCTATGAATAAAGGTATTGGTCTAGGCTATGTAACTACTCCAAATAGCGCTATTGATAGCACTATTTATATCAGAATCAGAAAGAATGATGTTCCTGCAACAGTTGTAAAACTTCCTTTCTACAAAAAATAAAGAATCATGAAAAAAATTTTACTGGTAGCCTTACTTGTTGGTGGTCACCTAATAGCTCAAAATAACGCTTCACCATGTAAAATTCTTTCCAAAATAAATGCTTTAATCCAACAAGAGCATGTACAGCCAAAACCGGTAGACGACAGTCTATCGGTTTTTATTTTTGACAATCTAATTAACGATTTAGATTCCGGAAGAAATCTATTTTATAAGTCGGAGTACGATAGTTTATCAAAAAATTACCGTTTACAAATTGATAATTTAGTACAAAAAGAGGATTGTCAGTTCATTGCTACCTTTGAAGACATTTATCAAAAAGCACTTCTTCGCAACAAATTGCTATTAGAAAAACTCAACAAAGATTCTCTAAATTTCAATACTCCAGACACCATCAGGATGTACAAAAAAGCCTTTCCTGTTTATATGACTGAAAAGGAGTTTGAAAAAATTTGGAGAAAAAAAATTCGCTTTGATGTCCTGAATGAAGTTGCTGCAAGCAGTAAAAATCTTGATTCTATTCGAATAAATTTAAAATCACTGACCAATTACTATAAAGAAATTGCTATTCAAAATGAACTATGTAAGATTAGCGCGCAACTAAAGAAAAAAAGCACTATTTCTCAAAAAGTATATGGTTTCTTTTGCACGTATTTTGACCCACATACCAATTATTTTAGTGTCAATAGCAAATCGAATTTCGTTTCTTCTTTATCGAAAGAAAAGCTTTCTTTGGGTTTTTTAGTGTCTTTGAATGAAAAAAATCAAATCATCATTGATGATATAGACCCCAATGGCCCAGCTTTTAAAAATGGAAAACTAAAAAAAGGCGACCAAATCATTTCCATTGCCAATGAACAGGAAACGCTAAAAGTCACTTGTGCCTCTTTAGAAGAAATAGGAGATTTAATTGTGTCTGATGCTAACAAAATCATCACCCTCACCATCAAAAGAAAGGGTGAAAAAAACTTTAGCGTCACCCTTGAAAAAGAAGTTTTAAAAGACGAACAGAATAGTGTCTATAGTTACCTTGTTGAAGACAAAAATAAAATTGGCTATATCAAAATTCCAAGCTTTTACACCAATTTTGAAAGCAAAGACAATAATGGTTGTGCCAATGATGTTGCCACTGAGATTGTAAAACTACAAAACGATGACATAGATGGATTGGTCATTGATTTGATGGATAACGGCGGAGGTTCTATGGAAGAAGCCATCAAATTAGCCGGTTTATTTGTCCATCATGGGCCTATTTCAATTGTAGTGGACAAAAGTCAAAAACAACAAATCATTCAAGACCCATATCGAGGCTACTTATACAAGGGTCCCGTGATTATTTTAGTCAATGGGAATACAGCCTCAGCCAGTGAGTTTTTTGCCACTATACTACAAGATTACAACAGAGCTATGGTTATTGGAAGCAGCACCTTAGGAAAAGCAACAATGCAAACCATACTCCCAACAGATAGCAATGAAGAGAATTTTGTAAAAGTAACGATTAACAAATTTTATCGCATTACTGGCAAAAGTCATCAAAGTATTGGTGTACTTCCTGATGTTCAAGTACCCGTACTTTATGAATCCATAATTCAAAAAGAAAGAGATTACCCCACAGCATTTAAAAATGATGTTTTACCAACCTCAATTCCATTTACTCCCTATGTAAAGAATAAATTGATTCATCATTTGACAAAAAACAGTCAAAAACGAGTAACGGCAAGTTCCTATTTTAACAATGTCGTTAGTATGAATAAAAGAATAGATGAATTGATTAAAAATCCGAAAACTATAATTCCAATGCAAATTGAAACTGTCTTTGAGGAACAAAAATTGGTCACTACATTATGGGAAAGCATCAATTCTTTCAAAGATGAAAGTATTAGTTTGAATGTAAAAAACTCTTCGTTTAACGAATCGCTATTAAAAGTATATCCTTCTGAAAGAGCGTTCAAAGAGACACAAATTTTGGCCTTGAAAAACAATCACTACTTAAACGAAGCCATACAAATCATCAATGATTATTTTGTGCTAAAATAATCTGGTGCCTACTAAAATTACAACAAAAGAATTGAAATCAATTTGGTAAAATAAGGAATAACTGTATTTTTGCAGTTCAAAATATTTATAGAAATGGGAAGAGCTTTTGAATTCCGAAAAGGTAGAAAAATGAAACGTTGGTCTGCAATGGCCAAAGCCTTTACTAGAATTGGTAAAGATATCGTAATGGCAGTAAAAGAAGGTGGTCCAAACCCTGATGCCAATTCGAGATTAAGAGCCGTAATACAAAATGCTAAGGCAGCTAATATGCCTAAAGACAACGTAGAACGTGCGATAAAAAAAGCAACTGATAAAGATACTGCTAACTATAAAGAAGTGCTTTTTGAAGGCTATGCACCTCACGGCATTGCTCTTTTAATAGAAACAGCTACTGACAATAATAACAGAACTGTTGCTAACGTTAGAAGCTACTTCAACAAATGCAACGGTGCGCTAGGTACACAAGGTTCGGTTGAATTTATGTTTGACCACACTTGTAACTTTAGAATTCCAAAAGAAGGAATTGATGCCGAAGAGTTAGAATTAGAATTAATCGATTTTGGTGCTGAAGAAGTTTTTGAAGACGAAGACGGAATATTGATTTACGCTCCTTTCGGTAGCTTTGGAACCATTCAAAAAGAACTAGAGAATAGAAATTTAGACATTTTATCATCTGGTTTTGAGAGAATCCCTCAAATCACCAAAAAACTTACTGAAGCTGAAATGGCTGATGTAGAAAAATTGATTGAAAAACTAGAAGAAGATGATGACGTGATGAACGTTTACCATACTATGGAAGAATAACTTCCTATAGATTCAAAAAAAAACTCCATTTATTAAAATGGAGTTTTTTTTTGCGGTAAGATTATTAAAATTATTTAACAAACTCTATTTTTTGCTCTTCTTCTTCGTTGACACTATCAAAAAAGCCTTGATCGTTCATCCAATCATCACTAAACACTTTACTCATGTATCTAGATCCGTGGTCTGGAAAAATAGCAATAACATTACTATCTTTATCAAATTCCCCTTCTTCAGCATATTGCTTAATAGCTTGCATAACAGCTCCTGAAGTATACCCTACAAAAAGGCCTTCTTTTCTAGCCAATTCTCTAGTTGAATGAGCACTTTCCTCATCTGTAACTTTCATGAATTTATCAATAACATCAAAATCTGTAGCGGTTGGGATTAGATTTTTACCCAATCCTTCAATACGGTAGGGATAAATCTCACTGCTATCAAATTCTTTAGTTTCGTGGTATTTCTTTAGTACAGAACCAAAAGCATCCACTCCTAAAATTTTAATTTCTGGATTTTGCTCTTTTAAATATTTTGCTGTTCCAGAAATTGTTCCTCCAGTACCGCTACACGCAACTAAGTGGGTAATTTTACCATTGGTTTGTTTCCAAATTTCTGGTCCTGTAGACAAATAATGCGCGTCTATATTTAATTGATTGAAGTATTGATTGATATAAACCGACCCTTTTGTTTCTTCATGAAGCCTTTTAGCAACATTATAATAAGAGCGTTCATCGTCTGCTGAAACGTGTGCTGGACAAACATATACCTTTGCGCCTAAGCTTCTCAGCATGTCAATTTTATCTTTTGACGATTTGGAGCTCACCGCAAGAATACAACTGTAGCCTTTGATAATACTAACCATAGCTAAACTAAATCCGGTATTTCCTGAAGTAGTTTCAATAATTGTATCTCCTGGTGATAGAATGCCTTTTCGTTCAGCTTCTTCGATTATGTATAATGCAATTCTGTCTTTTGATGAGTGTCCTGGATTAAAAGCTTCTACTTTTGCATAGAAATTACCTTCTAATTCCTGAGTAACTGTATTTAGCTTAATAAGTGGAGTATTACCTATTAACTCTAAAACATTATTGTAAGCATTTATTTCTTCTTTCATAAAAAAATAGTTAATCTAAGCTGTTAGCAACCCCTTAGATATGTTGCAAAACTAACAAAAAAAATCCAATTACTTTTTAATTTTCTCCAAATCTAGTAAAAAACTAAACTCTCTGGCTAATTCTTTTAAAGATTCAAATCGACCTGAAGCACCTCCATGACCTGCGTCCATATTAGTCACTAAGTACAAAACTGTATCATCATTTTTCATTGTTCTTAATTTAGCAACCCATTTTGCTGGCTCCCAGTATTGTACTTGCGAATCATGCAAGCCCGTTGAAACAAACAAATTAGGATACTTTTGTTTTGTCACATTATCATATGGAGAATATGATAACATATAATCATAGTACTTTTTGTTGTTTGGATTCCCCCATTCGTCGTATTCTCCCGTTGTAAGTGGAATACTATCGTCTAACATAGTTGTTACAACATCTACAAAAGGAACTTGAGCAATTACTCCATTGTACAATTCTGGAGCCATATTTACTACTGCTCCCATAAGCAAACCACCTGCTGAACCGCCTTCGGCATATAAATGCTCTGCAGAAGTGTATTTTTGTTGGATAACAAATTTTGAACAATCAATAAAATCAGTAAAGGTGTTTTTCTTTTTTAGCAATTTTCCATCTTCATACCATTTTCTTCCTAAATCCTCACCTCCACGTATATGAGCTATAGCATATACAAATCCTCTATCAAGTAAGGATAATCTTGTAGAAGAAAAATAAGGTTCCATCGTATTTCCATACGAACCGTAAGCATATAATAACAAAGGATTTTTACCATCCTTTTTTATTGATTTGTGGTATACCATCGAGATTGGCACTTTAGTACCATCTGCTGCAGTTGCCCAAACACGTTCTTCTATGTAGTTGTTTTTGTCAAACTTGCCGCCCAATACCTGTTGTTCTTTTAATACTTCTTTGGTTTTGGTTGCCATATTAAAATCGATAACCGAAGAAGGCGTTGCCATTGATTGGTAGCCATATCTAAGAATATCAGTATCAAAATCAACATTTGTGGTGGTATAAGCACTGTAGGTTTCGTTGTCAAAAGGTAAATAATAATCTCCTTTTCCGTTCCAAGGCATGATACGAATATGATTTAAACCATTCGAACGTTCCTCGACTACTAAATAGTTTTTAAATATTTCGATGCCTTCCAATAGAACATCTTTTCTATGTGGAATCAAGTCTTTCCAATTTTCTTTTGAAGTAGCATTTTCAGGCGTTTTCATCAATTTAAAATTGGTTGCCTTGTCCTTATTGGTCAAAACATAGAAAGAATCTCCATAATGAGAAATGCTATACTCTAATCCACGAACTCTTGGTTGAAATACTTTAAATTTCCCTTCAGGTTGGTCAGCATTCAAAATCCTGTACTCACTAGTTAAGGTACTTCCCGAACCAATTACAATATACTTTCTTGATTTTTCTTTACTCACATAAACATTGAAAGTATCGTCTTTTTCATCAAAAATCAAGACATCATTTTTAGCATCAGTACCTAATTTGTGTCTAAAAACCTTGTCTGCCCTTAAGGTAACTTTATCTTGTTGGGTATAAAAAATAGTCGCATTATCATTGGCCCAAACAGACCCTCCAGTTACATTTTCTATTTTATCTGAAAGAATCTCGCCTGTTTCTAAATTCTTGATTTGAATGGTATAAATTCTTCTTCCTTTAGTATCTACTCCAAAGGATGCATATTTATTATCAGGACTGATACTCATTCCTCCCAACTGAAAATAAGATTGCCCTTTGGCTAATTCATTACAGTTAAAAAGAATTTCTTCAGCAGCAGTTAAACTTCCCTTTTTTCTAGAATAAATAGGATAGTCTTGCCCTTTTTCGTAACGCGTTATATAAAAATATCCGTTGTAAAAATAGGGAACCGACTGGTCATCTTCTTTAATTCGAGCTTTCATTTCTTCAAAAAGCTCTTTTTGAAATTCCTTCGTATCTGCTGTTTTAGCATTGTAATACTCATTCTCTTGATTCAAATAAGTTATTACTTCAGGATTCTCTCTTTCGTTTAACCAATAATAATTATCAATACGGGTATGATTATGTTTTACTAACGTTTTAGGGATAATTTTAGCTATAGGTGCTTGTATATTTTCAGCCATTTTTTGTGCGTTTGCCATTGAAATTGTTAATGCAAAAATAACACAAAGCAAACCCAATCGTATCGATTTTTTCATTATTTTTTTTATTGATTATCAGTCAGCAATATAGTAAATTTGCCTCAACAATTTAAAAAAAATCAAAAATGGATTTAATGGGAATGATGGGTAAGTTAAAAGAAACCCAACAAAAAATAGAGGACACAAAAAAAAGATTGGACACCGTTTTGATTGATGAACAGAGTTCAGATGGTTTATTGAAAATTACGGTTACAGCGAATACAGCTGTAAAATCAATCACAATAGCTGATGAATTACTAGAAGACAAAGAACAACTGGAAGACTATTTGATTTTGGTACTCAATAAAGCTATTGCAAGAGCCAATCAAGTAAATCAAACAGAACTAGATGCAGTTGCCAAAATGTACATGCCGATGATTCCAGGAATGGACAACTTGTTTAAATAATCAAGAAAAAAGGATTTAAAGTACAACTCTAAATCCTTTTTTTTATGCTACAAATAAACGCTGCAAGGTTTCTATTACGTAAGAATGCATTACTTCTCGGTAATCTAAATGCGTTACAATTCTAAGTTTCCCTTTTCCAAGTGAACTAATGGCTATGTTTTTTTGACGTAATTTTTCGATTAAAAGTGCATCGCTCAAACTTGGAATCACTTTAAAAATCAAGATATTCGTCTCAACAGGCTCTACTGATTCTACCCAAGGAAGTCTGCTCAGTAGCAGTCCTAATTCTTTGGCTCTGCGATGGTCTTCTGTCAATCGCATAATATTATTTTCTAAAGCATAGATTCCTGCAGCCGCTAAATATCCTACTTGACGCATTCCGCCTCCTAAAATTTTGCGCACTCTTAAGGCTCTATGAATGGTTTCTTTATCGGCCAACAAAACCGAACCAATTGGTGCTCCCAATCCTTTAGACAAACAAACTGAAATGGTATCAAACAACTTTCCGTATTCCTTAGGATTTTGTCTTTTAGCTACCAAAGCATTCCAAATTCTGGCGCCATCCATATGAAACTTTAAATTATTGCTATCGCAAACTTGCTTGATTTGCTGTAAGGTTTCGAGGTCATAACAAGCACCACCTCCTTTATTTGTTGTATTTTCTACACACACCAAACTTGTTTTCGGACTGTGATAAAATTCGGGGTCATTGATAGCTTCTGCGACTTGATTGGCTGTTATCATTCCTCTATTTCCATCCAATAAACAGCAAGAAACGCCACTATTAAACGAAACTCCACCACCTTCATAATTATATACATGGGCATATTTGTCAGCAATTAACTGCTCACCAGGTTGGGTGTGTAATTTTATAGCTGTTTGATTCGCCATAGTACCTGAAGGAAAAAACAACCCAGCCTCCATTCCAAACATTGCGGCTACACGTGCTTCTAATTCAATTACTGTAGGATCTTGTTTGTAAACATCGTCACCAACAACTGCTCTAAACATATATTGCAACATTTCTGGAGAAGGTTTGGTCACAGTATCACTCACTAAATTAATTTCCATAAGTAGTATTTATATCAGCCACAGCAAGCCCTTAGCTTGTGCTGTGGTATTTTTTTTATATTTTTGCAAAACAAAATTAATAATAATTTATGACAACTACCGAACAAATTAAAGGTATTGTGGAGCGCCTTGGTGCGTTGAGGAGGTATCTTTGACGTTGATGCTAAACTCATTGAAATCACCAACGAAGAAGAAAAAACTTTTGCTCCTGACTTTTGGAATAATGCAAAAGAAGCCGAAATCATTGTAAAAAACTTACGTAATAAAAAGAAGTGGATTGAAGATTATGACAAAGCGGCTTCTCTTACTGAGGAATTGCAGCTTGCTTATGATTTTTATAAAGAAGGTGAACTAAGTATTGAAGAACTCGATGAACAATACACTTTAGCTGAAAATCATATCGAAGCCATAGAATTCAAAAATATGCTTTCGGATGAAGGAGATACACTAAGTGCTGTTTTGCAAATCACTGCAGGGGCCGGTGGAACCGAAAGTTGTGACTGGGCTGAAATGTTGATGCGTATGTACATCATGTGGGGCGAGAAATACGGTTACAAAATTAAAGAACTGAATTTCCAAAAGGGCGAATCGGCTGGAATCAAAACTGTTACTTTAGAATTTGAAGGTGATTATTCTTTTGGCTATTTGAAAGGAGAAAATGGTGTACATCGTTTGGTTCGTATTTCCCCTTTTGATAGCAATGCCAAAAGACATACCTCTTTTGCTTCGGTATATGTATATCCTCTCGCAGATGACACCATTCAAATTGAAATTAATCCCTCCGATATTTCATGGGAAACCATGCGTTCCAGTGGTGCTGGAGGACAGAATGTAAACAAAGTGGAGACCGCAGTACGTTTGCGTCACCACCCAACTGGAATTATTATTGAAAATTCAGAAACACGCTCTCAATTAGATAACAAAACCAAAGCCATGCAATTGTTGAAATCACAATTGTATGAAATTGAATTAAAAAAGAAGCAAGCGCTAAGAGATGAAATCGAAGCTAAAAAAATGAAAATTGAATGGGGCTCGCAAATCAGAAACTATGTGATGCATCCCTATAAACTGGTTAAAGATGTTCGCACTGGACATGAAACAAGTGATGTTGACAGTGTTATGAATGGCAATATCGACCCATTTTTAAAAGCTTTTTTAATGATGATGGGACAAAAAGAAGAAGAATAATTCTTTGTTACACTAATAGAACGATTACTTTTAGAGGTAGTCGTTTTTTTTTATGCCTTTTTCATACAATCGGGTAATTTTTCACAACATCTCTTTCTAATACGTTAAAAAATTAGGTGTCGAGACTGTAATTTACTTTATTTGGAAAATAATATCATAAAATTCACATCTCATTTAATGAAAACCTATTCCATTCAAGAAATTAATAATGTTCTAAAAGGCTCTCTAATTGGCACATTATCCCAAAACATCACTTCGCCAGAACAATTAGACCTAGCCTCAGAAAATCAAATTTCTTTTATAGGTAATAAAAAATACGAAAAGTATTGGAGCTCCTCAAATGCAAGTGCCGCTATTGTAAATGAAGATATCAGCATTGAACCAGGCACAAACAAAGCCTTCATAAAAGTAAAAAATGCCGAATTAGCCATGTCCCAATTGTTGACTCTTTTTGCTCCACCGCCTCCACAATTTGATTTTGATGTACACCCAACTGCTACTATAGATGATAGCGTAATATTGGGTAAAGGTGTCAAAATTGGAGCTGGATGCTATCTTGGTCCCAATGTAATTATTGGCGACAATGTTACTATTTACCCCAATGCAACGCTTTTAGATTTTACAAGCATAGGTAGCGGAACTACCATTTGGTCAGGAGTTGTAATTAGAGAACGTTGTCATATTGGTACTAATTGCATCTTACACCCCAATGCTACTATTGGTGCTGATGGATTTGGTTTTAGCTTTTGCAATGAAAAAGGCTTAGTAAAGATTCCACAAATAGGAAATGTTGTGATTGGCAATAATGTAGAAATTGGAGCCAATTCTTGTATCGACAGAGGCAAATTCAGTTCCACAGTTATTGGTGACGGCTGTAAAATAGACAATTTAGTTCAAATTGGTCATAACAGTAAATTGGGACGTTTTTGCATAATGGCAGGTCATAGTGGTCTTGCTGGCTCTGTAACTTTAGAAGACGGAGTTGTCATTGGCGGGAGTGCCTCTATTAAGGACCACACTACAATTGGTGCTGGAGCTACTGTGGGTGCAGGCTCTGGAGTAACTTGCGATGTACCTGCAGGTAAAGTTGTATTAGGTTATCCTGCAATTGCAGCCAAAGACACCCTAAGACAATGGGCTTTATTAAAACGATTAGTCAACGACACTAGGAAATAGACTCTATTTTGAGTAATTCATAAAAAAGCAGATTTAATTTTCTGCTTTTTTGCGTTATACATAAAAAAAGTAATTATTTTCTAACCAAATCATCTGTATCCTATACTATATTTCAATCCTTTTCGTAAATTAGCTTTCTTAAAAAAACCAGCCACTACCATTATGGATTTAACTTTTAACCAAAACGAAGACCACAATAAGTTACTCTTGTCGCAATTGAAGCATAAATTTGCAAAAATTAAATTAGGAGGAGGTGAAAAAAGAATTGAAAAACTCCACTCCGAAGGCAAAATGACCGCCAGAGAACGAATTGATTATCTATTTGATTCCTCAAAACAAAGCATCGAAATAGGCGCATTTGTTGGAGAAGGAATGTACGCAGAACACGGAGGTTGCCCTTCAGGAGGAGTTGTAATTAAAATTGGATACATACAAGGCAAACAATGCATCGTTGTAGCCAACGATGCAACAGTTAAAGCTGGTGCTTGGTTTCCGATAACTGGTAAAAAAAATCTAAGAGCGCAAGAAATCGCAATGGAGAACCGACTTCCTATTATTTATTTAGTGGATAGCGCTGGTGTTTATTTACCCCTTCAAGATGAAATTTTTCCAGACAAAGAGCATTTTGGACGTATTTTTAGAAACAATGCACAAATGAGTAGTATGGGCATCACACAAATTGCTGCAGTAATGGGAAGTTGTGTTGCAGGAGGTGCTTATTTACCCATAATGAGTGACGAAGCATTGATTGTTGACAAAACCGGCAGTATCTTTCTAGCAGGTAGTTATTTGGTCAAAGCCGCCATTGGTGAAAATATAGACAATGAAACATTGGGAGGAGCGACAACACATTGTGAAATTTCCGGAGTTACCGATTATAAAGCCAAAGATGACAAAGATGCTTTGGATAAAATCAAAAATATAGTTGGTAAAATTGGTGATTACGAAAAAGCTGGATTCAACCGTATTAAAGCCGAGCGACCCGCATTGGACGAAAAAGAGATTTATGGAATTTTACCAAAAGCTCGAAACGAACAATACGATATGCTTGAAATTATTAAGCGATTAGTTGATAATTCTGAATTTGAAGCTTACAAAGAGGGTTACGGACAAACCATCCTAACTGGGTATGCAAGAATTGATGGCTGGGCAGTAGGAATTGTAGCCAATCAACGTAAAGTTGTCAAAAGTAAAAAGGGAGAAATGCAATTTGGCGGCGTTATTTATTCGGACTCTGCAGACAAAGCAACCCGATTCATAGCGAATTGCAACCAAAAGAAAATTCCATTGGTTTTCATTCAAGACGTTACAGGATTTATGGTTGGCTCAAAATCCGAACATGGCGGTATCATAAAAGATGGAGCCAAAATGGTTAACGCGGTATCCAATTCAGTAGTACCAAAATTCACTGTGATTGTTGGCAATTCTTATGGTGCAGGAAACTATGCTATGTGTGGGAAAGCCTATGACCCTAGACTTATTTTTGCCTGGCCAAGTGCAGAATTAGCTGTTATGGGTGGAACGCAAGCTGCAAAAGTATTGGCTCAAATTGAAGCCTCTTCATTGAAAGCAAAAGGAGAAGTCGTAGATACTGAAAAAGAAGCTGAATTATTCGAAAAGATAAAAGCCAAATATGATGAACAAGTTTCTCCCTATTATGCTGCTTCACGATTATGGACTGATGCAATCATTGACCCTTTAGATACCCGAACTTGGATTTCAATGGGAATTGAAGCTGCTAACCATTCCCCTATTGAGAAAAAATTTAATTTAGGTGTCATTCAAACATAAAAAGAGGCTGTCCAAAAAGTAAGGACAGCCTTTTTTTTGCTGTTTTTAATCTAAAATATTATCTTAGAGTTGCACAAAAAACAAGCAATGGCTAAAGTAATATTTAAATCGCAATCGATCAATACT
>JACCEA012165413.1_pt1 | contig 12690 bp, 14 predicted proteins | sample 7449851 | NCBI WGS metagenome assembly JACCEA01 (sample SAMN15323453, study PRJNA562643) | freshwater metagenome | isolation source: river surface water | place: USA:Blue River Watershed | collected 2017-08-18 | reverse complement strand
TTGCTTTTTCAGAAAAAAAATCAAATTATTTCAATTCAGAAGCCAATCTTTCTTCTGGTTTTTCCTCTCTTTGGCTTATACCAAAAATAAGCTAAATTAAATTTTGACAGCCAAAGGTGTGTCAAATTGAAAGCAATTCTTGCTTTTAAATTATCTATTTTTTATCACCTAATCAACTATTAAATTATGGCTTTTTGCTATTGTTTACTTATGCTTTAGCGTGTTCAATTTAAAATTATCTAAACTTATTAACGAAACTGTAATTCACTAAATCGAAAATTTCGATGAAGGCATTACCTTGTTTCATAAAATCAAATAAAATGAAAAATTTAATTATCGTATTAAGCGTATTCTTAACAGCAATTACATCAGTATCAGCTCAAAAAGCTACAAAACAAGAAAGCCCTGAAACAATTTACGTTTGCCCTACCCACCCAGACAAGATGAATCCAAGCTCAGGTAAATGTCCTGAATGTGGAATGGTATTGACAAAAATTACCGAAAAAGTACCTACTTACGCCACAAAAGGTAGTCAACCGATGACTAAAACGGTAACCAAATATGTTTGTCCAATGGATGGTTCAACTTCTGATAAACCAGGTGAATGTTCTAAATGTGCAATAATGATGGTAAAAACCACCGAAAAGGTACCTACATACGCTACAAAAGGAAGCCAACCGATGACTAAAACGGTGACAAAATACGTTTGCCCTGCGGATGGTTCAACTTCTGAAACTGAAGGGAAATGTTCTAAATGTGGAACAGGAATGGTAAAAATCACCGAAATTGTAGATAACCATCCTCAAAAAGGCAGTCAACCTAAAACTAAAGTTGTGACAAAATATGTTTGCCCAATGGACGGAACAACTGCCGACATAAAAGGAGAATGCCCTAAATGTGGAATGGAAATGACCGAAAAAAAATCTGATGAAAAGTAAAAACCTAACAACGAAAAATGTTGGAAATAGTAACACTAAACAATTTAATAAAATGAAAAATCTAATTATTGTCTTGAGTTTATTTTTTGTAGCCAACACAACTGTTTTGGCTCAAGTAAAAAAAGATACTTCTAAAAAAGAAGTTCAAAAAACAATGTACGCCTGCCCGATGCATCCTGAAGAAATGAGTCCTATTGAAGGTAAATGTAGCAAATGCGAAATGAAATTGGTAAAAACCATAGTTCGAAAACATAACCCAGCAGTAAAAGGAAGTCAAACAAGTAGAAAAGTCGTTACAAAATATGTTTGCACAATGGATGGAGCAACTTCTGATAAACCAGGAAAATGTCCTAAATGTGGAATGGATATGAAAAAAATGAATGAGCAAAAAAAGGAAAAAAAACATAAACATTAATTTCCTGAATTAATAAACCAGTGGGACTACTTGTCTCACTGGAAAAAAAACACTAAATAAACCCAAATGAAACGTAGAAATTTTATAAAATTATCAGGATTATCAACTACTGCCTTATTAGTAAGTAGCAGTATCCCGTTTCTTTCCTCTTGTTCAAATAGCAATATGAATATGGATATGGGAGGAAATATGAATATGGGGCAACCTGTTCCAGTAACAGAAGGCGGCTTTTCAGCCCTATTCGCAATTCCTCCAATTGTTGGTAGTACAACAACTCTTACAGCGCAAAATGTAACAGCTAATAGTAATGGATTTGGAAGCATCAAAGGGTTAGGTTATAGTTTAGGTAGCTTACTTGGCCCTACTATGAAACTAAATAGTGGTCAATCTATGAACGTAAACTTTGTAAACCAATTAAATGAAAAAACAAACATTCATTGGCACGGCCTAAAAATACCTGCTAATATGGATGGGCATCCTGAAAATTTTATCAATGCTGGAGGTTCATTCAATTATAATTTTACGGTGAATCAAAGAGCTGGATTGTATTGGTATCATCCACACGCTGAAGGAACAACAGGCAAACAAGTTTTTCAAGGTTTGGCAGGCTTAATTATCGTCAATGACAGTGAAGAGGCAGCATTGAATTTACCATCAGGCATCAGAGAACTACCATTGGTAATTCAAGATAAAAGAATTTCAGCAGGAAGAATTCCTTATGCACCTACAATGATGGATCAAATGACGGGCTTAATGGGACAATACATACTTGTAAACGGTGTATATGCTCCAATTCACAATGTTGAAACTGCAAAATATAGAGTGAGAATACTAAACGGTTCCAATGCAAGAATTTACAATTTAGCGCTATCAAATGGAGCTTCATTTACGGTTATTGGTAACGATGGAGGCTTACTGGCAAAACCACAAACTGTAAACAGTCTGATTATTGCTCCTGGAGAACGTGCTGATTTAATAATTGATTTTAGTTCAATGGGGCTGAATTCAGAATTATTTTTAATCAGTAAAACTTTTGTTGGTGGAAATGCACAAGGAACACAGGAATTTAAGATAATGAAATTCAAAGTCGCTACACAAGTGGTTGACAATTTTAGCATTACAACTACTCTTTCTTCCATTTCTCAATTAACCGAAAGTATGGCTACTAAAACTAGAAGTTTTGAAATCTCTAATGTGGATAGTGGTTCAATGTCAGGAATGATGATGCACACAATCAATAATAAAAGCTATGATGCAAATAGAATTGATGAATTAGTTAACAATGGAGCAGTCGAAATCTGGACTTTTGATAACACAAACGGTGCAGAACCACATCCAATGCACTTGCACGGTGTACAATTTCAAATACTAAATCGAACAGGCGGAAGAGGTACACTTACAGCTTTAGAAAAAGGATGGAAAGATATGGCTTTGTGTATGCCGGGCGAAAAAGTAAAAACAATAGTGCCATTTAATGGTTATACAGGAAAATTCGTTTTTCACTGCCATAATTTAGAACACGAGGAAACTGGTATGATGGGACAATTTCAAGTATCATAAAACATTACCCTTATTACACATTTAAAAATACTTTATCAATAACAATTTAAAAATAAACAAAATGAAAAATATAATTCTTTCAGCCATTGCGATGGCATTCGTATTAGTTTCTTGTAACCAAAAAAACAAACAAGAAGAAACAATGAAGGTAGAAACCTCAACAGAAGCAGTCAATCAATCCGCCTTCTCAATTGATAAAATTGTAAAGAATTATTTGGCAATTAAAAACTCATTGGCAAATGATGATTCTGATGCTGCGGCTGATGCCGGAAAAGCATTGTCAGAGACGATGGCAAAAACTGGTATGGAAAAAGTTGCTGCCGACCAGATGGAAACTTATATGAGTATAGCAGATGATGTAAAAGAACACGCAGAGCATATTGGAGATAATGGAGGAAAGATAGAACACCAAAGAGAACACTTTGTAACTTTAAGTAAGGATATGGAAGACTTAATTCAATTATTCGGAACCAATCAAAAACTTTATCTGGATTTTTGTCCAATGGCAGATGACAACAAAGGTGCTGTTTGGATAAGCGAAACCAAAGAAATTACAAACCCTTATTTTGGAAAAGATATGGCAACTTGCGGTTCTATAAAAAAAGAATTCTAGAATGAAAATTAGCATCAAAAAGATACTTTTTATTGGGTTAATTATTTTTTTGTTGATGCAGTTGTATCAACCTGCTCGAAACATTGGTTTTGAGCAGGATATAACTGGTAATTTCGTAAAAATGTATAATGTTCCGAAAAAGGTTGAAATCATTTTGCGAACTTCTTGCTACGATTGCCACAGTAACAATACCAATTATCCTTGGTATTCTTACATTCAACCTGTGCGAATGGTAATGGAAAGTCACATAAATGAAGGTAAAGAAAATTTGAATTTTAATGAATGGGGAAATTATAGTAGCCGTAAGCAAAATAACAAATTAGATAGAATTGCAAAACAAATCCAATCAAACGAAATGCCTTTGGCATCATACACTTTGATCCATAAAAATGCAACCCTTTCAGCCACTCAAAAAAAAGAAGTATTGGATTGGATAAATAAAATAGAAGACAGTTTATAATTAATATTTAAAAATAAATAAAAATGAAGAAATTAAAAATGAATATAGCAGCAATACTATTGTTAACAGTAACCTATGTGAACGCACAAGGTGGACACAACCACAGCACAATGAAAATGGAGGACAACAAGGAAATGAATCATAGCAAAATGATTATGAAAAGCGATGCGAAAGCAGAGGCTATTTTATGGGATTACTTCAATTTAAAAGATGCTTTGGTGAATGATGATGCCAAAGAAGCTGCCCAAGCAGGGTCAAAGTTGATAGCATCCCTAAAGGCATTTAATAGAAAAAATTATGAAGGTATGCAACAAATGAAACTTATCGAAATTATTGCAGATGCAACCGAGCACGCAGAACACATTGTAAAAAGCCCTATAGATCATCAAAGAGAACATTTCAAAACATTGAGCAAAGATGTAACCAATTTGCTTGCCATTACCGGAACTGCAAACACATTATATGAGCAGTTTTGCCCAATGTATGACAAAGGAAGTGCGTGGTTAAGCACAACCAAAGAAGTGAAAAATCCTTACTATGGAAGTAAAATGCTAAAATGTGGTAGTGTTAAAAAGCAAATTAACTAAACCAAATTAAAAATAATGGTAGAAAAATTAATAACATTCTCACTACGAAATCGAGCAATTGTCTTGCTGGTTTCAGCTTCCTTATTTGCTTGGGGAGTTTACAGCGTACAGCAAAATCCCATTGACGCCATTCCAGATTTATCCGAAAACCAAGTTATTGTGTTTACGGAGTGGATGGGAAGAAGCCCACAGGTTATAGAAGCGCAGGTTACTTATCCATTGGTTTCTAACCTGCAAGGCATTCCAAAAGTCAAAAATATTCGAGGCGCTTCGATGTTTGGGATGAGTTTTGTCTACATCATTTTTGAAGATGATGTCGATATATATTGGGCACGAACCCGTGTTTTAGAAAGATTAAATTATGCTCAACGATTATTACCCCAAAATGTAGTACCAACTTTGGGCCCAGATGGTACAGGTGTTGGTCACGTTTTTTGGTATCATTTAAATGCGAATGGTATGGACTTGGGAGAGCAAAGAGCCTTGCAAGATTGGTACGTAAAATTCGCCTTGCAAACCGTTCCGGGAGTTGCCGAAGTGGCTTCGTTTGGTGGGTTTGAAAAACAATATCAATTAGTGTTAGACCCCTTGAAAATGCAATACTACAACGTCAATATGATGGAAGTAATGAATGCCGTCAAAACAAATAATAATGACGTTGGTGGTAGAAAATTTGAAATGAGTAATATGTCATACATAGTTAGGGGCTTGGGCTATATCAAAAACATAAAAGATGTAGAAGACATTTCTATTAAAAACTATAATTCCGTTCCGGTAAAAGTTAAAGATATTGGTTCAATACAAATGGGAGGCGATTTACGTTTGGGAATTTTTGATGAAAACGGAACAGGAGAAGTGGTAGGCGGAATTGTGGTAATGCGTTATGGCGAAAATGCTGACAAAGTAATCACGGCTGTAAAAGAGAAAATGAAAGAAGTCGAAAAAGGATTACCGGAAGGAGTTACTTTCAAAACATCTTATGACAGAAGTGAATTAATTGAAAAAGCAATAGAATCAGTCAAAGGAACGCTAATCGAAGAAATGATTGCCGTTTCTATAATTGTTTTATTGTTCCTTTTTCATTGGCGCAGTGCACTTATTATTCTGATACAATTACCCATTTCTGTAGCTGTCGGATTTATACTGTTGGAAGCTTTTGGTATCTCTTCCAATATTATGTCATTAACGGGTATTGCTCTGGCAATTGGTGTTGTCGTTGATGATGGTATTGTAATGGTGGAGAATGCCTACAGGACAATTTCGGAGAAACAGGAAGAAATGGATAATAACCAGTAATTGGAAATAAGATGAAAAATAAAATTAAAAATATATTCAAAAAAGAAAACGATCCACTATCTCCTGAAGATAAGTTGAAGCTTATAGAAAGCTCTTCAAAATTAGTAGGCCCAGGTGTTTTCTACTCAACAATAATTGTAATTACATCCTTTTTGCCTGTATTTCTTCTCACGGGAATGGAAGGCAAGTTATTTGGACCATTAGCTTGGACGAAATCGTTTATACTGATAGTTGATGCTTTTTTAGCCATTACACTCACACCAGTACTAATTAGTTTTTTACTAAAAGGAAAACTTCGTCCAGAAAACAAGAACCCAATTAACAAAAAATTGGAAAGCATTTATACACCCATTTTAATTTTTTGTTTAAAATGGAGGAAAACGGTATTGGGCATCAACATCATTGCCTTACTGTTTGGTGTTTTAATGTTTACTCGTTTAGGCTCAGAATTTATGCCTCCTTTAGATGAAGGCTCTGTACTGTTTATGCCGGTAACCTTGCCTGATGTGTCCAATTCTGAAGTAAAAAGAATTTTGCAGGTTCAAGACAAATTGATAAAATCAATTCCCGAAGTGGCTCACGTGCTTGGAAAAGCAGGCAGAGCAAATACGGCAACTGATAACAGTCCAATAAGTATGGTTGAAACAATTATTTTGTTAAAACCTCAAACAGAATGGCGAGAAGACAAAACCAAAAATGACATTATCACGGAAATAAACAACAAATTGCAAATCCCTGGTGTGACCAATGGTTTTACGCAACCCATTATAAACCGGATTAATATGCTTTCGACAGGAATCAGAACCGATGTGGGAATCAAAATCTACGGAGCAAGTTTAGATACTATCAATGTTTTGGCTCAAAAAATTAAAAAAACATTGGAAGGAACTTCTGGTGTTAAAGATTTGTATGCTGAACCAATAACAGGCGGTAAATATATTGATATTGAAGCAAAAAGAGACGTTATTGGCAGATACGGACTAACCATAGATGATATAAATAACGTGGTCGAAGCATCAATTGGAGGTATGAAACTAACCACGACTATCGAAGGAAGACAGCGTTTTTCGGTTAATGCACGATATGCACAAGAATACAGAAATAGCCTTGAGGCCTTAAAAAAACTGCAAGTGCAAACAATGGATTTTGGTCCAATACCATTAGAAACTGTAGCAAATGTAAAAATAAGTGATGGCCCTCCAATGATAAATAGCGAAAATGCAATGCTTCGTGGTACTGTGTTGTTCAACGTTCGGGAACGTGATTTAGGGAGTACTGTAAAAGAAGCGCAGAAGAAACTCAATGCAATGATGACTAAAATGCCAAAAGGATATTATGTAGAATGGAGCGGACAATGGGAAAATCAAATTCGAGCCAACAAAACATTAAGTTTAATATTGCCTATTGTTGTAGTCATTATATTTCTTGTTTTATATTTTACCTACCATTCAATGAAAGAAGCATTAATCACGATGATTACAGTACCGTTTGCTCTAATTGGAGGAATATTTATGGTTTATTTTTATGGAATTAATTTATCCGTTGCTGTTGCCGTTGGATTTATTGCATTGTTTGGAATGGCAATCGAGACGGCAATGTTAATGACTATTTATTTGAATGAAGCAATGAATAAAATGGTAGAAAAGTACGGAAATAGTAAGGAAACCATAACTGAAGAAATATTGAAGCAATATATTATTGATGGTTCTGCCAAAAGGTTAAGACCAAAATTGATGACGGTTTCGGTTTCCTTATTTGGATTAATTCCCATTCTTTGGGCAACAGGAACAGGATCCGATATAATGCTTCCCATTACTGTCCCACTAATTGGAGGTACCATTACTTCCACGATTTATGTATTATTAGTAACACCAATTGTTTTCGAGATTGTAAAGCTTCGTGAATTGAAAACAAAAGGTAAAATAGATCTTATAGATGTTAAAGAATAAATTTTATATAGTCCTAAGTTGTTTGATTTTAAGCGCCACTAATCTGGCAGCCCAAACACTTTCTTTGGATAATATCTTGAGTACAATCAAGACAAACAATCCTCAACTAAAAATGTATGATGCCGATATTCAAAGTATGGATGCAGCGGCAAAAGGAGCTAAAAACTGGATGCCTCCTCAGGTGGAAACCGGTTTTTTTATGACACCCTACAAAACCCAAATGTGGAAAGCAGATGAAATGAACCCTGGTATGGGAAACTATATGTTGGGTGTTACGCAAATGATACCCAATGCATCCAAGTTAAAAGCTGATTTTAATCTTATGACTGCAATGTCATCTGTTGAAAAAGAAAACAAAAACTATACAATTAATCAGTTGAAATCATTGGCCAAAATGAATTACTATCAATGGTTGGTTTTAAATAAAAAAATAAAAATAGTCAATGATAATTTGTTGCTTTTAGAGTATATGATTAAAAGTATGGAAATACGATACCAGTATAATATGGATAAACTGCCTACTTATTACAAAGCAAAATCGCAATACAGCGCATTAGAAAGTATGATTCTAATGTTGCAAAATGATATTTCCCAAAAGCGAATTATGCTAAATACCTTGATGGCAAGAGATAAAAACACCGCATTTGAAATTGATGAAACCTACGAAATAAAAGATTTTAATTTAGCAATATCAGATACCACTTCTCTTTCTAAAAACAGAAGCGATGTGAAAGCCATCGAAAAAACGATGGAAATAAATCAGCTCAAAATTGCAGCTGAAAAAACAAAATTATTGCCCGAGTTTGGTATAAAATACGACCATATGTTTGCTTTTGGAACACAACCTCAACAGTTCTCTTTAATGGGTATGATTACCATTCCTATGCCTTGGTCATCCAAAATGAATAAAGCCAATATTGATAGTTTTCAAATTAAAAATGAAAGTCTAAACTATCAAAAACAAATGATTTTGAATGAAGCCACAGGAATGATTTCGGGTATGAATACTGAACTAACTAACTTGAAAAAACAGTATGAAATAGCACAAAAGAGCATCATTCCTGCATTGAAAAAAAATTATGAAACTGCAATTTTGGCTTGGCAAAATAACACGGGTGATTTATTTCCCACTCTCGATGCTTGGGAAGCGTTAAATATGGCTCAAATTGATGCGTTAGATAAATTGCAAAATATTTTGGCAGCACAAGTAGAAATTGAAAAACAATTAGAAACCAAATAATTATGAACAAGTATATAAAATATGGTTTGGCTCTTATTGTAATTTCCATTATCGGAATTGCAATCTATTTCTTTGCCAAAAAATCAGATAATCATTCAGAAATGGGGCATCAAAACGAGGTTTACACTTGTTCGATGCACCCTGAAATCATTAGAGATAAACCCGGAAATTGTCCCATTTGTGGAATGACTTTGGTAAAAAAAGTAACAGAAAATAATTCCGTTGACGACAATTCCATCGACAATCTTATAAAACCTACCGACAATTTTATAGTAGGTAATTATCAAACGACAACGGCAATAGACACCACCTTAAGCAGTGAAATAAATCTACCGGGAATTGTGGGATATGATCCCAATTCATCTGTAAACATTGCAGCTCGAATGAGCGGAAGAATCGAACGAATGTATGTCAATTATAAATACCAAAAAGTTAATAAAGGACAAAAGCTATTTGATTTATACAGCCCGGAATTACTGACAGAGCAACAAAACTTCATTTATATGATTACTAATGATGTTGAAAATCCTTCGATTATCAATGCTTCGAAACAAAAATTGTTGTTGTACGGAATGACTCAAAATCAAATAAATGCGCTGTCTAATTCCAAAAAAGTAAACCCGAAAATTTCAATTTATAGTCCAGCTTCGGGGATTATTGACGGAACAGGAACGATGGATAATACAACAAATCCTGCGATGCAAAGTGTAAGCAACAGCACTGAAGTTTTGAATGTTAAGGAAGGAGATTATATAAAAAAGGGCGAAGTCATTTTTAAACTATTAAATACGGATAAAGTCTGGGGAATATTCAATGTTATCCAAGGATACAATAGTCTTGTCAAAGCCAACCAATCTATCAAAATTACTACCGAATTAGACAAAAGCGAATTCATAGATGCAAAAATAAATTTTGTCGAAACACAATTAAATGCAGCTGATAAAACCAATAGAATTCGAGTTTATTTAAAAAACAATAACTTGAAATTACCCATTGGTTTGCGATTGCAAGGCGTTGTGAAAACAAATCCAGTAAAAGGAATTTGGATTCAAAAACAGTCAATGGTAAGCATTGGAAACAAGAAAATAGTTTTCTTGAAAATGGAAAATGGCTTTAGGGCATCCTCCATAAAAACAGGAATTGAAATGGATGATTTTATCCAAATTATTGAGGGAATTTCAGTAAAAGACACTATTGCCAAAAACGCACAATATTTAATTGACAGCGAAAGCTTTATTAAAACCGAATAATGATGAAGACAATAAAAACAATAAGTTTACTATCAATACTATTTACAGTAATGGTGGCTTGTAATACTAAAAACAAAGAAGACCATAGCAAACACAATAAGAGTGCAGCAACAACATTTTACACCTGCTCTATGGATCCACAAGTTAAGGAAGATAAACCAGGAAAGTGCCCTATTTGCCATATGGAGTTAACCCCAATAAAACAAGATGACACAGAGGCGAACGAAATAAGTTTGAGTAAACAGCAAATACAACTGGGAAATATCACTACCCAAACTGTTTCAGAAACTCAAAGCAGTTTAGAGCAAAATTATACGGGAGTCTTGGCAATTAATCAAGAGAAAATCAAAACCATTTCTGCAAGAGCAATGGGACGAATTGAAAAGTTGTATTTCAAAACCGTTGGTGATTATGTGGCTAAAAACCAAGCCGTATATCAATTGTATAGTGAAGATATTGCTATTGCTAAACAAGATTATTTCACGGCATACAAACAACTGGCAATGCCTGGAGATTTTGGGAAAAATGCCCGAAATATGCTCAATGCTGCAAAACAAAAATTATTATTCTTTGGTTTAACCAATGCACAAATTGAAACCTTAAAAACCAGTAAGGAGGTTTCTCCTTATACGATTTTTTACAGTACTACAAGTGGAACAATATCTGAAATAAGTACCACAGAAGGCAGTTATGCAATGGAAGGTTCTAGCATCATTAAATTGGCAGATTTAAACAGTCTTTGGTTAGAAACACAAGTAAACGTAAACTATGCCAAGAATCTAAAAATAGGTCAAAAAGCCCAAATTACATTTATCGATTTTCCTGATAAAACCATATATGCGCAAGTTTCTTTTATCAATCCTGAAATCAATCCAGACTCTCGATTGCTTTTAATTCGAATGGAAATACCAAATCTAAATTTACAATTAAAACCGGGGATGCAAGCTATGGCAAAATTAACACAATCCAATCTAAAAGGATTGTATATCCCTATTGATGCAGTTGTCAGGGAAGAAAACGCCTCTTATATTTGGGTTGAAAAACGACCAGGAGTATTTGAAAACCTAATGGTTGAAACAGGAATAGAAGCCAATGGAATGATCGAAATCAAATCAGAAATAGATCCTGCTAAAAAAGTGGTGATTACAGGTGCTTATGGTATAAATAGCGAATACATTTTTAGAAAAGGCAGTAATCCAATGGAGGGAATGAAAATGTAAAAAAGATTAAAAATTATGATACATCAATAGCCAAAACAACCTAAAGAAGCAAGTTTCTACAGAAAAGCTTTAGAAATCACAAGCAATTATACAATTTATACCTAAAGTTGTATAACAATTGAGGTAAAAAAATCATTGAACTTTATGAGGTAGAAATAAATCTACAACTAATAAATAAATACAATGAAAAATGTTCAAGTAAGTATCGAAGCCTGTTTAGCCTGTATGGTTGAATGTGAAAAATGTTCAACAGAATGTTTATCAATGCAAGGACACGAAGAGTGTGTGAAACTGTGCCGTGATTGCGCGGACATTTGTGCACTTTGTGCGAGATTATGTGCAAGAGGTTCAAAATTTGCTGACGCACTTTGTGCATTATGCGTAAAATGTTGCGAAGATTGTGCCAGCGAGTGCGATAAACACGATATGGAATGTTGCAAAAAATGCGCAGAAGCTTGCACAAAATGTGCAGAAGCTTGCAAAATGTAAAAAAATCAATTCAATACAAAATGCTTTTCAAAAGCATTTTGTATTGTTTTAAAAAATCTAAAAAAATGAAAAAAGTAATTCTTTCAGCCATAATAATGGCTTACGTATTAGTTTCTTGTAACCAAAAAAACAAAGAAACCACGACAGATCATTCTAATATGATGAGCAATGACAGTACTATGATGGAAAATGATAGTACTATGATGAGTAATGATAGCACAGTAATGAATGATAAAACTAAAATGATGAACAATCAAACAAAAATGTATGCCTGCCCAATGCACCAAGAAGAACAAGGAAAACTGAATGACAAATGCTCAAAATGTGGTATGAAATTAACTAAACCTGTTCCTGAAAAAACAGAAGAAAGTAAATAATACTTCATCTGGGCAGAAACTCTAAATTAACCTTGTTATGATGTTAGCAGGGTTAGTTTAGATAATTTAATTAAAATTAGTTTACTATGAAACTTTATATCAAAAATATGGTATGTAGCCGTCGTAAAATGGTAGTAAAGTCTGTATTTGAAAATATGGGAATTAATCTTTTTTCAGTTGAGTTATTAGAATGTTAAGACACAAAAGGAGGGTTTTGGTTTTTACAATATATTTATCCAAAAGTAAGTGAATAAAACATCCTAAAGCCATTATCTCATTCATCTGCACAAAACTTT
>JACCEA011094158.1_pt1 | contig 12690 bp, 9 predicted proteins | sample 7449851 | NCBI WGS metagenome assembly JACCEA01 (sample SAMN15323453, study PRJNA562643) | freshwater metagenome | isolation source: river surface water | place: USA:Blue River Watershed | collected 2017-08-18 | reverse complement strand
GCAACAGCAGCAACAGCAGCAACAGCAGCAACAGCAGCAACAGCAGCAACAGCAGCAACAGCAGCAGCAGCAACAGCAGCAGCAGCAACAGCAGCAGCAGCAACAGCAGCAGCAGCAGCAGCAGCAGCAGCAGCAGCAGCCTGCCAACCCTGGCGCTAATGCTCCCAGTTGGGCGATTGGCACCAACTATGCCGAGGGTGCGCTGGTCAGGGGCTCCAACGGGCAGACCTACAAATGCAAGCCCTGGCCTTACTCGGGTTGGTGTATCAACCGTGATCCCGCTACCCCCAACGGCGCGCAAGCTTGGTCGCTCGTAAGCGGCGCTGCACCTGTGCGGCCCACACCTAACCCTGTGCAGCCCACGCCTACGCCTGTGCAGCCCACACCTACCCCTGTCGACAATGTGTCGCTTGGCCCCTGGACCAAGGGCACAGCCTACAAGGCTGGCGAGGTGGTGGTGGCAAGCAATGGCACAAACTATCAGTGCAAGCCGTGGCCTTATACCGGCTGGTGTGCCAGCTTTGACCCCACAACCCTCAATGGCGCGCAAGCTTGGGATGCCGTCGCGAAGGGTGTAGGTGCGTCTGCAACACCTGCCGCGTCCACAACGCCGACAACAACCAGAGCGCCCTCAACAACCAGCGCACCCTCAACACCCAGCGCACCCTCAACACCAGGAGCTAACGCTGCTGCACCATCGACGCCAGCATCTCAATCACAGCAAAATCTGGCTGCCCCTGGCACGGTCAAGCCCACCTATGCATTGCCTTCACCTTCAGGTGTGCCGGGTTGGCCCAAATACCTTGCCATGGGTGCGATTGGTGGCCCCAACATCTCGCCACCTACAGCGAATTCGACTGGCGGCAATAACGACTTTGGCGGCAAGCCCGTTGATGCAGTCTTTAAATATGCTGGTGCCTATGGCGACGGCGACCCCGGCATCATCGACCCGCCCACCAATGTCTACCGCATGACCAAGGACTTGACCCAGGTGAGCCAGATCAACCAACGGCCAGCCCGTGTCGTGATGGTTGAATACACCGCGGAAATGAGCAATGGAGAAAGCATCTCCGACTTCACCAACGGGCCAGCTGGGTCAAACCCACACAAACCGCAAGCTTCATACATCATGGCTAGGCACTTTGCCACGCTGGCTGCAGACACCATGATGATGGAATATTTCCCTGTGCAGTACAACGGCAACAAGTACTATGGCTCGTTGATCATCAGCCCTGACTTGCTGGGCCAAATTCAGCAATTCAGCTTCATTGGCAAGGCCAATGCCGCACTCCCTGCCGGGCGCGTGACGCAAGCGGTTGAACAAGCCTTGTGCTTGCTCACCAACAACCGCCGCTACACCAACACTTACGATCCCAACGGTGTGCAGGCTGCACCCTACCTGGGGAAAACCTACACGGGCAACGCGGTTCAGATCCTCAAGGCCATGCTGGACGACGGCTACCCGGCCTGGAGCATCGAGGGCCAAGATGATGCCTACTGGAACATCAACATGGGCAACGTGCGGCTTAAAACCGGCACGCTGAGCCAGGTGGGCGCATGGTTCAACGACTGTGTGACCAACCCGGTTTATGACAAGAGCATCTACTCGCCCCCCCGCTTTCCAGCCGGATTCGAGGGTTGGGTGCAGGCCAACAACTGGCTGATCCGCACCTTCAGCCCTCGCGGCAACGTGACCTTTGGGTGGCAGAACAACATGTGGGCGGTCAGCACGGGCTATTGGCTCCACAAGGACCTGAGTACACAAGACATCGTCAACACCTTCTCGCTGCCAATGGCACAGTGGTTGCAAACCAATGCACCCAGCACGGTGAGCGGTAGCGATGTCTTGAGCCCAGACTTCTTTGTCTTCGACCGCTATGAAATGGACGATAGTGCGGCACCCGGCTTCGCTACCCTGTACAACGCCAGATCCTGGGACAACTACCTGGCGGCGGTGGGGCAGTTCAGCAAACTGGTGAAGAACATCCCCATCATGCTGTGGCAGATCCCGGGCTCACACCTGCCGTACAGGGGCGAAGCCAACCCCCCGCTGTTGAATGGAACCCCCAACTCCTATGTCTTCAGCACGGCACCCGTGTACTTCTTTGGTGACGAGAACCTCGCCCCGGACCTGAGCAACCTCATCATGGGATCGCCCAGCAGCAACACCAATACGGCGGTGGGTGCAACCATCATGGACTGCGGCCAAAACCGGTACAACTGCTTGACGCCGAATTCCAACTACAGGTCTTACCTGCTGGAATACAAAGGCGCACCCAATAATTTCAATTGGAGTAAAGACAACGGCAAGCTGCAAATGGCGGTGCAGAACAATGTGTTCTCGATCCTGTGGGGCGGTGGTAACACCACCAACGTGATCAAGAACTTCAGCAACCCCAATGACTACGGCTGGCTGAGTCGCAAGCTGATCAAGTATTACCAGGCACCGACGCCTGCCAATCAGTAAACGCGTGTGAACCCGGCGACCGAAAGGTCGTCGGGTTAATTTTTAGAAAGCATCAAACTGGAAATTAAATAAAAAATAAATGGCATTTATATAGAGTGATTCAATCCATGAAGGATCACCCACAAAATCGAGCACTTGACGACCATCATGAATTAAAGAGAGCAGATGGCAAAGAATTTTTTGCGCATTCAGGAAATAAAAAAAATAAGGAAGACTGGCAAACATTAAAAGAACATCTATTGGCTGTGGGCAAGCTTGCAAAAGAGAAAGCGAAAATATTTCATGCAGGTGATTTTGGATATTTAATCGGATTGCTACATGATCTTGGTAAATATTCAGATGAATTCCAGAAGCGTTTGGAAGGCAGTAATGATATTGCTGACCATGCGACCGCAGGTGCCAAGGTGGTGATACAGCACTTGGTTAATCTGTACGGTGATACGCCTCAAGTTAAAGCCTGCGCAAAATTATTAGCCTTTGTCATTGCAGGGCATCATGCAGGATTGGCAAACGGAGAGGACGAAGGCCAAGAACGCTCGACGCTCAAACAGCGTTTGACAAAAAACATCCCAAAAGTGGATAAAAAATGGCATCAAGAAATATTGCTGCCTCAACATATTAATTTCCCGGCATTGAAGACGCATTCAAACCCGGAAAAGTACACCAACTTTCACAGCATGTTTCTTACACGCATGCTGTTTTCATGTTTGATTGATGCAGACCGTATCGACACAGAAAACTACACGCGTCGCATTGATGGAAAGATCCCTCTCGAAAGCGATTACCCATCGATCAGCTCACTTCAAGCGGAATTGAATCAGTACTTGAAGCGTTTGGCACAAGGTGTCGAGCCTACGGAGGTGAATGTGCTTCGGCAGTCCATCCTTCAGCATGCGCGTCAAGTGGCTATTCAACCACGCGAATCTGGCTTGTACTCACTGACAGTACCGACTGGAGGTGGAAAAACGCTGACCTCTTTGGCATTTGGCTTAGACCATGCTGTGCAGCATCAATTCCGGAGGGTGATTTACGTGATCCCCTTCACCAGCATCATTGAGCAAACTGCTGAAGTATTTCGGAGCGCACTAGACGAATTCAGAGATGCAGTGTTGGAGCATCACAGTGCTTTTGATCGCGACAAGCTACCTGAGGAAATCAAGAAACAAAGCAAGCCACGGCAAGCTGACTATCGAGACAAACTGCGGCTAGCCATGGAAAGTTGGGATGCGCCCATCATTGTCACCACTGCAGTGCAGTTTTTTGAATCGCTATTTTCAGATCGACCTTCGCAGTGCCGCAAGCTGCATAACATCGCTGGCAGCGTCATCGTTTTAGATGAAGCGCAAACTTTGCCGCTCAAACTTTTGCGCCCCATCATGGCGGCCATCGATGAGTTGGCCTTGAACTACGGCTGCTCAGTGGTGCTCTGCACGGCGACACAGCCTGCACTCAAAGACAGCGATGAATTTCACAACGGCTTCAAAACTGTTCAAGAAATTGCACCCAATCCGCCTGAGTTGTTTGCGCGATTGCGCCGTACGCAAGTGAAAAGCCTTGGCGAGCAAACTGACAATGAGCTGGTGGCGCACCTTCGTCGTCACACGCAAGTGCTGATGATCGTGAACAACCGTCGTCATGCGCGTGAGCTGTTTGAAGCCATTGCAAACGAGGACGGTGCCCACCACCTCACCACGGCCATGTGCGCAGAACACCGTAGTCAAAAACTCAAAGAAATTCGTCAGCAACTGCAAAACGGGCAAGCTTGTCGATTGGTGGCAACGTCTTTGATAGAGGCGGGCGTGGATGTGGATTTCCCTGTTGTTTTCCGCGCCGAGGCAGGATTGGATTCCATCGCACAAGCAGCAGGGCGGTGCAACCGCGAAGGGCGTCGCTTGTTGGTGGACAGCCAAGTCTTTGTATTTCAAAGCAACAAATGGAAAGCGCCTCCGGAACTGGCTCAACTGGCTGCACCCATGCGCTCGATTTTGCGAACATACGAAGGGGATGTGCTTGCGCCCGAGGCTCTCAAAAACTATTTCCAGCAGGTTTACTACGCCAAGGGTACAGATTTGGATCATTACCAAATCCTTAAAAAGATTCGTACCACAGAGGAGTGTGACTTCTCTTTTCAAAACATCGCTCGCGACTTTCGAATGATCGAGAGCAACATGCTACCCATCATCGTGCCGTTCGACGATGTGGCCAATGAAAACCTGAATGCTTTGCGCAACTTGCCTGAGCACATGTGTGTTGGAAAGATCGCGCAAAAGTTGCAACGTTACACGGTGCAGGTGCCAGAAAGAGCCTTTGTGCAATTGCTCAAGTTAGGGGCTATTGGGGCAGTTTCACCCGATAAGTTCGGCAACCAGTTTTACGAATTGATTGCCGAATCGCTTTACTGTCGGATCGCCGGACTCAATTTGGCTGATCCAACCGTGATGAGCGCAGAGTCGTTCGTATTTGCATGAAATGGAGAGGAAATGAGCTACGGCATCAAGCTACATATATGGGGTGAATATGCCTGCTTCACTCGGCCAGAGATGAAGGTCGAGCGCGTGAGCTACGACATCATCACGCCTTCTGCCGCGCGAGGGATTTTGAGGCCATTCATTGGAAGCCTGCCATTCGCTGGCAAATTGATCGCATCCATGTTTTGAAACCGATTCGGTTTGAATCGATCAGGCGCAATGAAGTGGGCAGCAAGATTGGCATTGGCAATGTGAAAAAAGCCATGAACGCGCAAAGCACACAAGACCTCTACACCGTGTCAGACGAAGACCGCCAGCAACGCGCCGCTATGGTGCTGCGCGATGTTGCCTATGTGATCGAAGCGCATTTCGACTTGACCAGCAAAGCCACGGCCGAAGACAACGAAGGCAAGCATTTGGACCAGTTCAAGCGCCGCGCGCGCAAAGGCCAATGCTTTCACCAGCCATGCATGGGCACACGCGAATTTGTGGCGCATTTCTCTTTGCTGGATGACGGAAATGCATGGCCCACCTGTGAGTTGATAGAGACCGACAAAACCCGTGACTTGGGTTGGATGCTGCACGACATTGACTTTGCCGCAGGAAACACCCCGCACTTTTTCAGGGCGGAAATGAAAGATGGAGTGATTGAGGTTCCGACCTTTCACAGCGAAGGGGTGAAGTCATGATCCTTGAACGCTTGAATGAGTTGTATGGTCGTTTGTTGACTCAATACGATGAGGCAGGCAGTAAGCCAGTTTGTTTAGTGCCGACGTATGGATTCAGTGACGAGAAAATTGGATATTTCTTAGTGCTTGACGAAGATGGATGCCTTCGCAGCGTTCAACCGAATCGCTTCGCAGTCACAAAAGGAAAGAAAACCCAAGATGAAGATCGACGCGTTCGTGTGCCTTGTGCGTTTGGTCGTTCCGGCAAGTTCACGGAAAAAGCGTTTAGCCAGGGCAAAAACATCGCTTTCTTTTTGTGGGACAAGCCTGAGTTTCTGTTGGGCGTAACACTGAATGACAAGAAAGTGGAAATTGCCGATTTGCCATTTCGTGCATTTAGGGCTAGACATGTTGATTTGATTGGGGCATCTCTAGACAAAGGTCTTCAGGCAGTAGTGAAGTTCCTTAAAAACTGGGATCCCAAAAAATTTAGCGAGGATTCACGCTTCACTCCAGAGATGCTCAATTCCAATTTCACTTTCAAGTTGGAAGGTGATTTAGGAATCATTGCTGAACGTGAGGCTGCTACAGAAATTTGGCGCCTATATTGGGATACACAAAAAAATCCTGTTCAACGGCAATGCTTGATCCGCGGAGAGATTGGTTCTTTAGCTGAGACGCATCCAATGCTCAAAGTGCCGGGTGGGCAAACATCTGGCGTAGCAATCGTTACGTATAACGAAAGTGCATATGAATCATTAGGCAAGAGCCAGGGCGACAATGCCCCTGTGTCAGAGCAAGCTGCCTTTGCTTACACCACTGCCTTGAACTACATGCTCCGGCGTGAGAACGGACATTGCCTCTCGATTGGCGACAGCAGCACGGTTTTTTGGGCACAGGCCAAGACTGCAAAAGAAGAAGTACAAGCTGTATCTTTTTTCTCGGCTTTTGCCAATCCACCTACTGATGATGGGCAAGCAACAAAGTTGGGATTCTCACTCGAAAAAATTGCCAAAGGAAGACCTTTCGAAGAAATCACACCAGACCTTGATCCCAGCACAAGGTTTTACGTACTGGGCGTAGCCCCAAATGCGGCGCGTTTGTCGATTCGTTATTGGTTGGACAGCAGCCTAGGCGTACTGGTGCAGCGTATACGTGAGCATTGGCTGGATATGCAAATCGAACCACAGCCTTGGCAAGCAGAAAAACCACCATCGATACAAAAGTTGCTGCTTGAAGTAGTGCCATTGCGAAAGAAAGATGGCAGATACGACTACATGAGTCGCAAGCTTGATGACATCCCGCCACGTTTAGCAGGAGATTTTCTTCGCAGCATCCTCACAGGACAACGCTATCCGAGAGCATTGCTCACACAAATTGTTCAGCGCTTGCGGACAGACGGCGATATCAATGGTTTGCGAGTGGCGCTGATTAAGGCAGTCTTGCAGCGTGACCATCGCAAAGGTTTTTTGAAGGAGGGGGTTCCCATGTCACTTGATCTTGAAAATGCACCACTGGCATATCGCTTAGGGTGTTTGTTTGCTGTACTGGCCAAAGCACAGAGTGATGCCATACCTGGGGCGAATGCGACGATTGTGGATCGCTACTACGGCACAGCCTCCAGCGTGCCTTACTCGGTATTCCCACGGTTGATTGCAGGCTTTCAAAACCATATCTCTAAGTTGCGTAAGAGCGAGGACACCAAGGGTTGGGCGGTTAATCACGAACGTCAAATGAACAACATTCTTGCAACTTTGTCTGCCAGCTTTCCAAAGCAACTCACCATCGAACAACAAGGGCAATTTGCCGTGGGTTACTACCACCAAAGGCAAAGTTTCATTGTGAAGAAATCAGACGCATCTGAGACCGAATCCACCCCATCCACATGAGTTAGAGGAGAAGCACCATGACCATTCAAAACCGCTACGAATTTGTTTATTTGTTTGACGTTACCAACGGAAATCCCAATGGAGACCCAGATGCGGGTAATATGCCCCGCCTTGATCCCGACTCCAGTCGAGGGTTGGTCACAGACGTATGTTTGAAGCGCAAGATTCGCAATTTCATCGAAATGACTGAAGGCGATAAAGCGGGCTATGACATTTACGTCAAAGAAAAAAGTGTTTTGAACCTTCAAAACAAAAAATCCTATGAAGCGCTGGGTATCAAGTCGGAATCCAAAAAGCTGCCCAAGGACAAAAAGGAGGCTGCCAAAATCACGGCGTGGATGTGCAAGAACTTCTTTGACGTACGCACCTTCGGTGCGGTGATGGCCACCGAGGTGAACAGTGGTCAGGTGCGTGGTCCGGTGCAACTGGCCTTTGCCAAATCGGAAGACCCAATCATCCCGCTAGAGGTGTCGATTACACGTATGGCCGTGACTAAAGAAGAAGATCTAGAAAAAGAGAGGACCATGGGCCGCAAACACATCGTGCCCTATGGGTTGTACCGCGCACACGGCTTTGTCTCTGCACACCTCGCAAAGAAGTTGGAGCATGCCGATCTGGATGGCGCTGGTTTCTGCGATGACGACCTAAACAAGCTTTGGCAGTCGCTGGAGCACATGTTCGAGCATGACCGCTCTGCCGCTCGCGGAGAAATGGTGGCGCGTCACCTAGTTGTGTTCAAACACGCAACTGCATTAGGTAACGCTCCCGCGCATGAGTTGTTCGAGCGAGTAACGGTGGATCGAGTGAATGGTGAAAAAGGTTCACCCGCTCAAGCTTTTGCAGACTACGCCGTGAAGCTAGACGGGCAAGTACTCAAAGGCTTTAAGCACGTTGTAGACGTTGCTTGATGATCGTAAGCAACGCATAGTTGGTGCGTCATTGGCATGGACTCCACCCTCGCCATCTCCGCCCTCCAACACTACGCCTATTGCCCGCGCCAATTTGCTCTCATTCATTTAGAGCAAGCGTGGAGTGACAACCACTTCACGGCGCAGGGTAATGTGTTGCACGAGCGGGTGGATAGCCAAGAGGCAGAGTCTCGCGGCAGCAAACGCAGCGAGCGTTCGGTAGAGGTGCGCAGTGAACGACTTGGCCTTTACGGCAAGCTCGACTTGCTGGAGGTGTTCACTGAAGCCCATGGCCGCAAGCGTTATTTGCCCGTGGAATACAAAAGCGGCAAGCGTAAGGTGATGGATTGGGATCGCATCCAGCTTTGCGCACAAGCGTTGTGCTTAGAGGAGATGCGCGGTGTGTCGATTGCCGAAGGGGCGCTTTGGTACTGGCAAGAGCGCTTGCGAGAAGTCGTGCCCCTGGACGATCGCTTGCGCACTGAGACACTGGCTTGCATCGATGCGGCCCGCTCGGTGCTGCAAAGCCAAACCACGCCACCGCCCACGGCAGACGTTAAGCGTTGCAAGGCTTGCTCATTGGTGAATGAGTGTGCGCCCGCTGTTATACGCAAAGATACATCGGCTCAATACGCTGATGCGTTGTTTGTGGCGCCACCAGAAGACGAAGCATGAAAAAGCTGCTCAACACGCTCTACATCACGCGTCCCGAGTGTTACCTGCACAAAGAGCGCGAGACGGTGGTCATCAAGCAGGGCGATGACAAGCTGGGGCAGTTTCCAATGCTGGCGCTGCAGAACATTTATTGTTTTGGTCAGGTCAGTGTGTCGCCCGCACTTATGGCCGCGTGCATTGAGTCTGGTGTGGGGCTTTCGTTTTTTACCGAGTTTGGCAAGTTTCAAGCGCAGGTGGTGGGTGCACCCAAAGGCAATGTGCTGCTGCGTAGCACCCAATACCGCTGGGCGGATGACGAAGATAAGTCGGTGTCTGTGGCGCGATTGATGATTGCGGCCAAAGTGGGGAACTGCCGAGCGGTGCTCATGCGTGAACAGCGCAATCACGGAGCCAATGATGCACTGGAACAAGCTGCACAGCACTTGGCAGCGATGCTTGGAAACATTCGTCATGCAAGAAGCGTTCCGCAGTTGATGGGTCTAGAAGGCGAGGCGGCTCGTGTGTATTTCGGTGTGTTTTCATCGCTGCTGCGTGCACAAGATTTTAAGTTTTCAGGGCGCGTGCGTAGACCTCCTGTTGATCCTGTAAATGCCTTACTGTCTTTCGCCTATGTGCTGTTGGCCAGCGAATGTGCATCCGCATTGGCGGGTGTGGGACTTGATCCTTACGTGGGCTTTTTGCACCAAGATCGACCTGGCCGTAAAAGTTTGGCTCTGGATTTAATGGAGGAATTGCGTGCGCCCTTGGCAGATCGCTTTGTGCTCACCCTCATCAACCGTGGGCAAATGAAGTTGAATGATTTTGTGATCGAAGCCAGCGGTGCTGTGCGATTGAACGACGTCGCTCGAAAATCGCTGTTAACAGCCTACCAAGATCGCAAGAAAGAAAGCTTGAAGCATCCCTATTTGGAGCAAAGTATCGAACTGGGTTTGTTGCCACATGCGCAAGCTTTGCTGTTGGCACGTCATTTACGTGGTGACATGAAAAACTACACACCGTTCGTGATGAGGTGACTGCATGCTGGTGCTAGTGACCTATGACGTAAACGTGACCACTCGAGCAGGAGAAAAACGTTTGCGCCAGATTGCCAAAGTGTGTTTGGACTATGGCGTGCGTGTACAAAATTCGGTATTTGAGTGCGAGGTCGATCCAGCACAATGGGTGCAGTTAAAAGCAGAGTTGTTACGCATATATGACCCCACGCAAGACAGCTTGCGCTTTTACATGCTGGGCAAGCGCGGTGTAGACAAGATAGAGCATTGTGGTGCAAAGTTGACTTACAACCCAATTCACAGCCCTTTGATTTTTTAACGCTAACCTTGCGCTCTCAGAGTGTTGCTGGTCGGTTAGCGATGACGTTAACAGGTTGATGTGAATAGGTTTTTTCATGCATTCCATCAATGTCGTCTAATTTTTGTATTCCTTGTAGCCAAGTTAGCGCACTTGTCCCTGCTAACCGAAGAACGACGCGGTGTTATCGTTATGCCGTCGCCCCTCATGCAGGGGCGTGGATTGAAACGACCCGGATGGGATTAAATGGCAGGCTGGAAATCGTCGCCCCTCATGCAGGGGCGTGGATTGAAACAAGGCGGAGTGGGTCAAGCCTCAATCTGGCTCCAGTCGCCCCTCATGCAGGGGCGTGGATTGAAACCCTCGTCAGTGCGTGATCGCGGGCACCACAAACAGTCGCCCCTCATGCAGGGGCGTGGATTGAAACAGGTCGGACGTGCGCGAGGCCGTCTCTGGCCGCGTCGCCCCTCATGCAGGGGCGTGGATTGAAACATTCGTGCCAGGCAGTTGTCCAGATCAAATGCCGTCGCCCCTCATGCAGGGGCGTGGATTGAAACATCCCAGCCGCTGAATCAGCGGTGCCCTTTTGAGTCGCCCCTCATGCAGGGGCGTGGATTGAAACATGGAAATGCGCGTAGGGCGCAGTGAGGCCGATGTCGCCCCTCATGCAGGGGCGTGGATTGAAACAAATCGAATTGGGTCGAGGTAGAAGCCAGGCAGGGTCGCCCCTCATGCAGGGGCGTGGATTGAAACGTGGAAGTGGGCATACGGCGCAGTCAGTCCAATTGTCGCCCCTCATGCAGGGGCGTGGATTGAAACATAGCCACCGACCGCTGACCAGCTGATGCACGGCGTCGCCCCTCATGCAGGGGCGTGGATTGAAACAAGACCTCGAGCAGCTTGGACGTCACCGCCGTCTGTCGCCCCTCATGCAGGGGCGTGGATTGAAACTATGGGGGGAACTTCTTGATGAAAAAACCTACGCGTCGCCCCTCATGCAGGGGCGTGGATTGAAACAGTCTCGTCAACGAAGACACCGTGGTGCTCAAAGGTCGCCCCTCATGCAGGGGCGTGGATTGAAACCGAGGAGGCCTACGCCGTCTTGCCAGGTGAGGGGTCGCCCCTCATGCAGGGGCGTGGATTGAAACGTCGGTCGGCTTGGTGAACCTGTCTTTCAGCTTTTGTCGCCCCTCATGCAGGGGCGTGGATTGAAACATGAAAAGCAACACGGGCCGCTGCCTTGACTGCGTCGCCCCTCATGCAGGGGCGTGGATTGAAACAAAGGCGCTCCAAATGGCTCAGGAGGCCTTGCAAGTCGCCCCTCATGCAGGGGCGTGGATTGAAACAACCCACCAGTCCCATGCGCCAGCACGTTGGCGGTCGCCCCTCATGCAGGGGCGTGGATTGAAACCATGTCCACCAAGATGGTGAACATCTTTTCTTGGTCGCCCCTCATGCAGGGGCGTGGATTGAAACCTCCTCTGAAAATCATTCACAAAACAGGGGATGCGGTCGCCCCTCATGCAGGGGCGTGGATTGAAACACGATACCCGGCACACCGCTGCAACAAGGTTTGGTCGCCCCTCATGCAGGGGCGTGGATTGAAACAGCATCTCCCCTTGGATCGCGTTGGCGCGCATGGTCGCCCCTCATGCAGGGGCGTGGATTGAAACTGATTTCGATCTCACTGATCTGGGCTTTGATCACGTCGCCCCTCATGCAGGGGCGTGGATTGAAACCTGTCAGACGGGGCTGATCAGGTGATGCCGCCAGGTCGCCCCTCATGCAGGGGCGTGGATTGAAACATTGTCGGCCAGGTGCTGGTGCTCAGGCATGCGCGTCGCCCCTCATGCAGGGGCGTGAATTGGAGCCTGCTCGTCGATGTTGACGACAGGGCACGCACGGGCTATGACACCGGTCACAAGCGTCGGAGCACTATCTTTGCATTTGCGCCGGTGGGGTTGAGCAAGGGGCCTATGTCACCAAGTCGCGTGGCGTGTGGTCAATCACTAATGAAAGCCGTGCTTTCATGGCCGAAATCCACCGCCAAGCCAACGAAGCTTTGTGGCGCCATCAACGAAGACCCGCTGGGCCTAGACACCATCTACTTGCAAGCCAAGCGCTGGCAAGAGCCCGTGGGCGAAGGCCCGGTGCGCGACTTCATTGGTGCGCTGGTCATCAAGGGCGTGAAGAAGGGCGTGTTCCTCACCACCAGCCACTTCACTGCCGCAGCCCGCGCGGCGGTGCAGGGCAACAAGTCAGACCAAAAAATCGTCCTTATCGACGGCGCCCGCCTCGCCGCCTTGATGATCGAGCACAACCTGG
>JACCEA010087385.1_pt1 | contig 12690 bp, 12 predicted proteins | sample 7449851 | NCBI WGS metagenome assembly JACCEA01 (sample SAMN15323453, study PRJNA562643) | freshwater metagenome | isolation source: river surface water | place: USA:Blue River Watershed | collected 2017-08-18 | reverse complement strand
TTAAAAACATGTGTTGGGTATGGTGATACATAAAAGATCAAAATTGTTGTAAAAATTATTGCTGCTATCAAACGAATGAGAATGTTTGTCTCCAGTGTTGTCTCTGTCCGTATTCGTATGTCCCTCCCTCCCTTTTAAGTTTGTGCTGTGTGAAATGTATTTGTGTGTAATTCCCACTGTTTATTTTCATATTCTTGTTGATTGAAAGTTTTGGAATAATGTCACATAGTTTCCATCGATCTGGGATTATGGAAGATATATAATGGTAGTAGTGTGTTGATAATAATTGAAAATGCTTATTAATAAAGTTCGCTTATATTGTGACATAGTATAGAATGCAGAATCTGATTGTAGTTTGACTATCTCAATGGTATTAAATAATTGTGCTTAATTTAAGGTTAATACATTTCTTTGCACTCAACTCTAACTACTATGCGACACTGCTTTTGAAATTACTAAACTTTCCCTTACTTCATATCTGTTTTTCATTCTTTTCTTCTTATTACATTGTTTTCTATCTAATAACTGTTAATAAAACCATACGAAGCATTGCATAGCATTTGTCAACTTTTACAATATGCACTTTATTACCTTATTATGGGTTGGGTTCTATTGAATAGACCATAGTGTGCGAACGAATAATAGGAAAATGCAACACGAAAGAAAAGGTTTAATACAAATTCTTATTCTCTTTTATTGAACATAAACAATCTGAGTTATAAAATAGGAACATGTATTTATGCGATGATGAGCTGTGAGAAACCTGATACTTTATCGGAGAAAGAAAGAAAGAGAAAGACCAATTAGAAATATCAACACAATACAAACAAAACATATAAAAACTGTGTGATATGGAGACTCTTTGAAAAGTACTGGCACAATAATTGAAACATGCGGCCATAATAACATTAAGAGAGGCGAGATGATGGTACGGTACAAGCAATGAGAGGAGTCAATGGTCAAAATGGTTAAGAGGAGGGTCCATGGTGGCGGAATATGGTTCAATAAGTAAACATTAAAAAATACAATTACATACAGAGAGAGAGAGAGAGGGAGAGAGAGAGAGAGGGAGAGAGAGAAGGATTTTATTCATTTTCTCATAGCTTTCTTTGCATCAAGTTCTTGTTCGATGGCAGCGATTCGCATAAGTATCGTCCGTTCAACTGGAATGAGCCACGGCATCAGATAGTACTTGATACCCAATCGCTTCTTCAATGTCTCGCCAGTGGTCGCCTCATCATCTGCTCCATCGGTGTTGAATAATCATGGGCAATAGCGCCATATCTCCTCCACCGAAAGATTTTCGTATTGAACGCTGTTGTAAGACCTTTCAACGTAAGGAAGATAATAATCCACCAGCTAGTCTAAAAGAAGCATTGGATTACTTAGAAAGTATTGATAGTAGTGATAATACGATATATACATTTGCACAAGTTGAGTCATTGACCTCAAAGTTCCCCGCTCTTATACAAGCTTCAGATCCACATTATTGAGAATACACTTGGTCAATATTGGCGGGATACTCATAAAGCAAAACTCAAAGATGCTCAAGAAGATTCAAAAAAGCGAGAACTCGATGCATTAGCTAACTAAACAACGCAAAGCGAGTGCAACTTGATTGAAGAGAGAAATGAGCGAGTAGAAGGAAAGCGTAGTTATAAGGTTGCGGGACGTAATCATCAAGTTCTTTTCAGATGGTGAACCGCTTCTGCTAGGCAATGGCCTTTAATTTTGATTCAACAATAGCAATCCATCGCAAATCGTCTTTCTTTGAAACAAACGCGTTTTTAAACACAAGACAAAACAATGACTCTTCTTAATTTAAAAACATGATCACTACAATGCTAAATTTACACAAACACAATCCTACACATAGACAAGGTGATAATGTATTCCTCTTTGGATGAAGCGTAAGATAAAAATTATAATTATATAATATTATAGATGTTAATCAAATTAAAAATAATTAAACGTAGATCGATAAGCTCAAATGGCTTTGATTATTTCCTTGTATGTTTACTACTTCCTACCTATTTGTATATGGTATAATAATTGCACAACATAATATACCATTTGCTACAATGCCATTAGTAATATTTAAAATTATTATATATTTGATGATTAAATTACCTGATCATAATATTCTTCGAATTGTCTACATGGCCTTACCGTAACATTATCAAGACTATTCGCTCACCACCAACACTATGCGAGGACAACGGCCAATGGTCTGTTATCTATATTTCCCATATAACTATCAACTTTGAAGGAGGATGACACAATAGATATATATTATACAAACACTCTTTATTGGATATTTGAATGAAGACGCAGAAAGAATACACTCAATTTATCGCTCATGTACATGACATAGCGACAGAGCACTATACTCTTGACAATATAGCGCAGCGGATATCGATATAACATGAGATACGACACGCTACTCAATAAAGTTGCATGCAGAGAGATACCGGGAGAGGCACGGATGATAGAAAGAAAGAAGAAACCTGTTGAAAAAACATGAACAGCAGGAGTGAGAGAGGTAGAAAGAGAATGACTACTCTAACATATCAATCACAAACTCAATCTGCTATTAACATTGCTTAGGTTTCGCAATACACTATTGGACACAAACACACCAACACAGACACTCAATCTGATATACTACTCTCAGTATCATTATCAATCGTTTAGTTTATCACATGCAGGTTGAGTATAATAGTATTTATTAAACAATCACTGACATCAACCAATCAAACACTACTATCCATCACATCGTACCGAATGTATTCTGCGTTATTACATATGTTATCCTACTTGGCCACTATCAAATACAAGAATGCAACAAAGCAACCCTCAACTCATACAAAGCATTACAAATACAACGAAGAGAAAATTATTGAGTTTTGTGTAGAACTTAAGTAAATCATATCCGCAAAACCATGCCAACTTAAATTCGAAATTGGATAGACGACAACACAAACAAAGCCCAAACACAGAAATGTTGGATTGGGGAACGAGTACATGGGACAACGAATTCAATCCACTACAACATTGATGGAACATTCATACACAACAATTGTACATCATAGAAAAAAAATACTGTGTTATATATAAACTATGAAAACATGAACAATTGATATCGATATATTGCAGTGGTACATAGAAAGGAACGTACACACATGCAAAAGGGCTTAATTACAATGGTGTGTATATTGTATGCATTGGTAGCAAAAAGAAACTACTGCATAAAACAAAGACAAAACATACAGTTGAGAAAAAGTTAACCGTATTACATGTGTGTATTAAATATTACAAATCATGTCAATTCATCGGAGAAGATTTATGATTCCAGCGATATCGTAAAGTACAGGAAGAACAATATGAAGGCGAGATATTTCACCGACATGACAAACACCATCCTATTAACAGACACGCAACGCAGCATTAAAATGAATGATCAAGAAGGTATCAACAAACAACAACTTACCAATGCTTTAGTGTGAATCCAGCCCATGCAATCATTAAGTAGGTTGTAACCATAATGACAGCCAACAAGAGAATTGATAACACAACACCATCATCTCTTAGTGCTGAGTAGGGATGTCCACCATGTACGACGATATATGTCAACCATGGCAAACCAAGTCCAATATAATTGCTGAAAACATTCGATCCAATCGCATTACATACTGCAATATCACCATAACCATTTCTAGCTACTACTATACTTGACCATGCGGCGGGATAAGAGGCAGCCCAGGCACCAATAGTCAATCCCATCACTGCACCACTAATATTCATCATGTTTGCTAGACGAGACAACCCATCAATCAAGATATATGTCATCACAGCAACCCATAGAAAACTTATGGTGATCGATAGGATAGCTTTGTGTTCACTACCACCTCGACGTACATCAGGTGTGGAAACATAGATCAAATATTTGAGAGGAAAAGTGAAATAATACCATACTTTCTGCCACATTATCGCAGGTACAGCAAAGGCAGTCTCACCAACACTCTCATTATCTGGATCTGCTAAATCATCAACTCCTTGAATGATTTCATTCCTATTTACAATAAAAGTAAGTCAGCAAATTATGATTCACGGTGGATTCACTATAACAGTAGCTTACATTGATTTTAATGCCAAAGCACGCAATTCTGATTCTGATCTCTTTTTAATATCCTCTAAAAATTCATACATTTTTGATAATACAGCATGAAAGATTTCAGCTGACGGTGCACGAAAACTATATGATTTTCTTTTTAAACGTAATTTAATATTAAATTCAAATGCTTCACGATCAGTAATTGTAACTTCTTCTAAATCAAAGACATCAATAAATCTTACATGTTGTCCGCGCATTGGTAAATAATAATCAAGTTTATAAAATAAACCATTATTATTAAATGTAAAATAACGTAATTTCCATTTACGACTGGACGGAAAACATCCGAAATCATTTGATGAATAGAAAACTGATTTAATAAACATTGAAAAGTCTTCTAATGGTGAATGATTTGCAAGAACAAGCGATGGTCCTTGATCAGCAAAATGAGGACCAACATTGCTTGATGAAATCATTTCAAATTCTATTGGTAATGAAGTGACTTCTTCAATGCGAGAGTGTAGATAATGTGCAGATAAAGGTGATGACAATTGGGCACAAGTTGCTCCTGATGATGATGGCGCATATAAGATGGATTCTTTATTACTTGGAGCCGGTGATGATTTTGATTTGACCTTAGTATTGGTTGGAACAGGAGAAGGTGTTGGTGCATCATCAATCATGTAATGATCGTACATACTGGCATCTACATCATCCGTACTGCCTAACGAGTATGAGTGATGTCTTCGTTGCAATAACCCACCGACACCACTATTAGTGGAAGTATTGATGTTACCACTGCTATTACCAATTCCTCCTACAATAATTTGAGTTGTGGAAGTATGACTGACATGAGATCTCTCTTCATCACTATCAATGCTGCGATGTGACGAAGAAGGTAATTCACCCATTAAATTGCGACTTGACATACGAGAACTACTAGTAAATGGTGAAATGAGTAAAACCATCCATGATTCTAATCCTTTTCGATATTTGTTGAAGACTTTAACAGTCATTGTTGATATCTCAGTGAAGTAACCATCAACTAAACAATATAAAATATAACTAAAGACCAAGACAAAGGCTGCTAACCATGGCACCGACAGACATGATAGCCATTGTTCACGCTCAAATGCATGTAAAAATGCTTGGTGCAGATCACCTTTTGCAGCCCATATCACCAAGACACAAGACACCAGATAAAAGAAGACTTCACGTGTCAATACAATTGGATCTAATTTTAGAGTCTTTCGTGGAGCAACTTGAATACTAAGTGCGATGTTAAGTAATTGGTTGAATATATTGCCACCAACAACTGTACCTACACCGATTGCTGTATTAGCTACAAAGAGTCCAACGAAAGAAGCAAACAGTACAGGCAATGATAATCCTGTACCAATGAAAATAGCACCTGCAATATCATCAGAAATTTGATTACGTTTACAAAAGACAGTGATGGCAGGAACGGAATATTCTTCACATATAAATGACAATCCCCAAAACATAGCAATGATAGAAGCAACAATTAAGATGAAACCTCTGTGATGAAAATAGAGTCGTTACAAATTTTTAATTATAAAGAATCTTGACCACATCACTTACCCATCCATAATCCAGCCCGCGGTAGGATCACTATCAACACTGCCTGAGCAAGAGGACAAATTATCTTCTCCTGATACTGTACTCATCGCTGAAATCAATATTATCCTAGATATCTGCAACGAAAGTGTTTTCGTTCAGTCGTCTTCAACGACGAAGCTGGCAACAGTAAATTGAGCAATAGTTGTAGGAAATTGAAATTTAATACTTTTTCAATCAAAGCAACCGGACCGACCAGCAGCTCTGACTGAAACTTGAAGTTCTGGAGGAAAAAATCAAATTGATGTGAAATCCGTATACGAATATTTGCATGAGAAATGAAGAATGAAGCAGAGTGGAAAGGCAGGAAGACGGAGTACCAACCAAACAACCAAACCTGATGAAAATGGATATTGAAATCGAACATAAAATATGAACGGAATTCCAGGTTTCCTTCTGGCCGAAGTCCTTCGTCCATTTGTTGGTTCGTCCGCCCCACCAAACTCTGGTCGGCGCCGGCGCCACTTCTTTTGCTTTGCGTTCATCGTTTTGTTCTGGTATCGTTTGTGCAGAAAAAATTGCGATATATCATCTTAATTCTATTCTATTCCAATCGAAAGTTAAATTGCACTATTGCTTGAACCACACAGTTTTATTCGTTCACTCCGGAAATGTCATCCGTTATCCCATCTGGTGACGCACCAGTTTCCAATGAAGATGCTGAACCGATGACCGCAGCAGTATTGTCAGTTTATCTGATGGTATTGATCGTCACTTTTCTCACTGTGTACAAACTTGCGAATACAGTAAAGTGGCAATGGATCCCCTCATCTTGTCTGTATATTCTGTCGGGTATGCTTGTTTATGGAGGTTTATGTATGAGATTCAACAATTTCAATCCAAGTTTTGATCCAACTGTATTCTTCCTCATGCTGTTGCCACCCGTGATATTCAATTCTGGTCTGGAGGTGAATATTCCTATCTTTTTCCAGAATTATGCAACCATCATGGTTTTTGCCAATTTGGGCACAATTATTAATGCTATTGTGATTGGTCTCATCATGTACTGGGTAGGTTCAGTGGATGCTTCACCAACAATTATGATGTCAGAAGGTCTCTCTTTTGGTTCCGTGGTTAGCGCAACTGATCCAGTAACGACTATCGCAGTGTTTGATCGATTCAAAGTGGATCCCAATCTATACACTATTATCGTTGGAGTATCAGTCTTAGATGATGCTATTTCGGTAATACTCTTTAAGATTTTTAATGCGTTTATTTCTGGAGATGGACTCAACCCAGGAGGACTAGTGCTTGCTGCAATTCTCTTCCTCGTTAAAATGTTTGGTTCCATGGCCTGTGGATTCTGTTTGGGATTAATCTTCAGTCATTTGATACATTTCCAAGTTTTTAAGGAAAACAAGACTTTGCTTATGTGTATCTCGATTTTCTACTTGTATTTCATCTATGCGATTGCAGATGCCTTCTACCTATCAGGCATAATTTCGTCAATGCTTGCTGGAATTTCATTCCAATATTTTCATAAATATCGACAAGCAGTTGATCGAACCAATGTAAATCAAAGTGAAGGAGATGAATGCTTTGAACAAGTCCGTAGTCTAATCAATCAATGGTCTTTTCTTTTTGAGTCAATTGTTTTTGTTTACATTGGTTTGACTGTCTTCTATCATCCTGCTCGGGATAATGGTGATGCTGCTTTTGTATTTTGGTCTTTTGTTGCATGCATCATTGGAAGAGTTGCCCAGATCTATCCACTCTCACAAGTCCTTAACTTCTATCAGAAGCAAATGAATAGTGATGATCGTGACCGCCATGTTGCTGTCCGTATAACGGAGGATTCAAGCCATGACAACAGTCATCCACCGCAACCAGAAGTTGTTGTTGCTAGTGGAGGTTTTCCAGTTCAACTGACAATCGGTTATCAACACATGATGATGCTAGCGGGTCTACGTGGACCTATAGCTTATGCTACTTCGCAGTGGTTTTCAGATCGATATGGTCATCAAAATTTAATTTCATTTGCGACTACTTTTATCGTGATAGCAACAACAGCGGTGTTTGGTGCTTTAACAATGCCTGGGTTAAATTGGTTTCATATTAGCTTTGGAGAAGATGTCGCTGATGAAGAGTCTCTCTCTATTACATCAAGAACTGATAATGTTGATCCTACAATTTCATTGCCATGGTATTTGAGAGTAACTGATGAAGCAACAGCAAAAGCTATAGATTTTATATTTTTCGGTGGTTGCTGTTTTAAAAGTAGTACGACAGGAGAGGTTTCGGTTTCTTCGATGACGGAAGAAGGAAGGGTTTCAATTGCATTGTCTCAAACAAGCAATGTTGAAACAGAGGATGAAGAAGGAGATGTTGTTGAAGTAACTTTGTAAATAGTGTATATTTGTGATTTTATATATCAGTGATTGGTCTGTTGGGCGTATTGTTAGTTTCGTTCGGTCTGTTTCCATCCATTATGTGATGGTTCATGGTTGTGTCAATCAAATAATTTGTATATGTGTTGTTAGCAATTGTTCAATTGTTAATATTATAGTTAGAGAACAATAGGTAGTTAGGTGGTTCTTATCGGCAATCATAGGTTTCAAAAGTAGACCAGTTGCTTTCCGTTTGTTAAATAGCTTGTTTAGTGTGCATCATATATTTTGATTCTTTTGCATTTCCAAGTTAGTGATCACTCCTCACGAGATGAGTCATGAGTTGTTTGCTATTGTGACACCAGTTCACACCATCGGAAGGGTGGAAAAGTTAAAGAGAGAGAAGTAGCGATTATCATAAGCTGTCTTTGCTTGCAGATGATTATCTTTTTATGCGTTATACGATTCAACTGCCAATAGTGGTGTTCATGCCTATGATTGATGAAGAAATAATTACCTTCCCGATGGCTGCGATGTGAAGTTATGTTGTATATGTCACCACTTGTATATAAATTGTAATTTTGATGAACCATATCTATATTTCAATTATCCAAAGATTATGGATTTGTAACCCTGGGTGTACAGTTGAAGATCTTCATTATTTTGTTCGATCCCAGCAGCAGATCAATACAAATACAATTGAATTGACTAGAAATTAATTCATTCTTAGGATAAATTGCCGGAGAAAAAAATGTTCTACCAACTTTTGTGCTTAATTGCCATTATTGCTGTTGCTTTTGCTCAACAGTGGTCGATCGACACCACTACCACCGTTACTTATGTCATCGGTGTGGGGGCTTCCAGTGCCACCTCTGCTGCTGCTGCTGGTGCCATGAACGGTGTTGGTAGTGTCATGGAAACTTATGACGGCACCAAGTGGACCAAGACTAAGGTTCCTACCTTGATGTTGATGGGTGTTGCCGTGTCCAAGAGTGGAACCCTTGTTGGTCCAGGAATGGGCTCTATCCTTGTCTCCAACGATGGTGTAACCTACACTGCCGCCGCGGGCGTCAAGGGTGTTGCCCAAACCGCCGATGCCTATGGTGACAACAATTTTGCTGTTGCTGGTGCTTGGACTGGTACTGATCCTGACACCGGTAAGCCAGTGTCTGTGTCAGGTGTTGCTTACTCTACGAACAGCGGAGCATCCTTCTCTCTGTCTGCCAACATCCCATCTGGCTACGTCCGATATGGTGCGTACCCATCCGATGAAACCTGGTATGTTGCCTCTGGAATGTGGGGTAATGATCCAGCCACCTCCAACCTTGGCCGCCCATTGTCTTCAAGAGTTCATTACAATGAAGCCACAAACCAAGCCACTTTCGATTTTGACAACCACATTCACCACAAGGTTCGTGACACCAATACCACTGGCTGGTTTGGCACTGTCTCCAAGACCACCGATGGTGGAAAAACCTGGAGTCAAGTCTTGAGTACCAATGTGGAGACTGACTACATCTACTTCAACCAAATCAGTTGCGGTTCTGAATCCAACTGTGTTGTTGTTGGTGAGGGCGACTCTGCCGATGGAGGATACCTCACCGTTGCATATACCACTACCAATGGTGGTGCTACTTGGGAGCAAACTTGGAGTTCCACTGACGTCTCTTTGATGACCGTCCAGTTCACAAGTGCCAACGAAGTCTGGATCGCCCCTACCAAGAAGTCTGGCCGCACTTTGGCTGCTCAATTCTTGAAGTCTACCGATGGAGGCAAGACTTTCAACCTTGTTCAGTCGTTGGATAATTGCATGGCTGCTGACATGGACTTCGCAGATGGTGCTGGATTTGCTGCTTGTTTATCTTCCTCCGGATCTTCCGGCAGTGTCGCGATCTACAAATAACCGCGCACTCATGTTGGTTTCAACCCCCTCTATCGCTATACATAGGGCCATAAGAGTGATGAAATCTTCTATTATTGAACATGCTGTTGTTTGTTTAGTTTCATTTGCAAGCCATTGTTTGTTGTTACCCTCATAGTATCATCAAAGACAAGAGAATTATTAATTTAAATTTGATTCCCCCGATAACTGTTTGTCCGTTGGATTGTTCATCCATTCTGACCGTTGACTGACGGACTGGGCATATTGTGAATCGCAAAGTATAAAAAACAAAACACAGTAATCGTATCGAACCTGCTTTGGATACTCATCATTCTCTCTTACTTATTCGTTGAGTGAATTTGGATCACCGAAGGATATTTTTACAGCAGCATACCAGTAGTGTAATTGGTCAAATTCTGAATTGGACAAAATCGCTAATAAAATATTACAAAAGTAAAAAATATGAAATATCAAGGTCAAATTTTGGATGGTCAGATGCATGGTGATGGAAAACTCACCTATGATAATGGAGAGTATTATGATGGTGAATGGGTTAAAGGTAAGCGGTATTCGTAACACTATCAGCAACTGAGTTTTCTCTCAGGTAAACGCCATGGCAGAGGAGAGTACATGTATGCGGATGGTACTAAATATGTTGGTAACTGGGAAAATGACCGGATACAAGGTGAAGGAACCAGCTGGTACCCAAATGGCAACAAGTGAGTGTAAATAAATCACTAGCTTCCTTGCTCTGGATCACAAGAGTTTTTGTTTTCAAATTGTTTTCTAGATACACTGGTGAATGGAACAATGGAAGAATCAATGGAAGAGGTAAATTATTCTCGTTCAGCCCCATTTTTTTGTTATTTCTCTTCAATATAGGTACTATCTACCTCGCCAACGGCGATCGCTACACTGGTGAATGGAAAGATGCACGTCGACATGGCAACGGTGTGTACATCTACAGTGATGGTGACCGTTACGAAGGAGAATGGCGTAATGACGAAAGAGTTAGTTATTCGATGTATGATTGCTGCTGGTTCCCCAAACTTACTTCTTTGGTATCTCTCTCTATCTGTCTATCTTGTGACCATAGCACGGTCGTGGTATTATGATTTATAGTTCTCACGACGGCAACAATAAGACTGAAGAAAAATACGAAGGTGAATGGGTTGATGGCAAAATGCATGGTCGTGGTATTTATCATTATAGTGATGGTACCATTTATGATGGAATGTGGTCTGAAGGAAAGATGCATGGTAAAGGTCTTTTCTTGTATCCAAATGGAAACAAATATGACGGAGAGTTTGTGGTAAGTAATGAAACATTAACAGTGGAGATTTTCCAAGATTGATCTAAATGACTAGAATGATGCAAAGGAAGGTTTTGGTATTTTGCAATACAAAAATGGCGAACGGTATGAGGTGAGATGATTTTTGTTGCATAGCATGTCTAATTTTCTGATCGATTCCTATTCTTAGGGACAATGGAGATGCAATCTTGCAAATGGTAATTTGAGAGTCTTGTTGTATTAAATCTAGTTCATTTATATTTGCACAACATTATAGGTCACGGTACATTGATATATGCTGATGGTGATAAATATGTCGGTGAATGGAAAGATGGTAAAAAGAGTGGATTTGGGGAATTATGGTATACAAACGGAGATAAGTTCAGTGGTCACTGGCTCGATGATAAGGCCACGGGTTCTGGAAGATTGGAATATAGTAATGGTGATGTTTATGATGGTCAATGGGAAAGAGATCAAAGATCTGGTGAGTCAATAAGATGCTTGCCATTAATGAATTACTTATCGATGAGATTTATGTAAAGGTTGGGGCAAATTCACCTCCACTGTTACAAATCAAGTACATGAAGGATACTGGAAAGACGGGGTAAAGGTTAGTGTTGATGGATTGGGTTATTGATTTCGACGTGTAATAAAGGGAATTTTGTTTATATTTATAAATTAGCACGGTCCTGGTGCGATGTTGTTACCAAATGGAGATAGCTTTCAAGGAAAGTGGCATGAAGGATTATTAGATGGTGCTGTTGTCTACAAATTTGCAGATAACTCTCCTTGGAATGATCCAGATTACTAAATCTAGATGGTGCGATTTTGTGAAGTTGTATGCTGATGTAAGATTGGAACTTTGTCAGTACACTTCATCATGATTGGTCAAATCACGATCATAGTAGTAGTGTATTAATTCATGTATTTGATAGAATTGTTGTGTTCTTGTACAGAAAGAAAATGGATGATTGGGTTTTTATTATTTGTTTAGACATAGTGCTTTGATGAAGTTGAACATAATTAATTGAATAAAAAAATGTTTGCGTTTTACTTCCTCATATGGCGTGGAGGGACCCAATTTTTGAGCCTCCATATTTTTCTATTGATCATAAATAAATCTGTCGACGTAAATCAAAGGTTATATACACCAATTTTGATGATCAGCAGTGTAGAATGGGTTGTGATTACGATTTGGTTATTCAAGTTCTTCATGGTACAATATGGATGAATATTGTTCGCTTTGGTACCAAAACAAGATACGATGTTGAGGATATCCGTCAACTCAGGATCCTAAAGCACTCTTTCAACAAAAGGGAATCAAGGGAAATTATCGAGCATACGAATATGTGGCGAAAACAGGAAAATAAATGTTATCAGCCATGGGACTCAATTTACTTGCCAAAAGTTAAAGTTTGTCAAACCAACATATATTTAT
>JACCEA010391656.1_pt1 | contig 12691 bp, 7 predicted proteins | sample 7449851 | NCBI WGS metagenome assembly JACCEA01 (sample SAMN15323453, study PRJNA562643) | freshwater metagenome | isolation source: river surface water | place: USA:Blue River Watershed | collected 2017-08-18 | reverse complement strand
CAGGCAATAAGGGGGTGGTGAATTTGGGCGTTCGCGCCACTGACCAGTTACGATTGCCTACAATCGTATTGATCTCACCGTTATGCGCCAACATACGGAATGGCTGAGCCAAAGGCCAGACCGGCATAGTGTTAGTAGAGAATCGTTGATGAAACACGCAGATGGCGGTTTCCAAGCGTTCATCAGCCAAGTCCGCAAAAAATCCCGGCAAATCGACCGGCATCATCAACCCTTTGTAGGACAGAACACCGGTACTCAAGCTGGCAACATAAAACGTCTTATCTGCCGCTAGACGCTGCTCCGTTTTACGACGCGCGGTAAACAATTTGGCATTCACTGTTTCAACCGTCATATCCTGACTATTGACAAACAAATGATTGAAAGCAGGCAAGGATTTGAGCGCAATCGGGCCCAAACAAGCAGTATCAACAGGAACTTCCCGCCAGCCAGCTACGATTAAACCTTGCCGAATAATTTCTTCTTCAAATACCTGACGCTGTTGTTGCGCAACCGCCGCATCCAGACTCAGCATAATCGAGCCGACACCATAGATAGGTGTTAATTCCTTGCAGCCTGCCTCTTGGGCAACAGCACGCAAGAAAGTATCGGGTTTTTGCAACAACAGACCGCAACCATCGCCGGTTTTACCATCGGCATTAATACCACCGCGGTGAGTCATGCAGGTCAAAGCTTCAATAGCCGTTTTCAATAGACGGTGACTGGTCTTGCCCTTCAGATGGGCAATCAATCCAAAACCGCAGTTATCTTTGAACTCATCTATCTGGTAGAGGCCAGTGGTCATAGGCTGATTCTCAACAAAAATCACTCAAGAGGAAAAATACTAGGCAAAAGTACAAACACAAGCGAAACCCGCGCCAAAAATAGTTCCCAGACAAAAAAGCCCCTGAGGTTCTAGGGGCTGGACAAATGGGCGCAGGATATTACCCGCTAAGGGGGTGAATGGCAAGATTGAGCAGTTGTCCCGCAGGGCTATCATCGGTATTTGGCTTCATCTGATAGCTATTCGACGTCAGGGCAGGCTTGACTCATAAAAACCGCCTCCATATTCAGACGCCGTAAATGCCTTCGTCCTGTAGATCGCCGGCATAAAGAAAAAGCATTTTTTACACCAACGCACCATTCCGACGCACCACACTTAATGAAATTGACTCTTTGAATACTCGTCAATCCGGCTAGTTTTTTAATGTTACATTCACTGAAAAAATCGAATTGTCGCATTTATTTTTATTTCAGCGCATGAATCAACTTAAATAATTTACCTTGCGATTTTCTCTTAATTTACGAACAAAAAAGTGCCCTATCTTCATGGCTAGGCGTGAATTTATAGGCTAGGATGAAATGCCCAAAACATAAAAATACTTATTTTTGGATTGAGTGTTGACTTTATTAAGGAGGAAGTAATGAGCAATATTACCTGTGCAGATATTATTGTTTTTTATTTAGAGCAACTCGGAATTGATACTGTGTTTGGTGTTCCGGGGGGAGCGATAGAGCCATTTCTCAATGCACTGGCACGCAGTGAAAGACGCGGGGGGCCGCGACTCGTGGTTGCAAGGCACGAATGCGGCGCCGCCTTTATGGCAGAAGGCTATTATCGCGAATCTGGAAAAATGGGTGTGGTCTGTAGCACAACCGGTCCAGGTGCCACCAATTTGCTCACCGGTGTCGCATCGGCTCAAATTGAACAAGTGCCCATGCTGGTTATTACCGCGCAAACGCCTTTGCCTAAATTCGGCAAACACGCACTGCAGGAATCCAGCTGCACAGCGATTGACACTGTCGGTTTGTTTCGCTTTGTGACTCAGTTCAACACACTGGTTTCACATCAAGAACAACTCGAAAACAAATTGATTTCCGCCATCATGACCGCTCACAACGTGCCTCATGGCCCGGTACACATCAGTATTCCTTCCGACATTCTCCGATCTACCAATATTCGACCTAAAATCAACAGCGATTTATTAGTGCCGAATTTTTCATTGATGGACGAAAACGCTATCGACCATCTGGTAACCAAGTTAAAAACTGTCGATAGTTTTATTCTGTACATCGGCAGCGGAGCAGGCAAAGCCTATAAACAAATTCAGGAATTTATTGACCTCACAGGTGTTGAATTTATTGCCAGCCCAACCGGAAAAACCTGGGTCGATGAGCGCCACCCCCTGTATCGCGGAGTCTATGGGTTTGCGGGACACAAAAGTGCTCAGAGTGTAATACGCAACGAAAAACTCAATTTAATTATCGCCATAGGTGCCAATCTCAGTGAAATCGAAACCAGCGGCTGGAGCAATGACTTAATCAACAATAAGCTGGTGCATATTGATGCTTGCAACGAACACTTCACACGCTCACCAGTCGCCAACTTACAAATTTCAGGCAGACTCGACAGCACATTCCGCTACTTGATTCAAAAAGTAAAAGCGTTAAAAACATCGGGTAAATCCTGGCAACAACTGATGAGCAACCCGCGCACCAATGTGAACGGCGGTTATGCAACCTTTGATGAACCAGAAAAAACGCCGTTAGATAATAACCTAGTAAAACCCCAACAACTCATGTGCTTTCTTGCTCAAGAGCTACCACAATCCACACGCATTTTTATTGATGCCGGAAATAGTTGGGCATGGGCAACGCACTACTTAACGCGCTCTGATGGCAGAGGCTATTATCGAATTGCGATGGGCTATGGTTCTATGGCTTGGGCAATTGGAGCCTCTATCGGCTCATCTACCGCCAACCCTCTTGTGCCCACTCTTTGCGTAGTTGGTGATGGCTCTTATTTAATGAGCGCGCAAGAAATTACTGTCGCCAGCCAACATAAATTACCGATTGTCTTTTTAATTTTAAATGACTCTGCTATGGGCATGGTGATGCACGGCCAACGACTGGGCAACCAAGAATCTATCGGATGGGAATTGAATAACATCAACTTCGCCGCTATGGCAGAAGCTATGGGAATTGACGGCGTTGCAATCAATAAAGCCAGCGACTTACATCAACTTAATCTCAATCAACTGTTTGCGAAAAAAGGCCCCACTCTAGTGGACGTTCGCATTAATCGGGAGGAGGTTCCACCGATGGGCGAACGTATAAAAGGACTGATGAGCAAAGAATCCGCAACGCCGGGAGGATAAGAAATGCAGGCAGAAACTAAACGACAGCATCGTGCCGTCGAGAGTCGACACGCACCTTTTGTGGAACGCACAGTGACTGAAATTTGGTTGGAAAAGCCGACCGAAGATAACCCCTATGTTGCATCACACCTCTATTGCCACGGATATGACTTGATACAACTGATACAAGAACGTTCGTTTGTCGATGTCCTGTTCCTACTCTTCATGGGCGAGCTACCTAACCCGCAACAAAGGCAATTATTGGAAGCCACCATGGTAGCCTTAATCAACCCAGGACCGCGTCATCCTGCAACTCAAGCGGCAATGAATGCGGCAGTGGGTAAGACCAATCCACTGCATATCTTGCCTATCGGCACAGCTGTTTTGGGCGGCCAATATTCAGGTGCGGGATGTATCGAAGAAACCATGCACTTTTTCAACGCCCATAGCTTGTCTGACCCAGACACCCGGTTGCAAAACTTCATGCAATCCGAACAGCCTGAAAAAACACCCGGTTTTGGAAAACACTACGGCAGTGCTGATCCTGTCGCAGCCGCAATTGCCACCCACTTGGCATCACTCGATGCCGCAGGCAATGCATTAGCTTGGGGGGAATCTTTCGCCAAAAAGTTACAGCCTTGGGGGCAAGGCTGGCTAATGACCGGTATAGCTGCAGCTGTTTTTGCCGATCTTAATATCCCCCCTCATCTCGGCGGCCCCTTGTATCAACTCATGAGCGCACCCGGATTATTAGCACATAGCGCCGAATTAATTAAAAAACCTATCACCTCTATGCCGTTCGTCACTGACGATCACTATCACATTGAACACTGGTCACCCTAGCCATGAACCCTCACAACCACGCTTCAACCGATGCAGAGACTATCGAGTATTTGAATAGTCGCCGGCGCACTATTATTAGCCACACCGGTGGCTGGTTCGCAGGCAAAGGCGTCTACAGTCACGGCTATTCGATGTTGGATGAGCTAGTCGGTTACAAATCCTATTTTCAAATTTTGATTTTAAATGCGACAGGGAAATTAGTAGAGCGTAATATTGCCGATTGCATAGAAGCCATTTATGGCTGTTTGAGCTGGCCCGATCCACGCATTTGGTGCAATCAAATTGGCGCCTTAGCAGGTGCAACGCGCACATCCGCCATCACTGCCACCGCAATCGGATGTCTCGCAACAGATTCAAAAGCCTATGGTGTTTTACCTATCGCTGACTGCGCGCGCTTCATTCAACAAGCACTCAAAAAAATTCAATCGGGAATGAGCATCGAACAACTCCTACAAGACACCTTTGCTGCGAATAATGGAAAACAATATGTGGTGGGTTATAAACGCCCAATCGCCAAAGGTGATGAACGGATTGTCACTATGGAACGAGTTTGCACATCCTTGAATATCAGCGAAGGCGCACATTTACAACTTGCTTACGACATTGAAAAAGTCTTGATGGATAAATTCGATGAAAGCATGAATATTGGCGGCTATGTTGCCGCATTACTGTCGGATCAAGATTTTACAGCCGATGAAATTTATCAGCTGCTCTCAACATTAGTTGCCAGTGGTGTAACAGCCTGTTATCTCGATGTATTACACCAACCGGCAGACAGTTTTTTACCGTTACGATGTGATGATATGGATTATCAAGGTAAAGCGCCTCGTGCCTTACCGACAACATAAGCAATAAACCCGAAATGTTTATTGAACATGAAACCAGGATGTCCACAAAATCTGGAGGCAGTCAGTGCTGGATATGATTTCCGAATCCAATACAACCAACCATCAACCATTAAAATCACCGCGAATATTGATTACATGCGAGATAAAAGATGAACAATTGCAAATCAGCAAAATGCTCACCGAAGCGGGATTTAACAAGATTATTCTTGCTGAATCAGCTCAATCAGCACTCTACCATTTAAACTCGCAACAGGTTGACCTGTTAATCATCAATACCGAATTACCCGATATGGACGGATGGCGTTTATCGCGGTTAATCCGCAGCGGCATTTTAAAGTGTCATTCGGATATCGCCATTCTTATGCGCACACAAACCTGGTGCGAAAGAATTGCCGAAGTCACCGCACGCGAATACGGCATTAATAAATTACTACCTGCCAATGCATGGGACAAATTAATTCCCTGCATTCAAACATTACTTAGCACCGCCTCAAATTTAAACTCAAAACCTCGACTATTAGTGGTCGAAGACTCCGAAGATACGGCTCATTTGGTCGAACGAGTGCTATCCAATATTTTTGAAATAGAAATTGCCAACGATGGCAAAGAAGGTTTGGATCTTTGGTTAGCAAAACGGCATGACTTAGTATTGTTAGACATCATGCTACCCAGCCTGACCGGCAATGAAATTCTGGCAGAAATATTACAAGTTAACCCAGGCCAACCTGTTGTGGTCATGACCGCACACGCCAATGCAGAAGAAGCGGAAGAATTAATGTTTGCGGGCGCCACTGACTTTTTACCTAAACCATTCAGAGCTGACCAACTGCGTAAAGTTTGTGATATTGCTATACATCGTGATGACTATTTAGTCAGCACCGCGCAATTCGCAGCACAAGTCAACAACCTCCAAGAACGTGAACAAGAATATCGCCAACTATATTTAAATCACCATCAACTCTTGGATGACCTTCAAACCATCGTTATGGAACTAAACGAACAATTCAATATTATTTTCGTCAATCATGCCTGGGAAAAACTCACTGAATACTCATTCGAAGAAACACGGAATCGACCACTTTCGGACTTTATTAGCCGGCATTATCACGATATATTCAATGAATTAATACAACAAATCCAGCAATTAAAAACCAATCAACGAAAATCAATAATTGATTTTGAAATCTGCATAGAATCTCGCTCTGGCAACACTATATGGGCTCAATTAAAACTCAGCCAACTCCATCGCAACCAGAATGACATCACTTACTCTATCTGCCTTGACGACATTACTGAAAAACGAAAGTCACAAGAAAAGATGAACTATCTGGCAACCCACGACTCATTGACCGGCTTGTTCAATCGCCATTATTCAGAAGAACATCTGAAAAAAATTATCCGTCATCTTCAACCCTCACAAACGCACGCACTGATTTCGATTGACCTGGATCATTTTAAAATTATTAATGACACATTTGGGCATCAAAAAGGCGATGAAATATTAAAAGAAATGTCGCAGTTAATACTCAAAAAAACTCGAAAAACAGATATTGTTTGTCGATTGGGCGGTGACGAGTTTGCGATATTTTTACATAATGTAACGCCACAAAAAGCCTTGCAAACTGCCCAAGCCATTCAGCAAGTGATTAGCGATTTTAGCTTTCTCATCCACGAACAACGCATCAATCTTGGTTGCAGCATTGGCATTACCATGGTTGATGGAACGCTCGATAAAATTGATGAATACTTTAAGCGCGCGGATATTGCACTTTATGTTGCAAAAGGCCGAGGCCGAAACTTAATTCACTTTTATAACACCGGTGATGATGTTAGCAATGAATTAAAACACCGAATTAACATTGCGCAAAAAGTACGAACAGCCATTAAAGAAAATAGATTAGTATTATTTTTTCAGCCTATCTTTGATGTCAAAAAAAATCGAATATCACACCACGAAGCTTTAGTAAGGTTAAAAGAAAAAGATGGCTCACTTATTCTCCCAGGCAATTTTATTCCGGCTATGGAATCGGTTGGCGAGATGCACATACTGGATCGCTGGATTATTAAATTAGCCACTAAAGCATTACAAGACTATCCACAGCTGACCAATATCGCCATTAACCTGTCCGCACAAGCTTTTAAAGATGAAAGCTTGGTTCCCATCATTATTGAAAACCTGCACAAAACTCAGGTAAGCCCAGGCCGTATCACATTCGAATTAACCGAAAGCGCCAGCTTATTCAACTTGCAAATTACCAAAGATGTTATTCGACAACTACATCACTTGGGTTGTAATTTTTCAGTGGACGATTTCGGATCAGGCTTCAGTAGTTTCACGTATTTAAAAGAATTACAAGCCGATTACATCAAACTGGATGGATCGTTTATACGCAATCTTGAACATGACGCAATGGATCAAGCCTTAGTAAAATCTATGGTGCAAGTGATTCAGGCGATTGGTAAAAAAGCCGTAGCGGAGTACGTTGAAAACGAAGCCATATTAAACTTACTGATTGAAATGGGCATAGACTATGCTCAGGGGTACTACATAGGCCACCCCCAACCCATCGAGCTGATAAAACAAAACAATACGAGTGCGGTTGTCGCTTCAGGCAAAAAAAATTAGACGCACCGATAGGTACACTAACCCTGCTGATCTGATACTAACTCCCATTCTTTTTCGTAGCCGTTTTTTTCTACACATCCAGAAAATGCACGCATTATTTTTTCACTAATTAGCTACACACAAGAAACAAACACTACTTCTGACGAATACGATTAACGATGGAGGTGGTCGAGCAGTTATCGAAAAACGAGAGGACTTTTACTTGACCACCATAGGATTTAATTAAATCACCACCGACGACCTGATCTTCTCGATAATCACCGCCCTTCACCAAGACATCTGGCTTTAAGCGACGCAATAAACGCTCGGGGGTATCCTCATCAAAAGGCACCACCCAATCGACTGCCCCTAAACCTGCCAGTACAGCCATGCGTCTATCCAATGTATTAATCGGGCGACCTTCGCCCTTGAGTCGTTTGATGGAGGCATCGCTATTGACGGCGACAATAAGCCTATCGCCTTGTTTGCGGGCGTCGTCTAGATAACCCACATGCCCGGCGTGGATGATGTCAAAGCAACCGTTAGTAAAGACAATTTTTTCGCCCGATGCTCGTGCATCTTCCAGAGCCATAAGCAATTGATCCTCCGTGACCACACCACGCTCTACCCCCTGCTCCGCAATAATCGCCCGACGTAATTCAGGGGCGCTAACCACCGCAGTACCTTGTTTGCCTACTACAATCCCTGCGGCCAAGTTAGCCAAAGCAACTGCATGAGGAAGATCCAAGCCCGTGGACAAGCTTGCCGCTAAGGTTGCCATTACCGTATCACCCGCCCCCGTCACATCAAATACCTCGCGTGCGCGCGCAGGCAAATGTAATTCGGGCTGATTCGGTCGAAGTAAGGTCATGCCATTTTCACCACGGGTCACCAAAAGCGCCCCTAGATCTAGGGTTTCCATCAACCTATTACCTTTGGCAACCAGTGTCGCCTCATCACGACAATCCCCAACAACTGCTTCAAACTCTAGCAAGTTAGGTGTGAGTAAACTTGCGCCTTTATACCGATCAAATTGATCGCCTTTGGGATCAACCAATACCGGGATTCCAGCACTTTTTGCCAATGCAATTAATGACTGACAATCTTGCAAGGTGCCTTTGGCATAGTCCGACAACACCAACAAACTGACATGGGTGAGCTGCTGACGGGTTTTATTGAGGATTTCATTCACATCCTGAGGCTGGAATTTTTCTTCAAAATCCATACGCAATAATTGTTGATGACGGCTGGTCACTCGCAATTTGGTGATGGTCGGGCTGGCATTGGTAATTTGCAGTGAGGTATGAATCCGCGCCGCAGTCAATCGTTGCTGTAAAACGTCTCCCGCCTCATCAGCACCCACCACCCCCACCAGTGAAACCTGCGCCCCCAAGGCAGCCATATTTAACGCTACGTTGGCGGCACCGCCAGGGCGATCATCCTTCTGGGTCACTTTTACAACGGGCACTGGCGCCTCAGGCGAAATGCGGTTACTTACACCATGCCAATAGCGATCCAGCATCATATCGCCAACCACCAAGACTTTTGCTTGCTCAAAAATGGGCATGATTAATTGCATAGAGCATCCCTTAACCAAACGATTGAGTTAGACATCAAATTTAGCGTCGTACAAACGCGTATAGTGACCCTGTTTCGCCAGCAGCTCTTGATGAGTGCCTTCTTCTACAATTTGGCCATCGGCCATAACCAGTATTCTGTCAGCATTCTCAATGGTCGACAGCCTGTGCGCAACGACAAATGTGGTTCTCCCTTTCATCACTCGCGCCAACGCTTGTTGAATGTAATGCTCGGATTCGTTATCCAACGCGGAGGTAGCCTCATCCAAAATCAAGATAGGCGCATCTTTAAATAAGGCTCTGGCAATCACCAATCGCTGGCGCTGGCCGCCAGACAATCGCCCGCCCGACTCGCCAATCAAGGTAGCAAAACCCTCTGGGAAGGTTTCGATAAATTCAGTGGCATAAGCCGCATCCGCAGCAGCTTTAATCGCATCTGGATTAGGATTTTGTTGGCTACCATAGGCGATGTTTGCAGCCACTGTCTCGTTAAAAAGTGTTACCTGTTGATTGACTAATGCAATTTGCTGCCGAAGGTTCTGTAAACGGTAATCCTGAAGAGGAACGCCATCAATCAAAATATGGCCCTCACTGGGATCATAAAAACGACTCAGCAAATTCACCAGCGTGGATTTACCGCTACCGGTTTTACCCACTAACGCAATCACCTCACCGGCGTTGACACGCAAATTAAAATCCTTCAACACAGGCGTTTGTTGTTGTGGATAAGCAAAACCAACATGATTAAATTCGATTTCACCTTTAACCCGCGCAACCTGATGGGTGCCTTGATCTTTTTCGGCAGGTGTATCCAACATTTGAAATACGCTATCCGCAGCAGCCACTCCTTTTAAAATAATCGGTGCAACTTCACCCAACTTTCTCGCTGCCGGCATAATCGCTGCCGCCGCCGTCATATAGGCCACAAATTTTGCAGGATCTTTTATTTCCATAAAAGTCAGCGCAACAAAAATCAAAAAGGCAATCGCCAACGCAACCAACAAATGAATGATGGGTGTATTGGCCGCAGAGGTCACCACAATTTTCATATTTTGTTTCAAATTGTTTTGGCTGGTTTTTTCGAAACGCTCTTTTTCATACCGCTCACCACCAAAACTCCTCATGACTTTGTAACCACCAATCATTTCGTTGGTAATTTGTGCAAGATCGCCCACTAACATCTGCACTTTTTTACTCAATCGACGCAAGCGTTTACCAACAATCATCACGATAAAACCAATAATCGGTGCTATTACTACGAACACCATCGTCAATCGCCAATCCATATACAAAAGCTGAGCAAACAAAAAAATGACTGTTAACCCCTCACGCAAACCTATTTTAATAGCATCTGTAGCAGCCGAGGCTACACCGTTAATGTTGTAGGTAATCAAAGAAATCATGTGGCCGGATGAATTTCGATCGTACACCGCATTTGGCAATACGGTCATGTGATTAAACACCTCAACACGCAATCTATGCACCACATGCAACGCAATCTTCGACATAAAATAAACACCGACAAACGCACCAAAACTTCGCAACAAAGTAACACCAATCACTTGCAATGGAATGAGGTAACGGTCGGCGGGATTATTGGCAGAAATGACGTTAATTAAATCTTCTAATATGTGTACGAATAAATTATTGGAATAGGCGTAGCACAAAAATCCAAAAAAACTAATCGCAAACAAACCGATAAACGGTTTGACATAAGTCAGCAATCGCTTGTAAATCAGCCAAGCGGATTTTTCCGGCGTACTAGTTGTCATGTTTATCACCTGTGATTGGCAAAATGGAAATGCTATTTTTTAATGCGTTATTTTCCTGAATCTGCATAGCAGAAATGAGCCCTATAGGAATCCAAAATAAAAACCATTTAAAGTCAATTTCCCAAAAAAAACCTCGGTAATCAAACATCGAGGCAATTAACCCAAACATCAACCATAAATATAAAGGGGTTAAGTTTGCGGAAGGTTTGAATTTATGAAGCACATAAAAGACATGAACCAACGCCAATAGCAAACCTATCAGCCCTGTGCGATAGAAAGTATCCAACCATACATTATGCGCATGATTAAATACATCAACATCAGGAATGATGATTCGTCCGTCTTTTTCTAAACCCAGCCCAAGAAGAAGATGCTCGCTCACTGAACGAGAAAATACCTCTTGCCAAATTAGATCACGAAAACCAGAGCCAAACCTATCTGGCGTCAGCGTTATCACTTGATGCCAATTGATTATCAGCATCAATAAACAGAGCGTGCAGATGCCAATTAACAAGCCCATTTTTGGCCGACTTGTCTTAATGTAAAAAATTGCCATCGCAGAAGTCACTATCAATGCCAACAATGCGCCACGACTTTGGGAAAGCAATAGAGGTAAAAGCAAGCACACACACAAGAATCCATAATGCACAGATTTTTTCAGCTCATTGCTTTTTAACCACTGACAAAAAGCCAATAAGCTCAACACACCAAATAGAACACCCATCTCATTAGGATTGCGCGCAACAAATGCGCCCTCCAGTCGAGATATAAGTGGGTAATGCCCATAAAAAATTAGCAGATTAATAACTCCGAAAAGACATCCAAGCAACAACAATAACTCAAGCAATAAATTCCAATTCATTGCGCGCGCGCTGGAGAGCCAATTAATGCCGCCCAGCCAAATCGCTAACACCAACCATTGAATAATAAAAAAATCAATGTCAGGTGTTGGCGACCAAAGGCTGGTTAGCGTTGCATAAGCTGCAAAAATTAATGCGAGGCTAGTAGTCCAACCGCCATAGCTGCGGAAATCAGGTTTACGAAATGGCAGCGCACACAATAACGGCAATAAAAGCGTCAATGCAAAAACCGTTTGCAGCCCATCACGCGAAGGCGCCCAAATAAAGGAGGTTATAAAAACAATAACGCCATAACCAACCCAATTCAGTATTTTTTCTTCACGGTATTGACTATTGGTCAGAAAACTCAATTTCATATATTTCTCTATTAACACTTTTGTAGGATGCGTATCGCTACGCTCAACGGCATCCTACAGGCTATTGCTCATGCTTTTTGTACAGCTGTTTCGCTTTGGCATCGACTTTAGTTAAAAAATCTTGCTCCTGCTTAAATAGATCAACCAGTTTTTGTTGATAATAAAAACGCAAGAAGCGCAACCTATCCCGATGCGAAAGGGGTAAAGACAGGCTGGAAAAATGCAAAGCCGCTATATCTTTAAGTAACCACCTATCAGGAACCCTTGGACGAATCTGCGCCCTGTGTAAATCAATTAAAAATACCGGGGGTTCAGATAAAAAATCCCAGTTTTTCTTGAGCATAAAATGGCAGAGATACAAATCCCGATGGTTAATACCCGCCGCATGCATCTCACGAATAATCTGCGCAACTTTTTTGATTAAATGGATTTTTGATCTAATACCCAGCGATTGTTCTTTCAAAAAATGATCTAACTGTACAACGTCACTCAGCTCATCCGTGATAATAAAGGATTCTTGCCGTGCAGGATTTCGGCCTTGAATAGCATAAGCAATTGCTTGCAAACTGGGAATCTGCAAAGCAGACAATTTCTGCAATGCATTCCATTCATTGGCAGCTCCCAAGACAGGCATCCGTAACTGCAATAAATTTTTGAATATCTCCCACCAACCAACGCCAAAATGACGCTTTAGAT
>JACCEA011347536.1_pt1 | contig 12693 bp, 9 predicted proteins | sample 7449851 | NCBI WGS metagenome assembly JACCEA01 (sample SAMN15323453, study PRJNA562643) | freshwater metagenome | isolation source: river surface water | place: USA:Blue River Watershed | collected 2017-08-18 | reverse complement strand
TCTCCATTGAGATACATCATACCAAGCATGCGCTCTGCAGGGGGATAGCCTTGCTCAGCAGCTATTCTACACCAATGCAACGCTTTAACTCCATCGCGCTTCAGTGTGAAGGCGCTCCGTCCCTCAGTTGTGGAGTGTGACTCACTGCGATTCAATAGCGGAACAACAGCAGACGAGTCGACGCCAAAGAAAAACATCTGTGCAACACGATACTGAGCCTCTGCTTCTCCTCCTTCCGCCCTACTGACACATTCGTCAAACACATTCCTCGTTACAGTGATAGACTGGGTAACGTCTTCCACGGATCCCTCTGATACCTTCTGAAGTACGTCCGCTGCGTACGCATGTCCTTCCTCGGCAGCTCTCTCCAGCCAGTATCGAGCAGTATTCTCGTCCAATTCGGTGAGTTTCCACAATCCAAGCTGATACATAGCGAGCGTATACCCTTGTATGGCGGACTTAGTGAGCCACGAGAGAGCCTCAACTCTGCGTTCCTCGACCGACAGAGCCTCATCACTTTGCTGCAGTGCGAGAGAGTCATCCAATAGAAGCAACGCCAGTTGGTACTGTGCTACTATGTGGCCCTTTGTAGCTGCTAGTTTGTACCAGTACCAGGCCTTAGTCACGTCCTTCGCTACAGCTGTGCCTTCAATAGTGCTCTCAGCGCCCTGCAGATATAGAGTGGCGAGAGAGACCTGCGCGTTCATGTTACTTTGCTCCGCCGCTAGTTTGAACCACATCGCGGCTCTAGCGGGGTCTTTGTGAAACACGCCCTCGCCCTGAAGATACATCTGAGCTACGCAGTACTGAGCCACAGGGTTCGCACTGTTTGCGAGTAGTTCGAATGTGCGCAATGCCTGCACTAAGTCTCTCTCGATGCCAAGCTCTTTGTTGCCGCGATAGTACGCCCATGCAAGTGCCTCCTGAGCATGGTACTCTCCCTGTGCTGCAGCGAGTTTGAAATAGTGGAGCGCTAACGCAGGATTCATCGGCGGTACAGGGTCTCTGCCAGGGCTTGGGTCTGCATAGAGTTGGGCGAGGCTTGTTTGGGCCCAAGAGTGACCTTTGTCTGCAGCGCTGTGCAAGAGGGAGAGAGCCTTAGCTCGATCCTTCGCAATTGGGGAATCCCACACACTAACTGGTCTATTACTTTCTATCTCCTCTGCAGCAAACTCCTCGATGTCGATATCGCTGTCCTCGACTTCGCCCTTCAAACAGAGCAATGCCAAGTTGTACTGCCCCGGGGCACTCCCCATGTCAGCTGCTTCAGACAACCATTGCCGGGCCTGCGCCATATCAACACTCAATAGACCACTCTCATTAGAACTATTATCTTCATTCTCTTCTTCACTGTTTGCCCAGTCCAAGTCGTACGGTGGTGCCCAGTGGAAATATACGCCATACGCGACCTTTGCTTCGATAAATCCTCTGCATGCCGCCTCATGGCACAAACTCAGAGCTCGATGAGGGTTTCTCTTTGGCAGACCTTGTCCGTGCAGATGCAGTAAACTCAGTTGATACAATGATGCAGCATGTCCTCGTTCTGCCAGTGATTCGAGCAAACTGTGCGCCCGTCGCATGTCAGTCTCTCTCTCGGTCAGAGTCTTCCCACGACCATCGACACAGCGCATTGCCTCAGCGAACTGAAGGTCATGATCGATTCCTAGATCTTCACTCTGCAACTGCATCACAATTGCGACTGCATCCTCTGTCGATCTCACTCTCTGTAGTCGATCGAAATACCGACGAGCGTTGGTGTGGCCCGCAGCTGCAGCCTGAGAGAACCATATCAACGCGCGCTGCAAGTCTGGTGGCGGTAAAGCATCATCCGGAGTTAGACTCAGCACGGCCATTCGGAATCCTGCATCTGGAACTCCTCTCAGTGCAGCGGCTTGAGACCAGTTAAGTGCCTTCGTAAGATCTCTGGGAAGAAGATCACCGTCGCCCTTAAAGTACAAATCACCCAGCGCAGCCATTGCCGCAGCATGTAGAGCAAAGGGCTGCAGAGCTGAAGCCTCTAGCCAACGAATACCCTCATTGATATCCTTCACACAACCCTCGCCCTTGCTTAGAATCATTCCCAATGCGTACTGTGAATCAGGAATCCCGTTATTTGCAGCGAATTTGAAGCATTGAAATGCCCTCGTTTTATCCATAGGGACACCATCACCATAGTGAAGCAAGCTACCAAGACAATGATGAGCCATGGGATGTCCTTTCTCGGCTGCCATTTGATACCAGCGAAATGCTGTTAGTGCGTCGCGCACTTCGCCGCACGTACCATAATAGTGTCGATTTGCCTGAAGGAAGAGCACATGGGGATGTGAGAGTGCGAGAGCGTGTTTGAAGTAATGAAGACGTTTTTCTTGAAGGAGCGAGATGGTTTTCTCACTCAATCCACGATCGGGATTGGTTATTTTGAATTCGTAATATAACATGAGTAGCAGATGAGCCTCGGCATCGCCAGATCCGGCTAGATTCTCAAAGTGGGAGATATCTTGTCCATTCCAGTGAGCAACATGCCGGGCGGTTAAGTGCACCTGCAAAAAAGCCAAGGTTGTATTTGTGAGCGGAGGACTCCAATCCATGATTAAGTTAATTAAATTTATCTGTGCGAGCATGCGGCCTGCAGAGCTATTCGCTCCATAACCAGCCAAAATAGGCGATTTTGTAATAATCCATAAACGCGTTTATCCACAAATACACATGTTACAATACAAACGACAAAGAAATAAAAAGATATTAGAAGTCATCTTCATCATCTGCTACATCGACATCGTCGAGATTCACTGCTTTCATCATCTCTTCAATTCCACTGAGTCTCTCCAGTAGTTGAGGATCTGCGCAAACCTGTCGTGTGAATGCTGCCGGCGATTCCGAGTACGCATCACTGATGGCATGAGAACACGCAGTACATTGCGGAAAGCGATGCGTCTATCAAAAAAAGAGTATAATCAATACAAGATTACATCAAGGATAGGGATACACTTACTTGTAGAGTCATTTGAGTGAATCCCAGGACTGATCCTCGTATCTGCTGCGGCAGTTCAATGTCTTCCTCCACTCCCCTCTGCACCATCGCAACCATGAGCTCCACTGCCAGAGCCCCTGCAATGCCGCTAAGACCTGGCCGAGTGACGGTGCACTGCTGGTCGAGAGTTCTCTCTCGCTGACTGTTTCCTGCTGCCACTATGTCGCTGCAGAAGTAACAGCCGGCACTCATCTCTCGCCCGTGTAAATTGCATGGATGTCTCATCACTAGGAAGGTATCGAAGCCCAGTGCAACATTGAGCATCGGCTTCTGTTGGCGCGCACAAAGCATTGCGGGAAGCCATCGAGCCTCGCGACTGTCCGTGAGTGCGAATACGAAGTCGTGCTCGTCAATGAGTTCCTCGAGTCTTTTTCGACTCGACTCGTCTGTCAGAACTGCGAGTAAGAGAAAGAGAGATGAGAGTGTTATAAAATAGATATCAATATAAATACGGTTCTAATACCTTTACTCTCAGTTGAGCCGCTGCTGGACGAGCTGTCATTGAAGGGATGTCCTGGCATTGGAATTGAAAGCACTTCGCTTCGAGCCTCAATTGCGGGGAAAATCTTGCAGAGACGATCCGCGGCGGCCACTGCTTTGAATCGCCTTTGCTGTGCGTCATCGAATTCGAAGAGACTTTGTCTAACGGGATTCGAGTACGAGACAACGCCGCTGTCAACAAAGGTGATGCGTCGCACTCCCCATCCAATCAGATTGCGCGCCACTGAGCAACCCAGAGTCCCTGCACCAAGCAAGAGCACTCGCTGGGTCGAGAGCGCGAGTGTATTGAGTGAGGGCCACAGCCTCCACTTCATGAGTCGCAGATTGAGGTCCACGGCTTGCTTCATTAGTGCTGTGCTGTCTAACAGAGCACTCACATCAGCTTGTCGAGGGGCGGGTTTACCGCGTTCATTTTGCTCCCAACCAACAAAGCTACATTGACTGCGCCAGTGACTGATCCAATCCAAGCCTTCGGGAATTTTGTGCATGTCAACGAGCTGGGCGAGAGAGACTTCGATTATGAAGTGTCGACTGGCAGAGAAGGACGAGGAATGGGACCCTCGCAGAGCGAACACACTGATATGCTTCTGTGCTGCAGAGGGAGATGCACCCCTTGAGATAGTGAGAGTGTCGCCAGAAGTTGTAGAATACAGTGCGAGCAATGCGATGAGATTGCGAGTCTCCCAGCCTAATACAGCATCATTAGTGCAAGAGTCGGGGACTACAAAGTGCATGTCATGGTCATAGCGACTCTTCCAAGCCTCGGCGATAGAGAGAGTCTCAAAGTCATAACCGGTAATATCCCCACGTACACAGAATATTGAGTTTTCGACTGTAGTTGCAGCACTCACCACGTACTGCAGAGCATTGGTATTGGCCGACATTGATGAGTGGGACACTATCGTAGGAGGGCGGACGAAGGTGGGAACAGGAGCAACGAGCCAAAATACGAACTTGTAAGCTTTAAGATCCGCAAAGCTTAACAATGAAAATACACGAAGCAAGGACGGATCACTAATGGCAGCACCAGATATTAGCGAGTCAATCAATGTCTGGCCGAGAGTCGCTATGAGAGCCTTCTTATCGCAACGGCCGAAGTCCTCGATCGTGTTGAAATTGCGCAGGACACCTCGGCCGGCGTATGAGGGCTGGATCGTAAAAGAATCACGATCAAAGCTGTAGCCGGAACTGGAACCCTTTGATGCGTTGAAGATTGGGATGTCTTCATCACTCAGGCCGTACTTGTTCAACTTTCTTTCATAAAGCTCTTCCCAGAAACTGGGGTCGAACGAACTTTGTGGAGGGAAAAACTGTAGAGTGATAGGAGCAGAAGACATGATTGTGTCGGAATCTCGTTAGGCCCACAATCGAGGTCATTAACTAGCTAATTCATACAATATGCAAATACTACACAAGACTCATCTGGCATCAGCAGAGCGAAATAATATGTGTAAATCACAAATAAACCGAAATAGTTATCCGAGCAAAGGATTTCCGGAATAATTCTGGGTAAAATGACGGAGTAAAAAAGATTTCGGTTTGTTTTCTCTCTGTCTTTCTTTGCTTCCAATTTTTTCCTCCACTTTCAACGTTGAAGTAAATTCTTGTTATCTGTCTATTCAGTTGATCAATCCGCTTGTTGGAATCCATTCCTCTTCCATCACACTTACAGGTAACCATCACTTCCCTTCATTCTCTTTCTTCCCATTTTTCTTCTCTCGCTGTACTGCCTCGCTACTTCCGTGTCTGTCAAGATTAGCGTCCGTTCCTTGATTGTGAACTGTGATGTTAGCGGTGAGGTGGAACAGTTAAAATCATAGTGCTCTTTGGCGTGGGATTGTTCTTTGAGTGGATTAACATAGTGTGCTTTTATTCGTGAACTGTCTCACTCCATCTTCTATGTTATTGTCATCTGACTGCTGTTGACATCTCATTCTCCCATAGGAACACAATAATGGCTGCTACTAGAGTCTGTCACTTCAAGCTCGTCTTATTGGGCGACTCCGCCGTCGGAAAATCGTGTTTGGTTGTGCGTTTCGTGCGAGACGAATTCTTCGAATTCCAAGAACCAACTATCGGCGCTGCTTTCCTTACACAAACAGTCTCTCTTGATGAAGCCACTGTCAAGTTTGAGATCTGGGATACTGCTGGTCAAGGTAAGTATCTCTCATACTTGCTGGGACGCACAACGAACTGACTAACATCATTCACTTCCCACAGAGAGATACCGCAGTCTGGCCCCCATGTACTACAGAGGTGCAGCAGCCGCTATTGTAGTATACGACATCACCAAAAAGGACTCGTTCAATGGCGCCAAGTCGTGGGTAAAGGAGTTACAGCGTCGCGGTGACCCGAACGTCGTCATCGCTCTCGCCGGAAACAAGGCCGATATGGAGAGCAAACGAAAGGTGCAGACTGAAGAGGCTCAGCAGTACGCGCAGGAGAATGAGATTATCTTTATGGAAACCTCTGCTAAGACCGCCCTTAATGTCAGAAATTTGTTTGTTGAAATCGGTGAGTCTCTCTCTCTCTCTCTCTTGTAGCAGTTGTAATCTAATCACTGTCCATCTGTCTGTCTCTCTCTCTCTGTCTCTCTCTGCAGCTAAGAAGCTTCCTAAGACGCCATTAATATCCGAGAGAGAGTCCTTCCCAATTGTACCACCAAAGAACAAGGAGAAGTCCATGTGTTGTTAAGCGCTCACTCACCCACTGTGTGTGTGCGTCGGTCGGTCTGGGCTGTAGTCTATTGCTAGTGTGAGGCAGGGGGAGTGTATCTCTCGCTGCCTCAGTCTTTCTATTTCTTAGTGTGTTTGTGAGTCGATATATTGTGTTTGTTTCCATGTCGCTGTGTATTATGTGAGTGTGTTCCCTATGCTATTGATTATGTAACTTAACAATGGCGAGGTCGATATTGAGTCGTTTGCTTTTTCCCGCATTGCGTACGTATGAGTGTTGATTGAAGGTTAGGACAAACTCATAATATGTTTGTTCATTTCCTCTTCTTTCGACTCTACCATCACATTGTAATATATTGCATAATTAAGAAAAGTGAGAGTTACAATGCATGCAAAGCAAACAACTGCGACAACTCAAAAACATTTTTGCTATTAATTAGAACTGAAATCAAAACTCAGGTCATACGAAATAGCATATAGTTTACATAGTATAGTATTAGGAGAGTATTTACTCGGCTAGGTTTGTATGTAGTGGTCGTTTGTAACCGATTAAGGACAAGTTTCTGTCTACCTGTGTAAGTCGTACACAAACTACTAAACAATATTATGCTTATCATTCTATCGCAAAGTCTACATATCTACTGCTTGCGTTTCTGCAGAGCGTCGACAGCACGAAGACGCTCTACAAGTGGCGGATGGCTGTAATGGTAAGACGAGTACCAAGGATCAGGGACCATGTTGTCGAGGTTCTCCACAGAGATCTTAATTAGGCCGCCCTTCAATGCATCCCCTTTACCGAGTTGCACTGCAAAGGCGTCAGCGGCGAACTCGTTTCTGCGCGAGTTAATAGTTAGCAAGAGGTTCAACACCTTGTCGAGAGGAGCCCAGAAGGTCTGTGTGAACAGCATAAGACCAACAATAACAGGCATTGGCGAAGTCGATGAGAAAGTGAATCCAAACGACGTGAATAGTGCGGGAGTGCTTTGAACGTACGAGAAGGCGAGGAACAATGCGAATGTGTACAACTGAGTGACGACAAAGCCTTGAATCGTGTGACCAAGCTAGCGAGAGAGAATGAGAGAGTTATAGTTCAAGAGTGAATAGGAAGCTGGCTTAGGACTACTCACCTTCCAGTGACCGATCTCGTGTCCGAGAATAGCCAACAACTCATCAAGAGAGACTTGTTTGAGCAAAGTATCATACAGCACAATGCGCTTATTCTGAGAGAGAGAGAGAGAGAGAGATTGTCACTGATGTCTTTACAATACAATAGGGGGATAATCCCATACCTTGAAGAATCCGTAGAAGTACGCGTTAGAGTGAGCGCTGCGTCTAGATCCGTCGACAGAGAAGATGTTCGTGAGAGGAAAGTCCACGGAGCGGGCGAGGTCTTCGATGGCCTGCTTCTCCTTGCCGTCCTCTAGTTTAGTGTACTTGTTGAAGAGTGGCGCAATGAGAGTCGGGTAGATGGTCATGAGCACAATGCTGACGATGCAGAGGAAGACCCACACGTAGAAGTAGAAGTGCTCTCCTCCTGCTCTCACTATCCAGACAAGCGCAGGCATGATGGGCGCCATGATGCCGAGACTGAGGGCCAGTGTGAGCAACTTATCCTGCAAGAACAGACCGAGAGTAGACTTGTTGAAGCCATGGCGCTCCTCTACGACGAAGGTTGAGTAGAGTGAGAACGGCATACTTGTGAAGAGGTCTGCCACGGACATGAGAGCCACGAAGAGCCAAGTCACGAGGGCCTCTCGGTAGAAGGCGGAGGAGGCATCAGTGATAAGGCCGTATTTGGCGGCGATCCAAGCAGCGTTGTCCCAGAGGTAAGGCATGTATCCCGCGAGCATCATTAATATGCCTAACGCGAAGGAGAACACGCCCTCAGTCATCTTGAAGCCGAACTGGTCTCTGCGATAAGCGAGAGACTTCGTGAAGGTCTCATCGGTCACATGGCTCTTGAGTTCCTTGGGAATGCCTTCATTGCGGGAAAACCTCCCGTATTGGCGGGTATCGAGAAGGAATTCGAATCCGAACACGCAGGCAGTGAAGACAAGAGTCAGCAACATGTAAGGCACTGCGGAAGAGTCCTGAGAAGACTCACAGCCCGCTTGCTTGTACATAGGATAGTCTTGAAGGAGAGAAGCCATTGAAATCTACTTCTAATCGCAAATCTCAACCAGTGGAATTAATTAATGATTAATTAGAACAAAAGATGGATTGAGAACAACGAGGCTATAAGGTATAGTAAACTGCATTAATATGCTAAGACTATGTCTAACTGTATTTTCCTTCATTTGGGCAAAAAAAAATTTTGTGCCTTGTTGTTGCCAAAAAGCTATGAAAAACGGAAAGCAAATTCCTCCAGAAAGCAATGTCATCAAAGGTTGTTCAGAAGGTTCTTATCACTGTTGGAGTGGTGGGTACCTTGAGTTTAGTTGCGTGGACCTCTTCCATGGCTATGGACAAGGCTCAAAGCGCCAAAGCGAAGGGCGTTGCTCCTCGGCAAGCCAATGTTGGTGGAAGCATGTGGTCTCGCATGGATCGAGAGATTAAAACGGGCGATAAAGACGAATCTAAATAAGTAGTTCTAGCGTTGTGCAAACGGTATTGGTTATAATGATGGTACACTTCTTGGGTTGCTGTATGTTGTACCACGTCATTATTGCTTATACCCTTGCCTGTTGTTGTCTGGAGCAGTACTTACATAGTAATTGATGGCTAGCGTATGTATGTGCTGGTAGGAACGATACTGTGGATAGTGTTATGTGTCGTTATTGTTGTGAACCTTGTAATTTGTAAATAGATTGTCGTCATACACTATCCGTGTTGGTTGTGCTAAGAAATATCTGACTGACCAGTAGCATCGATGTCTCATTTGCCACAATTGAATAAATGATACAAACTACTTTCAATACCTTGCGAGTTGGTTTCCACGTTAGAGAACCCTTGTGCACGTCAGATTTGGCAAATTACACACGTAAAGACTCAATTTAATATCATCCCTTAATACACTGAAACACAAAACGCAACATCACTATATACCATGATGGTATCTATTCACTCTCTCACACTCTACCCACACAGAGATACAGTAAAGAGGAGAGAGGCTACAGGAACATACAAATAAATAAGAGAGAACCAGCTAATCGCCACTACATGAACTGCACATGTGTGACACACATGACATCTGAACTACGACATACCCGCACTTTCACTTACGCGGTCCACAGCTCTTGCACATAGCGTCCCTTCTCTTGCAAGTCTTTGAAGTAGTGCTGGGCCTGTTCGTGCGTCACGCCTTCCTCCTTCTCGTAGAGAGAGACAAAGGCAGCCATGACGTCAGCGCCCATCGCAGTGGCGCCGCACACATACACGTACGCACCGTCTCTGAGCCACTGTGCGAGGCGATGTGCGTTATCCTGCTGTGCGAGGAGGTGCTGTACGTAGACCTTCTTGTCTCCGTCTCTGGAGAACGCCGTGTGCAACTCTGTCAGTGCACCCTCAGCGTGCAGCCCCTCGAGCTCGTCGCGGTAGATGTAGTCCATCTGTGCGTACTTGCATCCGAAGAACAGCACAGTAGACCCATAGGGCTGGTTAGACTTCGCGGACGCACGCAAGAACCGTCTCTCGAGGGCGAGAGCGCGCATCGGGGCAATACCAGTGCCTGGACCGACCATTAGCACTGGTGTCGAGAGAGAGACAGGCAAGCGGAAGGTGGATGCACGCACGAACACTCTCACGCTATCCCTATTGGGTTGCAATTGTCTGAGGTATCCCGATGTGAGGCCAGTGAAGCGACGCACAGCGCCTTTCTCTCTCTTAGTGTCGTATTCAGTGACGCCCACTGTGACGTGCACGACCTTCGGAGAGAGAGACGCGGAGGACGAGATTGTGTAGAATCTCGGCTGAATCGCAGGCAACACGTGTAAAGCGTCAACTAGAGGGAGAGAGAGAGACGACAGACTCTGCGGCCCTTCGCTAAGGACTAGTTCAGCGAAACTGCGACGAGACTCTTCGAACACTGCCTTGAAAGTAGCCCTATTAGACTGCTTCAACAGGTCGCCCAACCAGGCCTTCTGAGCGTCGTCCGTCACGTAGGCCAATAGGGCCTTCGCAGTACTGTGACGCACAGACCCCTGGACATCAACGCAGTGCGTGAGTAAGTCACGGACAGAGACGGGGGACGGGAAAGGCAGTTTGAAGTCCGCCTTGTCTGCTGCAGGAGTGAAGTCCACGACCTCGTCCAAGTTCCAGCCCAATCGGGATGCGATTGCCTCGACTAGCCCCGGGGCGTTTTCAGGTACAATAGCGAGATTGTCCGCAGTGGCGTACGTTAGTCCGCATCCCGATAGGTCTAGTTCTAGGTGGAGAGTGGAACCCACTTCCTCGCCTTTCTTACAGCCAGCGAAGGAGGTGTTACGTAGCTCTCTCTTGGCCACTAGCATCGCCCTGGGGCTGTGGAATGGGAAGAGGTGTTTGTTGGATGCCTGGACCTTCTGAGAAGAACTGCGCCCCGGGGCAGCGCTGAGAGACACTGACTTCGTGGACTGTGCGGCGCGCGTCTCTGCGTCCTTAGCATTGAGCACAGTGAGGGAGTAGTCGAGTGACACGCGGTGCACGGCGTCCTTGTCATGGATGGACTTCTCTATCTCTCTCTCGCCCTCGCTAGTCGCGCCTGATACACCGGAGGCACGCAGCAGTGAGTCCCACAGTGCGTTCTTCCAGTTGTCGAAGTCCTCCTCGAGAGTGCCGTCATCGTCGCCCTCGCCGTATTGGTACACGCGAGTACCTCCTAGTTCCTCCAGTCTCTGGTTGACTAGTTTGCCCATGCGATTGTAGTGCTCGTACTGTCTATTGCCGAGGCCAAACACGCTGAACTTCAGCTTCGCGAGTAGATCTGCAGGGAGGTCTCTCTCTGCGTCCTTCAGCCATGTGATGAAGCGCGCGGCATTGTCCGTTGGCTCTCCCTCGCCGTAGGTCGCAAGTAGGAAGAGAGCAAGGTCAGTGTCACGAAGAGTGTCCGCGTCGAACTCTTCGAGATCCACAGTTTTCGCATCGAATCCTGCGGCCTTGCCCTCTTCCATTAGAGTGCGAGCAAAGCCCTCGGCGGTGCCTGTCTGTGAACCGAAGTAGATTGATATCTTGCCGTGTGGATATTTCTACAGAGAGCGAGAGTCAGTATTGAGAGAGACCGCTGATAGGAGACACTCACATTCTCTTCCTTCTTCTTCTTGCCTACATCAGAGCCCCCCGTAGAGCCTGTTGTGGATGGATCCTTCTGAGGAGCTTTGCTATTGTGAGGCGTGGGTTAGTTAGGAAACTGTCAATATCAGGAAAGACGACTCACGGATCAGGAGTAACGGAACTTGTGCAACCCATGAAGTAGAAATATCCTCCGATGCCTAGGGCGACGAGTGTGACAGCGACAATGAGCGCGGTATTGCTGGACTGGGACGCGGCGTCCATCTGCTGCGAATCTGACCGACAGGTAGTGGCGACCACTTTTAAACCTGACGCAATAAAAGATAGAGAGAGAAAAAGGCACCAACAGAGAGAAAGAGACGACAAGGTGTTTCTATGAATGAAAAACAACTTGCACCCTTGCCACTCTTGCGCATAGAATGAATAGACTTATTTACTTCTCGAAACGCGAATCTCTGAGTCAACGCCACCCCTGCGCACCCCGGTCAACTTTAGACATAGAATACAGCATTATTATACATTACCCTAACCATACAGAGGTTCGAGTGGATGTGAGAAAAATGGTTTTGTAAATCGGTTAGACAATTCGAATAAATATCAACAGATTCTTGCTTTTTTTCATTTTTGCGCTCTATACATAGTACATTTATTTACTGTCTCCTTCCAAGGCGATGAGTGACGAGGACCTGCAACAGCAAGCGGATGAGTGTGAAGCCCTTGCTTCCATCTATCCAGAGGAGTTCTCGATCATTCCAAGTGGTGATTGGGAGGCGATTGTAAGTGAGGCTGCATGGTCAGAACCAGTTACACAGCTCGTTTCGGTCAATGTAAAGCCAACGGAAGAAGATCCTTCCAAAATACATGGTAGGGATAGATTTATTATCTACTGGCTTTCTGATGTTAATCGCTGCACGGTCGTGTCATCTCCTTCTCGTGTATTCCATCAGTCGCTGTCGTCCTATATTGTGGTATGCCTGCTAGCTATCCATCGAGTTCTGCTGCTTTCGTGCGAGTGAAGGCCAAGAAAGGTCTCAGTGATGAACAAATTGATGAGCTTCAGGGAATCGCTGAAACAACCTCGGCAGAGAATATTGGTATGCCCACTGTCTTCACCATCGCCAATGCTGTGCAGGAGTGGCTCTCAGAGAACAACGTGCCAGGTCAAGATGGATCAATGTACTCAGGTAATTATTCTGCAATTCCTTTGTATCATTGACAGTCCACTGACATTTTCTTTATTTACCTCCTCCTCCTCCTCTCTCTCTCTCTCTCTCTCTCTCT
>JACCEA011568083.1_pt1 | contig 12695 bp, 11 predicted proteins | sample 7449851 | NCBI WGS metagenome assembly JACCEA01 (sample SAMN15323453, study PRJNA562643) | freshwater metagenome | isolation source: river surface water | place: USA:Blue River Watershed | collected 2017-08-18 | reverse complement strand
CTGGATTAATTTTAAAAAAGGAGTTGCACCAAACGTTTAATTTCTACAGCACAGTAATTCTGCGTGAAGCAGGTGAGGAAAGTACAGCATGACAGCATTAATTTAGGTGTAAAAAACATTATTATGTAGGTACTTAATACGAGGAGCACAGAGAGAATATACAGGATAGTTTAGACTGCAACAAAAATTGCACCTTCATATCCAAACAGAGTGACAGTACCATTAACAGGAATTGGATCCAAACTACCATCAAAACGAACGCGACGATAATTAATACCTTTAGGTAATGTTACCAAAACACTGGATTTCATAAAACTTAGGGAATTACCATAGATATCAGTACGATATAGAACCAAACCTTTAGTATATTCACGTGCTAAAACACAATCAATAGGTGTATGTTTAATTTGTGGATGATCTTTAGCAGAACGTTGTAAATAATAAATCATGGAAGGAATTGTATCGAGAAAACCTGTTGTTGATACTTCAGGATGAACTACACGAGATTCATTTGCAAATCCAATGACAGTATAATCATTTAATGGAACCGATGTTCTTGTTTGATAAGCCATGAATTCACGTTTTGCAACACCTGAAGCTATTCCTGGGAATGTTGCTAAATCTTCAACTCTCGTCTTAGGGATTCCAATATCAACTTTTAACATTCTAGTAGGTTGATAAGCAATATTCATTGGCACTCCACTAATATAAAAGTTAGCACCACCATAGGTATTAGCAGAACCATAGTAATATCCATTGCCCCACGATTGATACGTGGTATACTTAGGGACATTTATCAAATAATATTGTGCCAATAAAGAAGTTAGATCGCGTTGCCAATTTGCAGGTGTTGTTGCATTTACCAATCGTACAGCACCATATCGAATCATTCCTTGTACAACATTAACTTTTCCAACAGCTGAGTAGGCAAAGATATCCCACATCTTTTGAACTCCAAAATAACCTGTCAATCCAATACTGGATGTTAGATATTCTTCCCGCAAGAATACATCCAAGACTGTAATAAATGAACGCACAGCTGAGGAGGCAGATGCAAATAAATTAACCCCGGATATATTTCCTGATAACCATTTAGATTTTGTTACCGTGCGAATCAATGCCAAGATCTTCGTAAATTGAGTTTGAAATGCTTCAGAAACCATAGTATCATTCACTCGACCACTACCAATTGTACTTGCTGGAGCTTCAGCAAGTTTACCACCTTTAGTGATAGGAAACACACTGGGTCCTAACATCTTCAGCAAATCGTCATTGTAAGCACCTTGCAACCCCGCTTCTGTCCAAGTCTTGAAATTCCATTTAGCAATATAACGATGAAGGTCTTCATTCCAAGCATTTACACGGCACCCTGAACTTCGTTGTGACCACATTTGGCCAATCGTATAGGCTCTCGATTCATGTCTCATACGAGCGGTTGCTTTAGGGTTTTGTAAATTAGCATATTCTTGGTCATCAATGTAACCATCCTGATTTATATCGTTTACTGCATCCCACCCTGGAACTATTTGTAAACTACCCGATGGATTTGAATAACGAATAAATCTGCGAATCTTTAACTCATTTAAGGTGGGAGATACGGTAGATGTAGATGCAGAAGATGGTTTCCATCGCAATCGAACTGCATATGCCACACCACCTTGAGATAATAACCCATTTCCAAAAAACTGACCTCCACCATACGAGAGTCCCGACCCATCAGCATATGCTGCTATCTGCCAATCCACAGGTGGCTTCCAGCGAATTGCGCCTGAAGTTGTCAAATTGACGGTTGTATCTACCACAGCCAATCTAGACCATGTCTTAGCTTGTAATGTTGAGATAGATACCGGTTGCTTAGCAGTAGGATTGGCAGTGGAATAATCAGAGAGATAAGTCGCACTAACATATTCCACCACCAACGAACCGGTGCCTGGGACTTTAGAGCTATCCAAATTTAGTTGAATCTCATCAAACTTTTCAAAGGAAATGACATACACCATTCCGCCGCCCGCGTAATATTGCCAAGGTTGAATATTCCAAGGCGCTGCCCAATACCTGTGAAAGTAAAAAGCTTCAAGTGAGGAACTAAAACAATGATAAACCAAACATTGAGACGTACACTGAGAATCCAGCATGAGTTGGACCATTAGTATATCCAAAGACCCAAGGAACACCATTCAACGAAGTATAACTGCTTAGAGTCAAGTCTGCCACTGGGAATTCTGTATCTTCACTAAAATGTAAAAAGAAATCTTCATAATTGATTTCGCGGCGTTTGCCTAGAATAGCAGATTCGTGGGTCTCATTTAAGGACAGCAATCTCATCCACATTTCTTGTGCGGCAGGATCAAAATTGAGCATTTGATTGTACATATATCCAGTGACAATGAGCTTTTTGTTGTCCACAACTCCATAGTCTCCACCGAAAGCAAAATCTGCATGTGCGACCTCCCATTGCTTGACTTTTGCACTGGTATTGATGGCGTAGAGATCAGAAAACTGAGCTGCCGTAGCAGCAGGGCCAGGCCATCCTCCAGGTAAAATCCAAGCAGTCGAAGTTGACGGATAAATTTGGGCGGTAAATCCCAAAGAACTGTTTGAAGTTGTACCCAGGTTTGACTGATAGGATAACGTAGGGAAGAGAGTGGGTCCTGCAGTTGGCTTTTTAGTTGGAACAGCACTGGGCATTTGTGTTGGAATCAAGGTCGGAAACTTCGTGGGAACTTCAGTCGGAAACATCGATGGAACAAAAGTAGGTAATTCAGTAGGTACACTGCTGGGGACTGCCGTTGGAATATCTGTAGGAGAAAAGGTTGTTGGTGATTCTGTTGGAGCACTTGTTGGTGGTTCAGTGGGATTTTCGGATGGCACAAATGATGGAACCTCTGATGGAAATTGTGAGGGTATCTTCGAAGGTACTAATGATGGAAACAACGTAGGGATTAGCGAAGGAGCTTGAGAGGGACTTTCTGTTGGCAAAAGTGTTGGAATCAAGGTTGGTGCAGTGGTAGGAAATTGAGTGGGAGTTTCTGTAGGAATATGGGTTGGGACAAGAGTTGGAGGCATAGTTGGGATAAGGGTTGGAGAACACGTTGGTAAGACCGTAGGTATCACAGTGGGAGTCACTGTGGGAAGAAATGAAGGCAGAGTAGTTGGAAGTTGGGTTCGAACTACCGTTGGTGAAATCGTGGGAGGTCGAGTTGGAGCAACTGTTGGTGCACTTGTAGTGGGAGGAAGCGTTGGTTGTCTTGTTGGAGGAAAGGTCGGTGCTTTGGTTGGAGCAAAGGTAGGTCGTTTCGTTGGAGGCCGAGATGGTCGCTGAGTCGGTGCAAGGGTGCGCGGCGCAGTGGCAGCTTCAACCACCAAAGCTCCCAACAAAAGTGAGAGTATAAATAAGTTAAAAGATCGCATGATTTGACCATCACTCGGAGAAATAAAACAAAAATGTGTTTTTTTAATTGTGATGATGACAAAAACGCAAAATGTACTGATAAGTAGACCTATTTGTCTACTTTTACGAGCCATATAGCTGCTATATCGTGCAGTCACACACTCCACCAGTATTTTTTTCTTTTTGAGGCATTTTCTATTGTCAAGTTTTGTGGGTCTTCTGATCTCGGATCATTGATTGTGATTGACCATGGCTGACCGTGTTCGCTATGTTATGGACCGCATGGCTCCGCTGTTTACTCAGTTGGAGCAATCGGGAATCTTTACAACGGTAAGCTCTGTGGTTGTTGTGCTCCTGTACCACTAACCTTCATTCTCTCGGTTTTCGTCATTGTCTTCAAATATTTTGCAGAAAGAAGTGAAGTCAATTGTTCAAAAGCGCACTGATTATGAATATACTATGATGAGATTTGAGTTGACCCCAAATGAGATTGAGAAATACTTGTCATATGAAAAGAACTTGTTGCAACTCTTCCAAATACGATACAACAAATACAAAAAGGCAAAAGAGGGCCAATTGAATCGAAGTGAATTGGATCTGTTTCGTTCAGTGAAAGTTGCATTTGTACAGCACATTCATTACATCTTTGAACGCTCTACAAAGAAATTTCCCGGTCATTTTCCATTTTGGTTTCAGCATATTGACTTCTTGAAAGAAAACGAGTCGTATGTTCATCTTGATACCCTCTTGGGCAAAGTATTGGCGTTATATCCTTATGAAGTTGATTTTTGGATTTGTTCGGCACTGTATGAATTGCAACAAAAGCAAAACTTGCACGCTGCTCGTGTCATGATGCAACGTGGTCTTCGTGTGAATGCACGCAATCATAAGTTATGGAAATGTTATTTTGATTTAGAGATGTGGAATCTGTTGAGAGCAGTAGAAAGACAAAATTTATTAATTAAAAAGCCATTGTCCATGACTGATGCTAATCGCAAGAAGATTGAAGAACAGCAAAACAGTGGCGAAAATATCGATTCATCATCCTCTGCGGTACCGGAATTCGATCATGCTGCTGAAGCTCCTCTACTTGTTGTCTTTAAGTATGCGTGTCGACAATTGCTTGGTATTGATGAAGAAGACGGCGAAAGTGAGGACGAAGATGGATTCAATAATAATAAGGTCATTGAAGTTACTGACCTCGCAAAGGGCGGACTAGACCTTAAGGCTAAGTTGACTGGTCTTGAAGTTCTCTTTGCCATGCATCAGGGTTCCATCATTCTCTCACCTAAGCTGACAAAGGATATGGAAGAAATGCTTCGTTTGGCATTGCATGTTGATGATGAGATTGAAGATGGCCAAAAGACACTAAATGAGGATTCAGTGACATTAATCAATGCATTAATGACCCATTTGGTACACTTACAAGTCAAGAAATCATTGGTTGAATCCAAAGTTTTCGATTTATTTGCTTCTTATCAACTTCACTTGCATGAGAAAAAACAACATATGGAGAAGTCACGCTTAGAGATGATTTTAGAACAAGAAAATAATCGAGACAATAAGAAAGCCGGCAAAGGAAAGAAAACTGATCAATCCCCTGAAGACAATGCTAGTGACAAGGAATTATCATCAAAGATAATTCGCGAAATATTGGTAGTCTTCCAAAAGTCTTCTCATTATGTACAAGATCTGATGGTGGCTTTACCTCAGTGTACCACATCGGTTAAGGATAAGAAACCATCATCAGCGTCCAACAAGATTTTAACTGCTGCGATGATGATGGATACATTTTCTTCTTGTTTTGTCAATATGTTGGTGGAGACTTATTTACATACTCTTTCATCATCATTGATTGAGATTCCTAAAGCCGAGAAGAAGATCCCGAATACTGAGGAAGGCACGGATGAAGGAGAAGAACAAGAAGAAGTCCCTGCTGAAGAAGACGATGTGTTGCCAGATGTTGATACTTTAAAAGAGCTCGTTCGTGAAAAGATTCTTTCTAAGATTAATGCCAATGTAAATCCAGTTGAGCCAAGTGATGATGAAGAGGATGAGAGTACTGTAACATTAACAACTTTGATACAAACGGTGATAGGATGGGTTAAATCAAATGCCGGTCCTGCTGCAACAGTTGAGGTGCCACCTACAAGTACAATAAAATCCAAGAAAGGATCAAAAAAATCAACTGCTGTCGTTAATGTACCATCATCGTCGTCAGACTTGTCCAAAACACAGGAAGCTTTATCAGAAGTGGTGAAAGCTTTTGAAGCGTTGTTTGGTAGCGGCAATGAAGGTATTGTCGATGATTTAGTCCGAGGAAAGATATCATTTCTGACACAGTTAGAACATCACCGCATAACCAATACATCGTTATCTATTCTGTCCGATTTGTTCCAAGTTAATTCAACTGCTGCCACTGTTACTAGTGCACAATCTCACTTGGCTACAGTTGCAAAGAAATTGAATAATTATCAAGAAAAAATGCCATTAGGTGAAGCGGTGAAGGAAGAAGTCATTGAGATTGTTGCTTATTGGAGTCAGTTAGTTTTGCAGTTGCTAATTTTCGAAAAGGTTGTTGTTGATGAGGAAGAAGTAGTGAGTAGTGTAAGAAGCATTGCACCTTTACTGTCACTCAGCTCCATTGGTGAATCGCTGCTTCGTCACATGATAGCCAATGTTGAAGATGAAACTTTTTTTGAAAGTGTATGTCACAGTATTATTAGTCATATTCGGTTGGTTGCTCCATCCCTCAGAATGCAATGGGTCATGATCTATATCGAGAACTCCACAGACGATCTTACCACACTTCAGAAAACCTACGAATGGATTATGAAAATGAGATCCAAGAACCCTCAATTATTTGCGGGGGTATCGTTTGAGGAATTTATGACATTCGTTATTAGCGCTGTGGATGAAGTTGATGATGAGCGAAGTAGTGACAATAATAGCGATAAGAAGCGTAGTGGTGCAAATAGTTGCCAAATCTTTCTTCAAAAAGTATTAGAGACTGCCATTCAAGATTGTGGATTATATGGCACAACTTCTTTTACAGATCGTTTAGTAGAAATATATAGACAGCAAGGACAACATGCCAAGGCGAACCATATTCTTTTTAAACGAAGGCGGTTGGAGTAAAAGAAAAGATCTTTGTGTTTTTAATTTCAATGCCTAATTTAAAATCTTGATATTGCAATATAACCTTCGAAAATAACTATAACAGAGAATCATCATGGATTACAATACTTCTTTTATTATCCCGTCAAAAATCAATTTTCAACTTTTTGTTATCTACAAAACTCTGAATCACCAAACATTTTGTACAAAGTATTTACATAGTCAACGACAAACTGCTATTTGCAGTGTAATACAGAACAATACTGAATGACATTAACATGATGTGATCGTTCTTCCATCATGTTAATGACATTCGGTATTGTTCTGTATTCACGACCTTCTTTCCACACATGGTACAAATTCCTTTCTTGTGTGCACAATCATTACAATAAAACATGTTCGCTTGAACTTTGCTCTTACAGATTCTGCATTTTGTTTCTTGAGGCAACCATTGCGACGATACCTTTTGAGCCTGAAGCAGTTTGTTTGTTTTCCCAGGTTTTATTGCTCCGACTCCACCAGAACTCGTAGCAACATTACGAGCCCCATCTTTCCATTTGTCAGGGACACACACTTTTGCCGATTTCGAAAGACAAGAGTCACACACCATTATACCGTGTTTAATCAAGGAAAGTGATTGATTTTATTGTTGACTTTATTTAATGTAACCACTTGCAATGTGAATTGGAAATTGGAAGTCCATCAGCAAATCGAAATCCAGCAACAGTATTTTAGGTTCTATAGCTAATGCTGAGAGCGCAAGTGTGCCGCGATAGCTCAGTTGGGAGAGCGTAAGACTGAAGATCTTAAGGTCACTGGTTCGATCCCGGTTCGTGGCATAAAATTTCATCTTTTTTCTATCTAAATTTTGCTAGAATATTCTATATCATGAAAATTATTGTACTTCAATTTCATCAAACCATTCAATATTAAAGCAAAAGGTCACTGGTTCGATCCCGGTTCGCGGCATTTCTGTTTTTTTATTGTTATTGTCACCATTGCAAATTATGAAATTAAGAGTTGCTCAAAACGCATAACATGTTGGGATGTAATGTATTATAAAATGCTTTTAAATGTGTATTAAGATCACGACTACCATCAACTTTCAACATTGGTTCGGTATAGTGCAAACAAGTTATTAACAATTACGTTACGAAAATGATACGAATATGCATTCTACATTAACTTTAACGATTTTGGCGATCTTCTCTGACATAAATTGAACGTCCTTCTAATGTACTATTGTTTAATTCTGAGACGGCTTTTTGAGCTTCCTCCACAGTAGCGAACTCTACTGTTCCAAAACCCTTGGAACGACCAGTAGCATCTGTGACGACATCAGCACGAATAACATTACCAACAGTCTTGAAATGATCCTTCAATGTTTGCCACGTTACAGCCCATGCCAGTTGACCAACATACAACTTGCGACTTGTGACAGAATTATCAGCATTATTACTGCGGTCATCAGCATTGTTGTCATTGTCGTGATCCATATCATCATCATCACCATCGTGTGTATCACTTTCCGTACCACGCAAACGAACTGAGAGAACGTTTCCACCCAACAAGTGATTGTTGAATTGGTTCACAGCTTGCTTAGCATCAGCGTTTGACTTAAAATCAACAACGCCAATACTACCAGTTGATGTGTTAGTAATGATATCTGCTCGAACAACAAATCCAGCAGCCTTGAATATATCCTTCAAATCCTTCCAGGCATAATTTGATGGGAGATTCTCCACCACAACTCCCGAAGGAGCTGAATTGTTTGTGACAACAAAAGATGCGCTTTGAGTATTACCGCCATTATTGCGACTAGTGGCGTGATTTCCACCTTCCTCGCGATCCTCACGAACAAAAATCTTTCTGCCCTTCAATTCCGTATCATTAAGAGTTTGGATAGCCTTGTTTGCCTCTCTTGCAGTGGAAAACTCGACAATACCACAGCCCTTGGAGCGACCAGAATTGTCTTGCATAACATCAGCACGAGCAACATTACCAGCAGATCTCATATGATCCTTCAAATCTTGCCAACTTACTTCCCATGAAAGATTTCCAACATACACACGTCGACTTCCTCCGCCGTGATTGCGATTGGCAGCATATGGTTGGGATGCACGGTTAATGCGGTCACGTCTAGTAGTGAGTGAAACAGATCTCATGATCGGATTTACAAGATTAACTAATCTCAAAGGACGGAAAAAATTCATTCAGCAAGATTTGATATGTGAGATCCAATCTTTCTTTTAATTTCGCTCACTTTCTGTGGATGCTGGAATATTTCGGAACTATTAATCGGTTATATGGTGAAACTTTTTATACTTACTTTAACGGATAGGTTTATATATACAATCATTTGTTTATACCTACTAAATGCTGGACCAGTCGCATCAAGCAAATCACGCCGAGAGAAAACAAATGCCGTGTTAGGTCTATATTTAGTGCAGTCCATCTATTATCATCAAAGTAGCACAAGAAATGAGTGAAGACAAAACAGAGAAGGATTTTGACTTGTATCAAGATGTTCCGGTCTTGAACTTATCATCAAAAGAATCGTTGTACCTGGTTTCATTGCCTAGCGATCTGGATATTGCATCATTAAAGGGAGTCAAGATCAACATTTTGCGTGATGAAGATAAAGTTATTAAAACTAGAGCTAATAAGGATTTAAGAATGGTGAAGGAGCCCGCTTCAGATATGGACAACACGTTTCGCGCATTATGCCGTGATAAGAATACTAATCAAATTGGACTTGCTCCGGAATTCGTTGGCACGATCAAGTTCCTTGATGTGATCCCAAAGCTTCCTCCAATGAGTATTGAAGAAGTGAATGCTCTTAAGGTAACTATATTAATTTATAATCAATACAGATTTAATGAGTCTTTTTCAGATTGACCACCCTTATAGTAAGATGCCCCAATTCACTGATCTTCGAGTACACTCAGTCCCAATTGGAAGTTTATCCACTCCAGAGGAAGTAAATAAGAGAAATAAGCGAAAAGCTTCGTCTTCCACTGAACAAACCCCGAAGAAATCCAGTAAAGGATCATCTTCATCGGTGCCTGCAGCAACTCCTGCATCAGAAGCTAAATCTGAAAAGAAAAAAGAAAAGAAAGAAAAGAAAGAAAAGAAGGACAAGAATTACTTTCCATGGATTGTATATTTCAAGAATGTATATATTACAGTGTGTGTAAAATTGTTTGTATGGAACACCACAATAATCTATAATGTTGGTTTGTTCCTAGATATCATCATACTGACTTTCCGGCCCGCCTGGTCCATATTGATAGGCCCAACCAGTCGACTTCATTCCTAAACCTAGTGTTCTTGGTGGTCCCTTGTAGCTATGGACATCTTCCACAAACTTTTTGATATCAGGAATGTCCGCAATATGTCTTCCTAATACAACACAGTCATATCCATGAAACCCCAATTCTTCAATCTATGTATAAAAAGCAATTACTACTCATGAGATATAACGATAATGGGCAACCTGTCGCATCGTATGAATATCACCAGCTACTGCAGCACATGCATTCAATGGCATCATTGTAGCCATCATTTTCGCCTTCCAAAGAATTTCTAAGTTAGGGAATGACGACATGAAAAAAAACCTCTGATGCAATACCTGGTCAGAGAATAATTTCCCTGTAATTCGATCCCACATATTAACTAAAAACAACATCGCGCCTCGACTTAGTGCAAACTCTAATTCATTCAGTGAGTGAACTTCTACCATAACTTCTGTTCCCATCACTGTTCCTGCATCCAACAATTTCTCCAAATCGGCCCCAACTACTCCACAATTTACGATCACACCTGATGCTCCTAATTCAAGGGCTTGAGCGATCTAGAGAAATGTTTTTGATGACTTATAAGGAAAAGAATACATTCATAAATAGTTACACCTGAATCGGATGAATAATAAGGTCTTTTTGAATACAAGCTGGGGCTTTTTGTGGGTTGAAAGCCTTCATAGCCTTGGAACAGCTTTTTAAGTCTTCCAAACTACCACCATATTCAGTTTCATCTGTATTGATCATAAATGCATCCACATGAATCGCTGCTAATAATTTACAAAATTCGGAAGCACTGGGATAATCGACAACGTCTATTTGATGAGGTATTGTTGGAGATCTTCGCTTCATATCAACCATAACCGACATTTGAATAAGTTCATCTTTTCCATAATATTCACGTTTTATACACCTCGTCAAGTTATAAGATCCAGTAGTTGCCATATATGCCATCCTCATCATCAAAGGATCGTCATGGTCCTGATGTCGCCGAAGCATCTCATCCACTTCGACTCTCTTCCTAGCCACCATTCTCTCTAAGTAATTATATCTCAATCGATCATCATACGAGTCACCCCTAGTGAATGCTAGCATTTTAGTGGTCCGATGAGATTGAAACTTATCATGTCCAGGGTTTGATCGAATGTGCTGCAATAAACGTATGGGATTATGGAAGGACCTCACATTGCGACACAGAATCACAGCCGCCAAAAAGAACACAAAGGTCAATGTTGAACTCTCCATTGTGATTCATTGGGATGCAAGGGTTCTTTCCGATATGATCCGAGAAACAGGAAGAAAGGCTTCCACGACATCGCGTGAAAGGGCGGTCGCCCCGGGGGAGTTATTCCATTTTCAACTATTGAATTCAAAAATGAAGAATTGTTATAATTTAGAAACATCTATTATAACAATTCGGTAGATTGGTGGAACCAAACTCTCTGGAAGAACAAGATCAAATAAACAATACTTCTAAAAATGAACACACAGTAGATTGAGAATATCTACTTCCTCACGATAGTCAAATAATAGCATAGGGTATATGGAGATACATTATTCGTATCGACCGCCTGTGGTAAAACATAAAAACAACAACTATGCCAGTAATTCAACATATTGTTGATGCTTTGCTTGCAATGCATGCAAAGCTGCAAGTTTCTCTCCTATCCAAACACATTCTTGACTAAATTGAGCAGGATGAAAGCTTGTCAACAGACTTAACATCTGTTGGTATCTGGTAATAAGGAATTTCCCATTATCATCATCAGGTTGATTGCAGAAAACTTTAAGCTTTCTTAAATTTACTGGCGATAAGAAGAACCAATCCTCACAACCAATAGCATTCATCAAACATTGGTAAGAGTTGCAATGATCAAATCCAACTGTGTGAAATAGTTCGTGAATCGTATTGCATAACAGTGATTTCAATGATTCACAAAAAGGAAGTGATACACATGCCACTCGATCTCCACAAGCTCTGCCCAGTACATCTGTGTACATTTTCCCTTTCTCGTCAATGCTCTCTCCCAATGCGCAATCAAATAATCCAACGATTGCAATGTATGGTTCCTTTGCTTCATGGACTAGAACATCAAACAATGAAAATACGTCAATTCTTGGCCCAAACTGATCATACTCTCTCTCGAGATTTGAGGAAGTCTTCCGTTTCTTCGCATTTGATCCACAACTTCGAGCTTTCTTCGAGGTACTAGGAGGGAAACGCTTGATATCATAATCCATACCAGATAGATGAAAACATTGGTCATGTATGTCAATCGCATCAAATTGCTCGAAGAAATCAACTTCTATTTGAAGATATACAGATATAAAATCCCTAACATTTCGAAGCATCTCAGCATTGAAAGTGAGACCATTATCAGTCGTTGGAACTGTTGAATATTGTTTACCAAAGTAGAACAATGCTATCTTAGAACGCTGTTTGGTACGCTTCCAACGCCCGGTACCTTGAACATTTGGAGAACGCTTTCCAATTTCAACAAACTCTTCAAATGTTTGCTCTTCTTCATCATCAAAGATCGCTTCTGGGTTGGGAGGTTGATGGAGTCGGTCGTAACTATCGTGCCAAATATCAAACGGGGGGTTCTTTCCTAGAAGTTTCTCATTGTATCTTAACACGCCATTTACCTTATGAGATCGCTTTTCCGAAATCGTCCTCTTTGGTCCCATTCGTTCGTGTAAATAATCCACAATTAATTGTGTGCGAGCTTTCTAAAATACTTAGGCGAATCTAGCAAAGCTCGCCTGCTCTGCCGGCGCCTCTGGGCTGCGGCGCAGCGGCGCCTGTGGCGGGCGGCCTCGCACTCACAACTCTCTCTGATAGGCCTATTGGGGTGTAACGCTAATTTATTGTTTTGGCGCTAATTTAT
>JACCEA010588690.1_pt1 | contig 12698 bp, 19 predicted proteins | sample 7449851 | NCBI WGS metagenome assembly JACCEA01 (sample SAMN15323453, study PRJNA562643) | freshwater metagenome | isolation source: river surface water | place: USA:Blue River Watershed | collected 2017-08-18 | reverse complement strand
CCATCAATGTATTGTTTAATTACATTGTGTAAACTGTCAGCTACGACATACATACTAGGAACAACATGAACGGACCAAAGGTTGTCTTCGGTTTCAGTAATAACTACCGAGTTAGTAGAACAAAAATCACTGGCTAAAGTGTTACCAATTAATTCAATTCGACTTACTTCGTCTTTAGACAGTTTAAATTGATCCATGTATTTTTGATCAGGATCAACACTAGGTACATTAATCGGGTTTGCAAATATAAAATCTGACATGATCTGTTTCCTATAGGTTTATTACGAAAATAAAGTTTTAGATAGCATTGCTAATGCGCCATCACCAGTTTCTAATTTAAACTTCTTTTGGACATCAATAACTTCATCGACAGCCTTTTGAGTTAATGGTTTAGGTGGTTCTTTAACATCTGTTGTGATCAATGATAATAGATCTGGAGAACGCACATCTTCTTCAGTCCACATTTTATACACTAAACATGTTTCATCAAAATTATAGATAAGATCACTATTATAATCAAATCCCATTTGTTGAAGTAAATGTCGAACAATACCCTGTGTATGACTTGTTCTATATATCGCGTATATGTTGCGTATAGCGTCAAGTTCTTCATCGGTACCCGAAAGGGTAGTTGTATCTACATCACCAAACACAGTTGTTTTAATAACTAAGTGGTCATTATAATCAGTTAGTCTACCACCCCAATTAAATTCGGTAGATACAATTAAAGCAATTGTGTCTGCCAGTGATTTGGTACAATCCATTGGATCACAATTATAACCACCTTGTTTGATACGTTGCATAACTAAGTTCATAACTTTATTCCTTTTAAATAATTTAAATTAAGAGGTTAGATTTAACCTCCGTTTGCACACCATTTACCCTCATGCAATGCATCTACTAAAGCATTTTTTATAGCTAGGTTATAAACCGTAAGTGTAACTACCCGCCCGCATAATACGTGACCACGAATATGTTGCTTCGCAACAGTATATGGAATCTTACTTAACGCTAATTCTAAATCTACGGCATCTTGACCAAAGTCAACACATAGACCAAAATCCAAGTCATCATCATGTTTGTATTCATAATTAACATCTTCGATTTTATCACGAAATTGTTCCAGAACACCCATGGTTTGTTTAACTAGGTCTTCATTTGAAATAACAATATCACCCATCATTAGTTTCCTTCTTTAAATACTTATTGATTACGAATACGTTTTGCATTGTTAATGCTCTGGTACTTACAATTAAATTTAGACCTGATTGAGGATTAATACTTTCATCCCAATGTTGGGTACTATTTCTAATCTTACCTTTGGTAGGACTAAACCATTCTGCCATAGCATCCAGTTTATCTTGAAAACAAACATTGTGTGGATCAAACTGTTTATTTATAGCATCAATAAGTTTACTAACTAATTCTGCCTTGATCTTTTGTGTTTTAGTATTATTAACAGATCTGATCTGTATTGTAAAATCAAACACCCATAAACTCCTGAGCCTCAGTATAAGTCATGTGTCTACATAATTCAAAATATATGTTTCCACGTATACGATTAAAAAACGGATACTCCTTAGGTATACGTTTCATAAGATGCGGGTATGCGTATTTATTTAATTTCTCCATTGAAAGAGTTACTAAATAATCTAATTGTTTAAATAGATCTTCCTCAGATAATCCTTTTAACCAATTAAGCATAGTCATTTCCATTTGCCTTTGCATCTTTATCGGTTCTTTTGAAAATGATGCCGCATGATTTAATGCGACTATTGCTGCACCAACTATTTGTGGTATAGTTGGTTTAACCAATGTAACGATTAAATCTGGATCTTCATCCATTAATTGTTGTAACTCTGGAGCTATCATAGAGCCTCCTTAGAAGTATAACATCACCGTACCATGATCACCATTACGTAAATAATCATAATCTTCCTGTGTTAGGTCTTTATTAACTTCACCTAACTTATATGTCATATTGGTTGGATTAATACTTTCGTAAGAAGTATATTTACCAAGAGGTGAGGAAGCAATAGATGCCAACATAACTGATTCACCGTCTTGAATAGAACGACCAATTACTACCTGTGGTTCTTTGTTTTCAAAAATAACAATGTCACCTTCGATTAATTTAATACGTGTCATTAGTACCACCGATTCCTATAAGAACTATCTTGAAAATTATTACGTATATCTACGTTATGTTTAAACCAATTTGTGCGTCTAGTATCACGGTTTACTTTCAACCATTCTACGATAGCGCGTTTACGTCTACGAAACTTATAGTCATCTCTCATTTCTTTAGAACGACTATTGCGAGTATTTTCGCGAGGATATGTATATGGAACCCAATACATTCGTTGATCAGGTCTTTTCATATATACTGGACCTTTATAAGTCCAATGAACAACCTTACCACCAAATATTGCACTCATGGAGTGATCAATTAATAACTTGTTCATACCCTTATTCCTTTTAAGATGGCATAAAAGGGTATGGTCTTAACCATACCCCCATATTATTAAAACTTAGCTAACTTGGCTTCCTGCTCGGGAGTTAAGTCGAAATTGAAAAACATTGGTGTAGTAACCACAAACTCACTAGTCTTAATGGTTGTCAATACAATATTGCCTTTGTCTTGACGAGCAACCATATGTCGACCTTTAATAAAACGAGAAGCCCCAAGATACATGTGGGCTTTACCTTTATATAATACCGGTGTACCGCGACTTACTACCATTGTAATTCCTTTTAATTACAGTTGTTGGATTGTTACATATTATTTATTCATGTAATCATAAATACTATTGATTAAATCATATAGTTGGTTAAATACACGGTCTTTGATTTCTTGTTGAAGATCTTTATAATCAAAGGTTCCATCTGGCGACCATTTCCATTCTTCTGGAAACTCTGCCCAAATTGCTTTATAGATTTCTTCTACCAAGAATGGTGAAGTTGAACCTTCTGGATAATAACGTCGTAATCCAAATCCATCATCAGGATTTTTAACGATCTGTGCATTTTCAGAATCATGGGCAATAACTCGATTACCCATTAAAATCATTCCGATGTCATCAGGAGATAAACCTTTTAATAGTTTACCATTGATAGTTTCAACATGGTTCATGATGTGGGTAACGCCAGCTTCCCATGTGCTAAACTGTTCTACAGGCCCATGTGTACCTGTATGTGTTTCATCAAAACACATTTGTGCGACAATATTTAATTGTTCAATTGTCCAACCTGCTTTAGTTGCACTTACAACTGATTCAGGTGTTAATATTTTTTTGATGTTCGCCATCATTTACTCCTAAGAACATTACACGTGGTGTTGCTAAAGTAGTATGGATTTTTCTACGTTTAAATACACGTTTAATAATCCATGTAATACCTTCTATAATTAGGTACATTAAAAATGCACCTAAAGCAAAGAAAATTATACTGATTTGAACTTCCATCATTTCTTTGGACCATATCGATTAGTGCGGTATTCTAGATACCCCCAAGCTAACCATAAACATAATAAAACTAAACAGAATATAAACCCTAATACAAATTTAATCATTTTTCTGGCTTAGCTCCTACACACGTCCACTGTCCTACACCATCAATCATTAGATGTGTATCATAAGGAAAAACCCCTAGTGATATTTCATTTATAATGCCACCAGGAATATCAAAGTAGCCAATATGTGGAATACTTATTCTAAAGGGATGGTTAGTTACAATAAAGGATATACCGCCGTTTTGTTTCTTAAAAATACCACGTACTATGTTATTCATTAAGGTTGTTGATTGTCTAGAATAACCATCAGCAAAAGCTTCGCCGGAAGCTATGGTATTCTTAATACTTAATATGGATTGTAATAAGTGTAGGTCGTGAACAACACGACCCAGTTTCTGTTGAAACTTTACACTATATTGATCCACAAAAGGTTTAGGACCAATGTGCATATTACACCATTAAGATAATAGGTTGACCTTGCTGAATTACATAGGTGGCTTTTTGAGTGTAGATATAAGTACCGTCAGGTAACCCACCAACATTCATTATTAAACCTTCGGTTAAATCAGGATTCTCATCAAGAACCATAACTTCATTTTGGTTAAAATCAGCTACTATACGTGGTTCAAAAGGATAACGAATATCTCTACTAGGTGCGCATACATATATCACACCAACATTCAATAACCCAATACCCACGTATGTATTATGAATTACGGGAATGTTTACCTCTTGTGTTAAAGACATCATTAACTCATCTACTTTACCTAGATATGTTAAATTAGCACTATCCACATTAATCCAGTGATCGTAAATCTTACGCTGTTCTTCCCATGTACTAACCCCACCATATGCCGCCATGTTATATTCTTGGACGGCAATTAAATGATTATTAAATGCATTGATGATTTGTTGAATTGACTCTTGAACTTGGATATTCATGATTGTTATTCCTTAAGTATTGATATACCAAACTGTATATGTTAAACACGCTAAGGCGGTTATAAAGAATAACCGCGCTAAAAATAATGACATTAAATAATTTGCGCCGGTTGTACATTTTCACCAAGCATTATGTAACATCCATTGCTAGTAAAAATCTTAGTTCCATCAGGTAACCCACCAACGCGCATAAGTAGTTGACCACCATCACCTTTACGACATAATGCCGTTTCTTCATCATAACCTGTAAACGCATTCATATAGACTACAGGGGACCCGGCTGTAGCAAAACCCACTGGTTCACCGAACACTACAGGTACACTAGCAGACCAATTTGTAAACTCTGTTAATTGCTTAACAGTGGATGTATAACCTTTCCAGATTTCACAACATTCACACCACTTCTGATATATAGCTAATTGATTGATAGCCTCATATGGTGTGGTAGTTGTCATTGTTAACTGTTGATATTCAGCCATGTGTTGATAATACGTATTCCATGAATTGAATACTTGTGAAATTAAGTTATTAAACGGATCCATTGCGTTACTCCTAGTTGTATCCAAAGGATAATGTATATCTGTAATATTTTAGTTTTGGACAAAAAAGAAAGGGACCGAAGTCCCTTTACTTTAATTAGTTTCGATATACATCATACCGACATATTCTAAGAAGATATGATCACCCTTAGCTGCCTCAATACCTTGCAGTGTTTTCCACATGACTTGCGATTTACCACCATCTTCATCTGGTTCTATAATTTCATAATACTCAGGATATGAACTATAGTTATTGTTGATGTATGTTAGATCAGAATCCCATGCTTCTAGCAACAGATATCCACCAGCATCTATACATTTTTGAATCTTTGGCTTATTCGCAAATCCACCAACCAATAGTAACATAATAATAGTTGACAATGTTTCCACTTTAAATGGACCAATGTCTTCTACACAATGATAAGTCGGTAATCGTGAAGTAGTAATGATTAACACATTACCCATATCAATATATTGTACTTTACCATATACTTCATCAGTACTATCCTTTAAAGGGACACCACGCTTTGAAGCCATAGTTTGAATGGTTAATAAATCCACCATCAATATAGGCTTATCTACTTCATTAATGACACCATGCATAATCATTGCAGCATCACCAATTATGGTAAATTTATTTGTATCGTAACCAAAAGTGTCGCGAAGATTTGCCAATAATTTTTCAATACCGATACGACCCATGATATATTCCTTTTAATTTAAAATAACGAATAGAGTTAGTTCTATTCATAATGGTATTATGTATCTGTAATTAATTAGAATGGGCATAAAAGTAGCATCCTAGGATGCTACTATGCTTTATGGTTCAGTTGGTTTAGCAGCCTTTTCCACAACCCCCAATATTTCTTTGTTTGTTTGTGGTGTAACTGCTTCAACTTTCTCATACACTGACTGTGTCTTAAAACCAATAGTTACTAAAAGTATAATACAGATAATAACTACTAGTTGTGATTTGGTATTATAATCAGAGTCACGTTGAGCTTCTATTGCGTACTTATGTTGTTTAACTTCTTTTACTAGAGAGATAAAATCTATACTAGTACTAAAAGCAATTTCATTTACTTTCAATTTCAACTCATCAGACCATATATGGTATTTACCAATTAGTGTTAACCCCGTGTCCGTAATAGAAATTGATTCACTATGCTGTATTAACACTGTGTTTACCAATTGTACAATCTTAACACCTTCTTCAAGTTGATCCAATTGAACATCTTCTAATATAGAACAGATATCTTTAAATTGCATATTAACCTCATCAAAAATTTAATTTGAGGTAGGCATGTCCAACAGCGATAGAATCGACACTGTGTTCATCTAGAATTGATAAGTCAATTAAAGAAGTGTCTATTGTTTCTGACTTTTCTATAGCCTTAGTAATCAGGCTTTTATCACCTGAGTTACCAGGTACACCTAACTGCTTCTTAATAGTCGCAGGATCTATAATGTCTAGGTATAATGTAGGATCGTAATTACTACACCCTGAACGTATGGCATTTATGCAAGATACCAATGCAGCATAAGCTGCAGGAAATTTACCCATATACGGTGATTCTGATACAGCGCGTTCTATTTCCCATGCTCGTGCATAATTAGCCACAGCGTATTCCACTGCATTTAACTTAGCAACCCTCTCGTCATGGTAGAACAAAGAATCTGAACAATATAAATTCATAACGCGTGGTACGTTGACCGTATAAGCATCCAATACAACCATCGTACCATGTGTTAAGTTAAATTCATGTATAGATAGTCCAAGAGCATTAGTACCCGGGTCAACTGACATCACACGGAGTTTATTAATCTCGGACATATCAATTACCTATTATGTTTTATTACCAAAAAGAGGCTCTGTAACACCTAGTTCTAATGCAACACTAGTACCAGCATTAAGAGTTTCAATATCTAAAGGTTTCATACTTACCATTAGATTGATTTGTGTTCCAACAGCTTCTTTAATTGTACTACCATTAACCGTAGCAGGGTTTTGTGTACCACTACTAGGATAACGTTGAACAATAGGTTTGTCTACACATGAACAAACAGCTATTTCAGAGATCATTGCTAGATCTGAATCACCATAAAGGATTGTACATGCATCCAATAGGTTCTGCGTATCTTCAGCAGAAAATGCTAATGAGTACGGTGCTGAGACTGATACATACACACCAGTCAAAGCTGCTGTTGTAGGCACGTCACTTGGGCGCATGTTACTAATAGATGGTTCAAATTCAGAATAATTAGTAATACCATTTACAGTTGTTGCAATAACTGATTCTGGAGCAATGACAGTAGTATCAATGATACGACCATAATAAGCTGCATATAGAATATTATTAATTAAGTGAGTACGACGTAAGCGATAACGTTTACGCTTTTCAACACTAAGATCTGAATCCACTGGAACAACTACAAAGGGAATCATGTTCTTTAAAACAGCATCAGTAGCATATCGCTCTTTAGCAACGTTTGTAGGAATTGAATTTGTCCCTTTGATAGTCATTTCATGACCACCATTACCAATACACACCATTTGCATTTTAAGATCAGTGGTATCAGTTTCGTAATTATACGCAGCAGCATATTCCATACCGCGTGTTAATACACTTGGTAAGTTAGGACATAATACTACATCATTAATTGCTTCATTAACAGTAGTATATTCCTTGATTGGATGTTTTAAACCCAATGACTTAGCGGTCTGGACTTGTGCACCATAAACTGTACGAGTAATAATCATTTAAAGGCTCCAAAGTATTATGATTTCTATAATACTTTATTTTACAGTTACTGGTAAGAATCCAACGTATGCCAAGCTGGTTTTAGAGAAACGAATCACAAAGCGTGCTGACTTAATTTCGTCATCGTAGATGTCTTCTAATTTAATACCTAAGTTATACTTAGCATTAAGAGCAGCAAGTACTTCAGATGTTTTATCTGGGAATACGCCATTAAGATCTGCAATCAAGCGTTTATTGTGCTCATGACTTGCAGCAAGTTCATCACCAGAAATACGATTAAGTTTTACTGTCTTAACGTAATTAGGTTTAGCAGTAAATGGTTTTAGACCGATACCTGGAACATATCCAATTGTACGGTCAATGTTTACTTTGGCAATCGCGTTATAACCATCACCACGTTGTGCATTTGGAATAGTATTAACTTCAATTACTGATGCATTTTCTGGTGTATGTAAGAAAGTATACAAGTGGTAATTGTTATAACCAGCTAAAAAAGCTTTAGTTCCGATCATGTAATTACGATTTGATTTAGTAGACATTACTAATCCCTTTATTAAATTGGTAAAAAATTAGACGGTCTTTACCGTCTAATTATAAACAGTAATTGTTAATCTGTAGTAGAATCAACTAATACTGATTCTTCAGCATCTTCAGTCATTACAGAGATTATTGTACCAACAGGTAACGATTCACTGAAGATATATTCAACTTTACCTGCTACAACACCGGAAGTTATATTTAAACCCGTGGTTGTTTCAATTGTTACTTCTAGTGCATTTGTCACATCAGCTACGATCTTATTCTCCGTAGCCAAATATGTTAAATTAGCTATTGTCGACTTTACCAATGTTTCTGGATCAGAATCCCCCGGATCAGTTACTTCACCAGCACTGCCTTCAGATCCTTCACCGCCTTCACTGGGAGCACCTGGGTTTTCCTCAGTCTCACCACCTTCAGCCTCATATACTTCTAAAGACTCTTTTGCCGCTTCAGTATTTGTAAATGAAATTTTACCATAGAAAATTACACAGTTATTTTTAGCAGTAAGTATAAAAGCTGATGTACCATGTGCAACTAAAGTAAATTCTTTTGGCTCTAGATAGATACCATAAGCTTCTAACTTAGCATTTAAAGCAGTTAATGTTGCAGCAGTTAATCCAGGAACAGTTAATTGACCAGCAGCATCACGTGGTAAACGACGACGGAATACATCAGCAATATTTTCACGTGGATGTGTAATTGGGAATTCTTTATATTCATAAATTGGTGCGTCAGTAATAGCATCACTACCAACCAATTGTTTAGTGCGTACAACTGTAATACCCTTGTCTAGATTAGTTGCAGACTCAGGACCACTAGAAACAATTTCGAAATTACCTTCTTTTAGAAGTTTCTTTTTCAAGTTTAATTGCGCAGGACTTTCGAAAAGGATTTTCGCAGAAGCGCCTGTAAGTTGAGTAGACATTGATATCTCCTGTCTTTAGTTCATATAATTAGCAAATAAATCGATAAGTTTATTATTTAGGTTCCACTATAGTTACTTTCATACCCATACCCGATATAGGTATGCGCATCTTAACATTCATAGCAGTACGCTTAATATTGTAATCATCTCTCATACTAAGGTGTCCTAAATTTAATTTTAAATTTACAACTTTCTTAATATTAATTACTCGCGAGGGTTCAATGTCAGTTTTATGTAAAGGTAATACAAATTTAAAAGAAGCTTTAGTCTTAACAACAACATCAACCTTAGCTACTTCAGCCTTTATATTACTATATCCAATTATCTTATATTCACCAATACGGATAGTTTTTACATCACCCATTGCCGGTGAAGAAATAAGTGTAGAATCTAAAAACTGTACAGTATAACTACTAAAGAACTTCAATACATCAATACATGATTTTTGTAAATTCCTTAATTGGTTTTCTGTACTAGTTTGAATACCTGTAGACAAGATAAGTAATTGATCACCCATTTCAACGAGTTCTTCATTACTTAGATTACTCAGGTCTATACTCATTTTAGATAACCAAGAAGTATAGCTTTCATTAGTATTGGATAGCTTAACAACAACGTCATCCCAATAGTAGTGTCGCATCGCGGCTTGCGCCATTGCTCTACCATACATATCATCCACATTACACACTTTATAAAAGCGATCTAATGTAATACCATGTACCTTTTTAACTTCGCCATAAAACGAGTCAGCTGATCTAATATTAAAGTTAAAGTTATGGGGGTTGTACAAATCCTTTAATTGACTTTCACTAATGTATCGCTTATCAGTACCATATTTAAGATCTTCTAATGTAGGGAATGGTAAATGCTTCGATGACGGAACCCAACCACCCTGTGTCTTAGGGATCATTCGTAAATGTAATGTTGGTACTTTATCTACTTCAATACCCAAAGCACCTTTATAATAACAATATGTCATTAGAATAAAGGCATTTAATGGAGATAATTGAATTCGTTCACTGGTGTAAGGGTTAGTAATATAAATGGTACCTTTGTAGTTACCATTTTGCGAATGATATATCCAATGATTAAGTAACATATCAGATAATGAGTATGGACTATAATCACTATAATCGATCATGATCGATTCTAATACTTTAGTAGAGAGATCTTGGAATCTACCACGATTAGATGCCTTACTAACTGTTGTTTCAACATTATCAATATTGTAAGTATTCTCTCTAGCTAAAGCAGCTTCTTTATCAAGAATATTTCTAACCGAATATGTATCTGTACCAGTACCCGATTGTTTAAAGTTAATTACATCCATTACCATGTTCGGTGTTGAATATAATGTTTCTTTATCCATATCTGAATTATCATGAATAAGCCTATATCCCGATAATGGTACATTTGATGGAGTTAAGATATTATCCACAATGGTATTAAATGTATCAGCTTTACCAAAGTTATGATATAACCAATCAACATTTCTATATAACCACAGGGATTCTTTTAATCCTAAATAAGGTACATGTTTACCCAGATACCCATGACTCTCTAAAAACTGACCTATGTGGAAAGTATGCGCCATGTTGGTTCTACAGTTAGCTAAGCGTAAGTTAGCTATTTTAGTAGGGATCACCGCGGCTAAGTTACCAATACATGTAGCTAAGTATAAGTTATCCACAGCGGTGTATTCTGGAGTAATCCATCTAGTCATTACGTTTGTAATGTACTTCTGCATCTCCGGAATAATATTAACTTCTTGTTCTTCGATTAGTGTTTCAATTAAATCATTCTCACGAGAATGATAAACATATAGATTATTTGCTTTTGGAAACTCAGAAGCATAGTAACCACCAATATGTAGAATTGTCCAATCTGGTGCAGTAACTGCGATCTTTAAATCTACTGAGTATAGGATACCCATTATTAGTGGTTCAAGTAATTTATATTTAGCTACTAAGAGTTTGTAAGACTTAGAACCATATGCGTATTCAGCAGCTGTACCAGTATCGGCATTAGACCCAGTTACTAATTCCTTAGTAAATTGTGTAGATATAGGACCATTATTACCTGCTATCTGTACAGGAATATATCCGCCAGTATCAGCTAAATAGTCGTGATCAAATTGATGATATTCACCACTTAGATTTAAATAATATTTCCAAGTACTAAGGTTTTCCCAATCAACTATATAGCCTAATTCTTCTAACCAACGGTTAGTAGCAACTGCGCTGTAATGACATTTGAATACGATGGTCTTAGCTAAACTGAATATCTTTCCACGGTATATTTCCTGTAAAGATTTAGACATATGTTATGACCTCGATATATTTGGAGTATATGATGAACCGACTACTCGGTAGATCGTCTCAAAGGGACGATAGTAAGAAAGTAAAAGGTTTCATCTCGCCAACTGATACATATTCTGCTTTAGCTAACAAGCTAGTGTCTGATACTGACACTGAAAACACAGTCAGAGAAGTAGTAGCTGGTGAGAGTAAAGCCCCTGCACATCAAAGCAGTCATATTAATGAAGCTATGATGAAGGCAGCAACAAGTAGGGCAACAGCACATAATATTCAACAAAATTTACCTGATGTTGAATTAGCGAAACAAATACTTGTTACAAGCATTATTTCACCTAATGATTTAGTTTCAACAGAAATATTTTTCAACCTTGATGATTCCAACGATTACTTAGGTACCGCCGGTAAATCAATGCTCAAATCTGTTGAAGATACAATGAAGAAACACTTTAAAATTGAAAAGTGTTTACAACCATATCTTGAAGCTTCATTATTCGACGATGGTTCAGTTCCAGTAATTGTATTGCCAGAATCAAGTTTAGACCACGCTATTAATAGTGGTAACATTATTTCAAAAGAAAGTATTGGTGACTTTATAAGTCAATCGACTGGTACTGTTAAGTCTTTGGGTATTTTGATTAATCCTAAAGGTGATGAAGGTAATGATTTATATTCTCAATTAACTGCATCTATTGAAAGTATCAATCTAAATAAACCAATGGACTATGATCCTAAAATTAGTGATAAAATGAATATCACTATCATTGATAACTATGAAGCTTTAAAACTTCCTCGTTTAAATGAAAAGATCGTACATGACCGTCTTGCAACTACCTATCGTAAAAATCAGTTAGGTATGGAGCTTTATAATCCGGAACGTGAACGTAGTAAACACTTTGGTAATAAAGATAAAAATGTTGGCTCTACCGGGGATATTAATGATCGTGTAAAATCAGTGATGTCTAGCTTTACTGAAAGACAATACCAAACTGAAACAGTATTAAATCTAAAGACAAAAAATAAAGTTGATCAGGAAACTATTGGTCATCCATTAGTGATGCGTGTACCACATGAATCATGTATTCCAATCTTCCCCCCATCAGACCCAACTAACCATATTGGGTATTATGTGGTAATTGATAATACTGGTAACCCTGTGCGTAT
>JACCEA010727952.1_pt1 | contig 12699 bp, 7 predicted proteins | sample 7449851 | NCBI WGS metagenome assembly JACCEA01 (sample SAMN15323453, study PRJNA562643) | freshwater metagenome | isolation source: river surface water | place: USA:Blue River Watershed | collected 2017-08-18 | reverse complement strand
CCGCGCCGAGTTCACCACGGAAGAGTGGCTCGACGTAATCGTGCGCTCGATGGGTTACGAGACGGCGAACATGGAGACGCGGACGAAGCTCTTCTACTGCCTGCGCCTGGTTCAGCTCTGCGAGCGCAACTTTAACTACGTCGATCTCGGCCCGCCCGGCACCGGCAAATCCTACGCCGTGCAGGAGCTGTCGCCTTACGCCGCGCTCCTTACCGGCCCGACGACGGTGGCCAACATGTTCGGTCACATGAGCGGGCGCCGAAAGGGCATGGTAGAGATTTGGGACTCCGTGGGCTTCGACGAAGTCGCCGACTTGGAGAAGATGCCCAAAGAGGTTATCACCACGCTCAAGACTTACTGCGAATCGGGAAAATTCCAACGCGGTGCGGAAGAGAGCGCCGGCTACGCCAGCATCGGCATGTTCGGCAACACCCGTCAGCCCGTGGACGTGATGGTGCAGAGCAGCCACCTCTTCGACCCGATGCCGGGCGTGATTCGCGACGACATCGCGTTCCTCGACCGCATCCACTATTACCTCCCCGGTTGGGAAATGCCGGTAATGCGGAATGAACTCTTCACCAGCCACTATGGCTTGGTGATCGATTACCTCGCTGCCGCCCTGCGAGAGCTGCGCAAAGCCAACTTTACCGAGTCGCTCGATCGCCATTTCTCCTTCGGCACCCATCTCAACGCGCGCGACCGTAAGGCGGTTCGCCGCACGATGTCCGGAATGCTCAAGGTGCTTCACCCGCACGGCGAGGTGGCCAAGGAGGACATGGAGAAGCTGCTGGCATTTGCGATCGAAGGGCGCCGACGGGTGAAGGAACAGCTCAAGAAAATGGGCTCGTTCGACTACCACCAGACGGCCTTCAGCTATCTCGACAGCGAGACTGGGGAAGAGCACTTCGTCGGAGTGCCGGAGCAGGGCGGGCGTGACCTCGTCTCCGCTGACCCCCTTCCGCCCGGAACAGTCTACGCGTCCTGCGTGGACGGCGCCGGCACCGTCGGCCTCTTCCGCATCGAAGTCAGCACCTCCGGTGGCACGGGTAAGCTCCGCTCCGCGGGTGGCGCCAATGGCGCGGTGAAGGAATCGTTCGGGCGCGCGTTCAGCTATCTCCAGTCGAACAAAACGCCGCTCGGGGTGGCCCGCGACTGCGACACGCTCGACTTCCACGTGGAGTGCATCGACCTGCTGGGAAATCGGGTGGAGGGCGATCTCGGTGTCGCGTTCTTGGTGGCGTGTTACTCCGCGCTGAAGAAAGCCTCGCCGCAGGCTGGTTTGATCGTGCTCGGGGACCTGAGCATCCAAGGCAACATCAAGGCTGTTCGCTCGCTCAACGAGCCCTTGCAGGTGGCGATGGATAACGGCGCAAAGAAGGTTCTGGTGCCCATCGAAAACAAGCGCCAGTTCCTCGAAGTCTCCAGCGACGTGGTGGAGAAGATCGACCCCATCTTCTACGGCGACATGCGCGCCGCCCTAGCGAAGGCGCTGAACCTTCAGTAGCACCCCGGGGTGGTGGGCGACACCGAACATGAACTGGTTCGACGTAAGCTCTACTCGCCTCGGCGGCATTCCCTTCGCCTTGGACGCGCAAGGGAAATGGCGAGATGTCAGCGAGGTTAAGCGGGGGCTTGCCTGCAATTGCGTCTGCCCGGAATGCGCGGGGCGGGTAGTTGCGAAAAAAGGGGAGATTCGGGCGCATCACTTCGCGCACGACGACCTGCGGGAGTGTCGTCATGCGCTCGAAGCCTCGATCTTTGGAGTGACGGTCGAGCTACTTCGCGCGCCGGGCGCGAACCTGCAACTGCCAGGACATGGTGACAGCGCGGAGTGGCTGCGGGAAGCGAGGCACTTGCCCCGACCGTCGTTTTTCACGGCGCCACCTTACGTGCTGCCTCCTGCTTCAGTCACGGCGTCTGCTGGATTCCAAATCGGCTGCGCTCGCCTCACGGATTCCACTCCCGCGCGTGCGGATCTGGTGTGCGAGGAGCACCTACTCGCGGTCCACTTGCTCTCGCATCAAAAGCCCTACGCGAAACGCGGAGACTTGGTTCAACCACCCGGATGGCGTGTGCTGGCGATCAATCTGAACCACTACGTGCGGCTGTGGTGGGGCAGCTGCGATCCAGACCGGGCCGACACCGTCAGCATTATCGTAAACGCCCGCGAAGAACTCCGGCGGTGGCTTGCTGAGTCCGTAGGCGGACGAGGTTTTCTTCAGCACCCGGAGGAGGCCGTCGCGCGGGTGCGGTATGATTCGTGGCTAAAGGATATGCGCGCGGCGGAGGCGGCGCGGCCAGTTCGTCCTCCTCCTCGCGATTGGAGGTCGCAGGTAGTCCCGCTCGGTTTGGCTGCGCTGAAAGCGGAGCAAGCGGCTCAGGCGGCTGCGGCAAAAGCGCTAAACGAAAAATGGCGAATCCCCAAAGGCACTGCTGAGGTTCATTCAGATTCACTCGTCTATCAGGCTGTCGTTGAGCCCAAGCCGGGCACCATCACCAACTGGCTCGCCCGGGAGCTAAAGGTGAAGTGGCACCCGGGAATAAGGGCATATGTTTTTGTTGGGCGTCCGGGTGATCCAATTCCCGAAGCCACGCGCAGATTCCTCGAATTAGACGCGGCGTGGACCCCTGCGGGGCCGACCGACAAGTTCATCGCGCCATGACTTCAGGTGTTTTACGCTCAGAAGCGGGGTGTGCCAAATCGCGCGCGAATAAATTGGGTCAGAGTGATCCAAGAAAGTCGTAGAAAGGCCTTGGCGAGAATGATGATTCCCTGGAGATGTCGCGGATACGGCCTTCAATAACCAGAACCCGCTGGGGGCGCTTATAAGAAGTCGCCAAGTTAGCTAGGGAAGGAGAGGCGAATAGTCACTCTTTTCACAGCCAGCTGTTTAACAATGTCTTGCCAGCCTCATTCATGCTGCCGACCGTAGGACGTTCCTTGAATTTCCCCGTGCAAACGGGGACCGCCTCGGGGTTAAATGGACCCGAGGGTATCGACAGCGAAGTCAAGCAGCTTGAGCCACGGCCCGGGCAGCGACACTTCGAGTGAGCATTGGATGAATAGTCTAATGGTCATAGTTCTGATGATGGCATAAACCATCGCTACAAAAAGCGCACCCAGCGGTTCCTCACGGTATCGCTGGAATCACGGGGGCGCCGGCCCCCTTCAAACTGGAGGGAGGGAATACGGACTGCTGCTACCATGATCCCACTTCGACGAAAGTTGAAGTCCTCTCCAGTTGCGAATTTCCAAACGTAACCAAACCGCGTGCCTCTGGCCTACACCCACAAACCCCGGACTTACCTCCACTTCGATCCACCACCGGCAGCGACTTCTGCGGAAGCTCTCGCCACCAACCCGGACAGGGTAGCCAGGCATGCATTCTATCCATTTCTCGGGTTTAGTCTCACCACACTAAAGGTCCAAAAAGGCCCCAACGGAGAATTCGTCAAAAAGGATAAGAAACGTCCGATCAAGCTCGCCGCTCACATGGACGCCGCGATCTACGCCCACTACGGGCGAATTATCGCTGAGGCTTACGAGGCCGAGGTGAAGGCACGCGGACTCGGCGAATGCATCCTCGCCTTTCGCCGCCCCGGACGCCCCGGACGAAACAACATTTCATTCGCCAAGGAAGTCTTCGACTTCATCGACCACAACCGTCCGTGCGTCGCGGTGGGCTTGGACGTTGAAAAGTTTTTCGACCGTCTGAGCCACGACGTCTTGAAGCAGCGTTGGCTAGCGACCCTCGGACTTACTCGCTTACCGTCCGATCATTTCAACCTATTCAAAAGCCTGACCGACTTTACCTGGGTGAATCGAATCGCGGCTTATCGCGCGTCCGGGGTGAGCCCTCACAATCCGAAGCCCAAAACGATCCACCGCACCCGAATCTGCTCACCGCAAGTCTTTCGGGATAAAATCAGGGGCGGCGGCTTAATCTGGCGAAACCCGGAGTATGCCCAGAAACGAGGCATACCCCAAGGAGCACCGATAAGCGCCCTGCTTTCCAACATCTACATGCTGGAATTCGACACTGCAATGCGGGCGGCCGTATCCGCACACGGCGGCCTCTACCGCCGGTATTGCGACGACATAGTCGTTGTAGTTCCACCGGCGGCTCAGGCCCAGATCGAAGCCCTCGCCGCCGCAGAAATCAACAAACTCAAACTCACCATCAACTCCGGCAAAACTACCCGCGCCACATTTCCCGCAGGGATCGGCACTCTATCGACCAATGGAGAGCGCACCCAGTTTTTGGGATTCGACTACGACGGTGTCCGCAGACTCATACGAGCGTCGTCGCTCACGCGCTACTACGGCAAAATGCGGCGCGGCGTTCAAATGGCGCGATTGACGCAGAAGAAGCACAACAAGATCGATATCGCCGAAGGCAGGTCACCTTCCGGCCTTAAGACCCGCCAGCTTTTCATCCGCTATTCCTACCTTATCCACCGGCGCTTCCGGCGAAAGGAGTCCGGCCATGACCGCCAAAGTGAAAATTTCATCACCTACGCCCACCGAGCAGCGAAAGAAATGGGAGCGCCGGAGATAAGACGACAAGTGCGCAGCCATATGGCTAAACTGAAAAAAGCGATCCGCAGAGCAAGGGAATGAAATCTGAAATCCGAAGCATGCGTTGCAGCAAGATGAACGTAAGGACGCACGCCTAGAATGGAGACACGGTTTCTAAATTTCCCCCTCCTCAGCCTTCACGACCCCGACGGCGCGGCCAGCACGAGTCTGGACCCCCTCGGGCTCACGCCTCTCGGCGAGCAGCTTGCCGTAGAACTCATTCCCGGCGTGCGGGAGCGCCAATCCCATCCCCGCTACCTCACCGCCATCGCCGTCGCCCACGCGGTCTGCCAGAATTTCCCAGCCGATACCGTGGCGGCCGACGGAGTCAGCGAACCGTGGCAGGTCTTCGAGTGGTATGTCGTCGAGGGGCTCGTGCGCTGCGCGGGCTCCGAGTCGGACGCCAAGGTTCCCGGATCCCAAAAGACCAAGAAAGCCATCTCGCAGGGCCTGCCACTCAACGCAAACCGCTACCTCAAAACTCCGACCGTCTTCGGCTTTCACGGCGTGTATCGCCTGCTCGCCCGCACCCTGCGCGTCGAGGAGGCCAACTACTTGGCGGGCTTCGGCAATGAGCTGCTAACTGTCTGGCAATATGAGCAAGGACTGCCGGGCTTCACCGGCTCCGCTGTGGGGGAAGGGAGAGAAATCCGGCAAAGCTTAACCGAGGCAGTGAAGGACGGGCTCAAGGTCGGCGCGACTACCAGATCCGGCGGGTGGTTTGGCTGGAAGTTCTTCTTCGACCATCTGGAGCCCACGAAGGCCGGCCCCAAGGAAGCGAAGTTGATCTGGCAGCAGCTCCGCACGGGCGAGACCGGGTTTTGCCGCGAGGTCATGGACTTCATCGTTTCGGCGGAAGGCCAAGCCCTCTTCCATAATGCAGACACCACCGAGCGGATGCTATACGCTGCCCTCAAGAAAGTGGCGTCGCCCGAGCTACGGGCACGTATCGGAACGATCCAGTGCTACGAACGTTTTGCCCGGCTGCTGCACGATGCTTTTGAGGCCTGCCGCTATGAAATCACCCGAACACGTCGTGGCGTGCAGCCGGCGGTGCTGGCCCAATTGCCACCGGTGGTGAAGGCGGCCCAAGCCCTGCCCGCCGCCTACTTGGCGGCGGTGGAGTGCCTGCCTGACTTTGCCCGGCGGGCTCGCTTTGAGAGCGTCTTTCAAGCGGTGGCGCAGCAACGGTCGGCGGCCGATCTGGTAGTGGCACTCTACGAACACCACCTGCGTATCCAGAAGGCCAAGCCACCCGAGGGCAAAGCCCCGTGGCTGGAGCGGCACTACGATGGCTCGCTGCTCATCCGCCCGGAATATCAGCTGGAAAAAGAGCACAAACCCAGCGCCGAGTTCGTGAATCCCTATCGGCTGCAGCCGCTGTGGAACTTCGCCCGCGACCTCGGCCAAGTCTAAGCCATGCGCCCCAAAAAGAACGCCGATCCCTTGGGCCATGGCCGCCTGCTCGATGCTTGGATTCCCCCCGCCAACGCAGGCGAGGTACTGGGCTGCTTCGCAACGACCTTCACATTTCAGTCGAAATTCTTCGAGACCGAATGCCTCGGCCGGATGCTCCAGCTCGAATGCGATCCCGACACGAGCGGTGCCTCCTACCTGATCGAACGCGAGGAAAAGATGGCCCGCCTCATGAGCGCGTGCGTGGTCGTGGATCGCACGCATGCCAGAGGGCAAAGAAGTCTCCGGTGGGATCTTGTTCCATTCCGCACCAAGACGGGCATCATGCATGCCAAGCTTTCGATCCTGCTCTGGCAGAATTGCGCGCGAGTGATCGTGGCCTCGGCCAACCTGACCGAGCACGGCTACCGGCAGAACCTGGAGGTGTTCACCGTGTGGGATTTTCACGCCGAGGGCGTCGTTCCGCCAGAGCTGTTCAGCGCGGCGGCGGACTTCGCCGACGACGTTCTCAACCATTGCCGGGAAAAAGTCCCCGGCGGCTCGCCCGCGCTCGAACGGAGCCAAGTTTTTATTGTGGAGGCACGCCGACGCGTGCGCGGGTGGTTGCCGGACCCTGGCACCGTGCCAAAACTCAAGACCGCCCTCGTGCCCCTGACGCCGAAAAGCGGGTCGGTCTTTGATCAGTTGAGTAGACTCTGGCCGGGTGCATCACCCGCCGACACGCTCTCCATCTTGAGCCCCTTTTTCGATCAAGGGCCGGTCAATAAGCCTGCCAAAGTCGCATGGGATCTCCTCCGCCAACGCGGCAAGGAAGCCGAGATGGTGTTCTCGGTCGTGGCGGAGCCGATTCAGGTCTCGGGCAAACTCATGATTCACGCCCCGGCCACTCTGATCGAAAGCCTGCCGGATAAAGAGCGCGGTGCGCGGATTGGTTTTAAACAAATCAAAATGCCCGTCGGCAGGGCGCTCCATGCGAAGTCGCTATGGATCGAGAACAGCGACTTTTTTCTCCACTGTATCGGCTCCAGTAACTTCACCAGTGCGGGCCTAGGAATCGGGGGAAATCGAAACTGGGAGCTGAACGTCGCCTCTTGGGCGCGGGTGGACAACCGGGACGAATTCCGCGCCCGTGGGGCTGCGTGGCCGGAACTGGAAAAGTATCGGATCGATACCGAAAACGTAAGCTGGAGTCCGGCCCCCGACATCGAAGATCAGGCGGACCTCCTCGCTCCTCTTCTGCCGGACTGGTGCGGCTCGGCGATCTACCTGATGAAGGAGGGCGGCCAAGCCACACTTGAGTTAAGCATGGCCGAAACTCCGCCGTCGGCATGGACGATTTTCGATGAAGCTGGCACGCGTTCCCTGCTGACGCCGGAAGCGTGGGTAGCTGGATCAGCAAAGGGCCAGATACAGATTCCGTGGCTCGATGCGCGCCCCCCGACCGAACTGCTGGTGCGTGTCCCTGGGCAGTCAGGAGAATGTCGCTGGCCGGTGGAAGTGCGGGCGTTTACAGACCTACCGCCACCGCAAGAGTTGCGCGACCTTTCGCTTGAGCAGTTGATGGCGATCCTAACTTCGGCTCTGCCGCTTCATCGTATCCTTCAAAAACTGCTACGGCTCAACAGCGATGAGCCGGCACCAGCCGAGCCGGCGACCGTGCTCGATGCCCTCAAGCGCTTCGCCCACGAGAAAGAAAAGCACCTGCTCGAACGCACCAGACGGTTCTCCCTCGCGATGGCCGGCATGCGGCAGCGATTGGAGTCACCTATCCCGTCGGAGGAGTATCTACAATGGCGGCTCTTTGGCCCTGTCGGCGTGACAAAGGTGGCCGCGGCGATTCTGAAGGAGGCCGGAGCCGACGGAGAAAAGGCGTTTCTGCTCGGTGAACTCGCACTCGAACTTTCCCAAGTGCAGCCGGTAAGTGATCCGGCCTGTGTGGCGCCCAGCCGGGTGCGTGAAGCCATTCGCGACATCGTGGCAGACTTTGAAAAACAAGCCGCGCCTTTGCTGAAAGGCACGGAGGACGGACTGAAAAAATACGTGGGCAGCGCGCTACGAAAGGCCCGTTCATGAGCGGATGGCATACATTTCACTCGGGGATTAACCTTCATGTGCCGGGGCGCATCACTCGGGAAGATGCAGACCGGCAGAACACGACTGCGGCGGAGATCCTGCGCCGCTTTGCCCTCCGTCCCGGCGTCATCCTCGCGGACGAAGTGGGCATGGGGAAAACCTTCGTATCTCTGGCGGTGGCCGCGTCGGTCGCCTTGAGTGACAAACGCCGTCGTCCGGTTGTCGTAATGGTGCCTTCCGGTCTAAAGGAAAAGTGGCCCCGTGATTTCGCGATGTTTGCCGAGCGCTGCCTCGATGCGGCCGCTGCAAAAAAGCTAAAATGCGGCTCAGCCGAAACCGGCGTGGAGTTCCTGAAATTCCTCGGTGCTCCAGTGGAGCGACGCTGTCACATTATCTTCCTCACCCATGGAGCCATGCAGCGGGCATTGACCGACCAATGGGTGCGACTCGCAGTCATCCGCATGGCCCTTTACCGCCGCCACGGAACCGACGATCTTAAGCGCTCGCTTGGGCGCTGCCTGGGGCAACTGGTCCGAGGGCTGGGCCAAGTGGACCGGCAAAGTGGTGAGGTGTGGCAGCCGCTTTTGTCCTCTCATCCCAATCAGTGGGCTTTCATTCTGCAAAGTGCGGGAATTGCGCTGCCGGATGATGACGCACCGGTGCCAGAACATCTGGTCACGGCGCTGGAGAAGATCAGCACCGATGAGGTTTATGAGGCGCTTCAATCCATTCCGATGCGCGATAGCGTCACGTATGACGAGCGCGTCAGGGCGACACGCGGAAAAGTCACGACCGCGATAAGTCGGCTTTGGGCCGAGTGCCTGCGCAGCATGAACCTGCGATTGCCCCTTTTGATATTGGATGAAGCGCATCACCTGAAAAATGCGCGCACACAGTTGGCGTCGTTGTTCCACTCAGGCGAAGCGGCCTTAGATTCAGATTCACTCCGCCCAAAAGGCAGCTTGGGGGGCGTGTTCGAGCGGATGCTATTTTTGACCGCGACCCCGTTCCAGTTGGGCCATCATGAACTCTGCTCCGTCATCGAGCGCTTCGATGGCATAAACTGGAGTTCCGCTCAGCCGCCGGGCATCGGGCGCGCCGCCTACCAAGAGGAGTTACAGACACTGCGCGTGAAGCTCGACCGTGCACAAGCTATGGCGCTGACATTAAACCAAACCTGGGGGCAATTGACTGCAACAGACCTCACGCTTGACGGCGTGGCCTTTGACGATCCCGACGCTTGGTGGGAAAAAGCGGCAACGTCGCCAGGGCTGTCCGGACTCGGTCAGCAAGTGGTGGAGAGCGTGCGGCGGACAAAGGTTGATTTCAAAACCGCCGAGACGGCGCTGAGACCGTGGGTTATCCGACACTTGCGCGCGAAGAAACTGGCGGCGGATACCGGCGAGATTCCGAGGCGGAAGCCTTTCGTGGGCGCGGCTATCACCAATGACGATACTCAATACACTAAAGGACTACCGGTGGACGGAGTTTCGCTATTGCCTTTTCTTCTCGCGGCCCGTGCCACGCTTTGCCGACCAGAGGCGCGGCCGGTTTTCGCCGAAGGTCTAGCCTCCTCCTACGAGGCCTTTCTCCATACGCGCGATCAGGTAGGGGCGGCATTGGACGAGGATGATGTCAGCGCAACACCAGATGATGTTTCTAAGAGCCGTGCCCAATGGTATCTCGACCAGCTGCACGAGCATCTCCCTTTGAAGTCCTACAAGGATTCAGCTTCTCATCCGAAAATTCAGGCGACGGCCGATCGCGTGGTCGCCGCGTGGAAGGCCGGGGAAAAAGTTGTGGTGTTCTGCCACTTCATTCGCACCGGTTATGCCCTGCGGCGAGCAATCTCCGGCCGGCTCAAGGAAACAATCGCGGCAGAGGCAGCCGCCCAACTCGGGCTGACTCCGGGAAAAGCATTCCATGAGCTGGAGAGCATAGGTCTGCGATTCTTCGATGCCGACAGCCATGCGCGGTCCGAAATCGAAACCCAAGTCACTCAACTGCTCCAGAAGCACGAAAAACTTCATGTTCATGCCGCAAACGTGAAGGAAGTCGTGCGGCGATTCCTGCGCACGCCTTCGTTTCTGGTGCGTTTTTTCCCATTGGAGAAAACGCAACGCCTGACAGCCGAATCCATCCAAGCTGCGTTTCAGGCAAAAGACTCATCGGGAATCAGTCTCACCGAGATGCTAGAGCATTTTTTCGAGTTTCTGGCCGTGCGGTGTAGCGATCAAGAGCGTGGCGAAATTCTCTCGGCGGTGAATAGCATGCAGACGGGAAGCATAGCAGATCGCGATGCGCTAAACTCTTTCGAGCCTGATGAGCTAGATGAACGTTCTGAAGAATCTCTCATGGCGAATGTGCGCCTCGTGAACGGCACGACGAAGCAATCAACACGACAGCGCCTGATGCTAACCTTCAATAGTCCGTTTTTCCCGGAAGTTCTGATAGCCAGTGCCGTAATGGCAGAGGGCGTGGATTTGCATCGTTATTGCCGCTACATAATCCATCACGATTTGTGTTGGAATCCGAGCACGCTTGAACAGCGCACGGGCCGAATAGACCGAATCGGCGCGAAGGTAGAGACGACGAAACGCCCCATTCATCTCTACAAACCATTCATAGCGGCCACGCAGGACGAACGCCAATTTCGCGTGGTGTCGGACAGAGAACGCTGGTTCAACATCGTCATGGGCGCGGAGTATCACGATGACGCAACGTCGACGGAAAAACAGGCCGCGCGCATTCAGCTGCCTTCCGCGATCAGCGATGATCTAAGTTTCAGGCTGGAGGCACATAATACCACCGAATAAATAGCAAGGCACGGCACATGAACTCCCTCGAACGCAGCCTCATTCTGAAGGCCGGATACGATCACGGGTGGGAGGTCGTCACCGCGGATACTCCAGAGCGAGTGGTGCTCGCTCCGCCCTCCACAGGGCGCATGCCCGCATAGCCTGCGCTGGGTCGCTCCCGATCATCTGCCGTTTCTCCGCGAGCGTCGCGCTCAGTTTATCCGCGATAAATGAGCCTAATCGACCAACTCAAAAAAGCAGATTCCGATGACAATCTCGCCGGCGTAATGAAGGCGCTCGGCACGCTTCTTGATGAGAATTACCAGAGGTATGTCGGAAAGGCCACCGACGGGTTTAAGAAATTTCTAAGAGGCGGTGTTTTTAGGGGGAAATATGCAAAAGCGTTTTGGCATTCTGATCTCCCCGCCCGCTTCGGAGCAAGATGGGCCGGGCACAAGCTCTATGGTCATGTGTTCTGGCGCTCTCTTTTGGAGCAAGAAAACTATGTCACCTTTCTTCTTCCGCTGATCAGAGAATGCCCGTCTGCGGTGACGTCGGGACTGCGCCGCCATCGCGTATTTTTCGACGACATAAAATGGGGAGCCATTAAACCGCATCTGCATGAAGCGGGCTTGGGGAAATTTATTGATGACGGGGAAACGCTGCGCCGTGCGAGCACACAAGCAGAGGCCCGTGTGGCCGAGTTTAAGCCTTTGCTTCGGAAAATAAGTCCAGAAACCCTCGTGCTCCATTTCGCCATCTGGCTGGAGAAGGTTTACTTTTCAGCGGGCGATGACAGGGAGTTCAATGCTCGCATCCCGGAAAAACTGGAGGTCGTGGAATGTGCATTGGTGCTCCAATCCGAATGCGCCGCCCAAGGTGCAAAAGTCGCAAAAACTATCGGAGAAATCCAAAAGCTTCTCAGCGCCACATACTCCAAATTTCGCAGTAATCCCGAGGAGCGATTTGAGACGGAAGCGTTGTTTGACGCGATCGAACAGCAGTTAGACGTCACGCATAACATCGAGTTGTTTTGCTCCTTTGATTGGGAACTCGAACATCATTCTCGCGGGGTGCGCATAGTTCCCGCGACCAAAGAACAGGAGACCGCTTGGTTTCTCCACCAGGAGAAGTTCCACGCGATGGACTCATTCGAGATATGGTGCATTACTTCGCCACAGCAGCTTGAGGCGATGACGGCGTGCGCAAAGGGAGCCAAGAATCAAGAGTCCGCTGACACTCGCTGGCATATCCTTACGGCACTTCGGTTTCTCGCCAAACACTGTGGTGCTGGTGTGACAGAAGCCGCAGAAGTAAAGATGGGGTTCTCTGTGGAGGAAGCGCTCACCGTCCTGATCTGCAATCGTGCCTGCTATGAGATGACGTTCAAAAGCCCCCGGGCAGCGGCAAAAGCCACGGGGAGGACCTACTTGGATTCGTTGGGCACTACCGCCACCGCGCAAGATTGGCGAGACACAGCAAACGGTAAGACTACCCTCGTCTCATGCATTCCATTCGAGCCTCGGGAATTCACTCGTTTCACGGATAATGCGTCTGCATTTCCGCTCACAAAACACATCCCGCCAGAACGGGTGCGGCGAATCTACGACTTCTTTTCCCAAGACATTCACGCCCAGCGCATCGGTTTGAGCAGCGCGTTTATACTACGGAACAAGCACTGCGACTTGCTTCTCCCCCGCATTTTTTCCGGGGACGTGAAAACATTTCTTTTCAATCACCTTTTCGCGCAGCAACCCTTCACGGAACAGATCGCCAAGCTTTTGGAGTCGCGAATCGGTGACATCTTCAGATGGCGAAAATTTGCAGTCATAT
>JACCEA010317674.1_pt1 | contig 12700 bp, 10 predicted proteins | sample 7449851 | NCBI WGS metagenome assembly JACCEA01 (sample SAMN15323453, study PRJNA562643) | freshwater metagenome | isolation source: river surface water | place: USA:Blue River Watershed | collected 2017-08-18 | reverse complement strand
GTGTGACCACTCTATCTAGATAATATTTAAACATCTTCGATGTTAAAATTGCTTCGAGTGTTAACGAAGAAGCAAACGAACGCAGTTCGTTTATAAATAACAAACATATTTCCGGAACTTAACATGAACCTAAAATCTTTTATTAATCTTGTAGATGATATCGAAAGTAATAGTCCTTCTATAAAAAGATATATCAACGAAAGTGTATATAATAGCCCAGAGATGACTAAGCATTGGCATCGTCTAGACGAAGGCTTTTTTAAGGGATATAGTCAATATCTTCAAGAGGTGGCGCTTACTCCGGAACAGATTCAAAGCATCTTTAAACAGGCAAGTGGCGGTGCTAGTGGAGCAGAAGCACCAAAGGATCCTAGTAAATTAGAAAAGATTGTAGATAAAGTTCTTCCAAGTGATCAGGCAGCAAATTTAGAAAAAAGTCTTCCTGAACCAGATGCAGGTCCTGTTCAGGGATTTGAACAAAAGGCACAGGCCGCAGTACAAAACATTCAAGGTGCCGACCCTGCAACAAAACAGAGTCTAATGCAATGGGTTAAGAATGGTATTAAGAAACCCGAAACACAGCAATTAATTTTAGCCGCACTGAGCGCAGGTGTTGGTGGTTTGATCAGCAAGGCTGGTCCTATTCTAAGTATGATTCCTGGTGGTGGCCCAGTTGTTGCCGCAGTTACAGGTGCATTAATTGCAGGTACTGTAGCAGTAGCCAGTGCTAAGATGCAGGGCAAGGATTGGAAATCTGCATTCAAAGGTGCTATTAAACCTGCTCTAATGGGCGGTGCTGCCGCAGTTGTTGGTAATCTTGCAACTACCGCAGTTAGCGCGGCAACAAGTGCATTTAGTGGTAACAAAGACGACATTTCTCCTGAAGTTCGTCGTGCTGATGCAGGTGATGAAACACCTGCAAAAGGTGCAAGTTTAACTGTTGGACAAGAGTTGCCGAACGGTGAAGGTACTATTACTTCTATGGATTCAGGTGCCGGCCCTGGTGGACGAGTTACTATTACTAAACCGGACGGGTCAACATATACTGTTGACAGAGAAATGGCTCATGCTCTAACAGGCCAAACAGGAATTAGCAATCAAGCAAATATGGGCGGACCAGTTAGTATGGGTGCAACAACTGGTGTTGACGGAGATACTCCTCTTAATCCTGGTGATAGTAAACCAGTATCTTCAACAATTACAACTAGCGGAATGCGTATTGCTGGAGAGCCAGTAGTCCCGGGTCAACCGTTAAGTGATAGACAAATGTCAGTAATGCAGATGTCGATGAATATGGGTAATAGTTATCCTCCTGATGTAATGGCGCAATTTAAGGCTCAACAAGGTGGCGGCGGAGGCGGTAGTTCTTATAGTGTGCCTGCACCTGCAGGAGGTAATGCGGCAGCATTTGATCAAGAGTGGGCGGCTGCTGGCGGTAAGGAATTAGATGCCGCACAGCCAGGTCAAGGTGCTGGGGGTGGTGCAGGTCAAATAACTGCAAAAGGCGGAGTTACACTTCCAAATCCGGACGGAACTTATCCACCCGGTGTCAAACCGTTTACTGGCGACGATCAAATTAAACTTAATCAAAGAATGCAACAGCAGGCCGATTGGGCCGCTGGAAACAATCCTCCGCCTGAGTGGGTTAAAAATAGTTCAACCGGCAAGTATGAACCACCAGGTGGTCCTGCTGATTGGGCTAATGGAAACAATCCTCCTCCCGAATGGATTAAAAATAATCAAACTGGCAAGTACGAGCCACCAACTGGGGCAGAAGGCGATTACTCAAGTTCAGGTAAGGTACGTGCTAATTTAGATCAGTGGCGTACAGATACAGGTAGTCCTAACGCACCTAAACCTCCAAGTGGAGCCGCTATGGATCCTGCTTATCTACAAGGCGTTCTTAACGGGGAGCACCCTCGTCCGATGATTAGTCCCGAAGCAGCCAAAGCGGCCCTCGATTGGCAAGCACAGAATGGCGGACAGGCTGCAACTCCAGCAAAACCTGTTGATCCTGCTCAACAAGCCGCAGACAAACAAGCATGGCAAGATTATTGGAAGAATAAAAAACCAGGAACACGGGGTTTAGAAGAATCTTTTGCAAAGTCTATGTATGTTGACAAACAAGCAACATTAAAGCAATGGCTAAACCAAGAAGCAAAAGGATTGCCAGTTACCGGACTTTTATTAAAGCCAGTGGTTATGGAAGGCATTATGGATTGGTTTAGAGGCGGTAAAAAAGATGCGGCACCTGCACCAGCAGGCACAGGTGCTACACTTGATAGTTTAAACCAAGCATGGAAGGCTGCTGGCAGTCCGACAGACAGTGAAGAAATTGCAAAGATTTTACAAAGTGCCGGTGTAGCACCCGATGCAATTGCCAAAGTCTATACAGATCTTAAGATTCCTGTACCCGGAGCACCTACTACCGATCCAGCAAAAACTGATACAAACAAAGATGGCAAAGTCGATGCCGCAGATGCTAAACCAGCACCTGAACCAACACCAGCACCAACAACTGATACAAACAAAGATGGCAAAGTCGATGCCGCAGATGCTAAGGCAGAACCTAAGATTGCAGGCGGAGAAACTCCTCCGGGCACAGTAAAGGTAAATATTGACGACTTATTTGCAAGGATTAATAAACTTGCTCCAGCAGATAAACAAAAAATTATAGCCGCGCTACAAGGATAAACAGGAATAGAACATGAAAATTAATCATCTTATTAAAGAATCTAACGCACCGTTGTATGAGCGTGTGGCAAAACAAATTCCTCGAGGTATCCAATCTCATAACGAAATTTGCAAAGTTGGCTATAAAATAGCAGTTCAAGAAGTTGGCATCAAAGAAGCGCAACAACTAGACGCTAGATTTGCAGTAAAATTAATGTCTAGTTATTATCAACAACACATTAACGAAGGCTTAGGATCTGCAATCGGATGGGGTGCAGGCAAATTAGCCAAAGGAGTTGGCGCAGTTGCAGGCGGTATTGCCGGCATGTGGGATGCAGCCAAAAAAGGTTGGAACGCAGGTCGTTCAACAGTATCTGCTGCCGCCGATGACGAGCCTGCATCTAGTGGCGGCGCCGGCGGCGGAGCATCCGGTGGTAGTGCGGGCGGTGTTGATCCTGGATCTGAAGTTGCTACTGGGGGCGATTTATTAAATCGAGCAAAACAAGGTACATCTCAAGATCCTACCATTAAACAAGAACCGGCTCCTACTACGAATCCCGAACTTGATGCTATTATGAAAGACATTCAAGGTCTTGATGATGCAACCAAAAAAGAATTACTAGCAAAACTACAAGGCGGTGGAGCACCTGCCCCAGCACCTGCCCCAGCACCTGCGCCCGCAAGTCAAGGGGTAGAAATTGATCCTGCAAAAGCCGCAGCCGATAGAGCGGCAAAGAATCAAGCAGATGCTGATCAACGCAATGCTGACATAGAAAAAACAAAACAGGCTAATGCTGCCGCTTCTGCCGCAGATAACGCATTAGTTGCCGCAGTCAAAGCCGCTAAAGCAAAACCTGCATTCCAACAGACTGCATCTGATAAGTTAACTATTAAGCAAGGTGCGGCAAAAGGAATTCACGAATCTAAGAAAAAGAAGAAAAAGAAAGTTGTTGCAGAATTTAACAGCAAGTTTCTTGGTATGAAGATTTAAAAGAACGGTTGTCCCGATTCTTTTGTTATTTCTAGATTCTTTTCAATTATCTTTCCGATAATTTCTCGATCTTCATAAGTGAGCATGTAGGCTTCAGAAGGGGGCATTCCTCCTCTCATAAACCAACAGATTTTAAATAACTCGTCTTTTAAGGCTTTTGACTCTGAATCGTACTCATTCACAAGTCTGTTGATACCGTCAATGTCTAACGTCAAAAGCCTTAAACGAAAAAAGTTGACGGATCAAATGTAATAGGTACTTCAACAAAATCACCTTCTACACCCTTTTCCTTCATTTCAGGAGTTACTGCAACTTTCATTGGTTTGATTGTATTAACTTCCCGAAGTGTATCTAAATGCTTCTGGATAACATTAAAAATTTCTTTGTCTACACCGTCAATAAATTCTTTAATATGGATAGGATCTTCTGTACTACCAGCAACACTGTCAATTCTAAAAATACTATCGGCAATTGTTCCTAGTGTTGCATCAGTTAAAGTTTTAAAACTTTCTTTGAATAGTTTAATTTTTTGCTCTTCTGAAATTTTATCGTCATTGACTACCTGCATAATTTTTTGAGTTTCAAACGTCTTAATTGCGGCTTGACTAATATGTTTATATGTTAGCGGCTTGACAAATACAGTCATTTCGCCAGAAACAGAAATTACTGGATTCCAAGTAATCTGATTCATTAGACTATCCATTAAAACTCTAAGGTCTACCTGATAATCCATTTCAAGATCTTCTTTAAATTTTACAGGGGTAGCCATCATTTCCCCGTAGGTTGCTAGTCGAATAGCAATTAAGAGAACATCTAAATCTAAACTAGGACAATTCCACGCATTTTTAATATTTGGAATACAATGCTGTATCACATCAACTACAGCCTGACCGTTCATTAGGGCATCAGGGACTTTGAGCATTAATTCGTCCTTGGCAGTCATAGAGTATACAGGAAACTCTCCTGTTTCTGTCATTTCTAAACTCCCTTCTGGCCAAAACTGACCTTGACTAGGCAACCTAATGTAAATTTTAGGTTGACGCATAAACATGCTCAATGGATTTGCGTTAGGATTCATATGGTTTTATCTCCGATAAATAAGTTGATATAATTTGGCTAATCTTCTTTTAGTATTTATATACGCATAAAACCACGGGAAAACAATGGCAGAAACTGTAAGAGGCTCAATTGGACAAGAACAGGTATTTCTAGAAAATGCCGCTACCGAAGCCACGCTGTTAAAATTATTAGAAGCCGTTCAACAAGCAGGCGGTGTAAGTGCCGCAGCCGCAGTCGCAGGTACTGCAAGATCAGCAGGCATTAATCCCGATACAGTTAAAAAGGCCAACGAGAGTGTTTCTTTCCTAGATAAAGCATCAATTGGTGCGGCCGGTGCTCTAGGTAAACTATATGATCAATTAATATCTGGTAATCCTAGCATCAGTGCTTCCTTAGCAGCCTTTAAAGATTTACCGGGACCGATTGGGTTTCTTGCTGACAAGTTTTCTTTATTAGCACAGTTCCAAGAAACTAACATGAAGACCTACCGAGATATTTCTCAGGCAGGTGTTAATTTTGGAGGAAGTTTAACTGATTTAAGAATGGCTTCTGCTAATGCTTATGTAAGTCTTGAACAGTTTGGAAACATATTAAAGAACAATAGTAGAACATTAGCCATGATGGGCGGCAGCGCCAATGATGGTGCTATGGCATTTGCCTCAATGAGTAATCAACTAATTAGTAGCACTGCTGGTAGCAAACTAATGGCATTAGGTTATACTGCCGAAGATGTTAATAACGGAATGTTAAACTACATTGCTATTACCGGCGGTAGAACAAAAGCAGAATTAGCCAACAGTGAAAAAATTACAGCGGCCTCAGCCGCATATTTAGAAGAACTAGATAAGTTGAGTCAGTTTACAGGCATGAACCGTAAACAGTTAGAAGAAGAACAAAAGAAAGCGGCAGCGCAGGCAGCGTTCCAACGCAAGATGCAAAGTCTTGGTGAAGAAGAAAGATTGAAATTACAATCGGCCTATGATCGCGCGGCCGCTAGTGGTATAGCAGGTGCAACTGATGCTGTTATGAGTGCGGCGTTGGGTATGCCTCCTTTAACCAAAGAAGCACAACAATTAGCAGGAACATTACCTGGTGCATATACTGGTTTAACAAATATGACTAATACTGCCATGCGTACCGGTAGTACCATGGACGATGTTCGTAAAGCCAACAGTCAGTTTGTTATGGGCGCAGTTGATGGTGCAAAAAGATTAGGGGCAACCGGTGATGCATTATCATTACAAGGTAATAAAACTATCACCAGTGCAATTGCATTAGAAAATCAAATGAATGCCAAGGGCATTAAAACAGCAGATGATCATACTAATGCAATGAGAGAAATTGATAGGAAACAAGCAGAGCAAGCAAATAGTCAAGCGGCGACAATGGTTGAAGCAGAAAAACAATTAAAAGAGTTTGGCCAAGTCTTAATGAGTATTGTTGCTCCTATTGTAGCATTCTTAACTCCGGCATTGAAATATCTAGGACCTGCATTGATTGGTTTGAGTATAGCAGTAGTTGCGGTCAAGACCGCTATGATTACATGGCAAGCATTCCTTGCCGCAAGAAATGCCGCAAGAGCAGTTAGTGCAGCCGGTGGTGGAGTTGGTGGTGTAGTAAATGTCTTAAGAGATAGAATAACCGGTGGCGGCGGTCAACCTGGCGGAGGATTTGTTGGACCGCCGAGACCTCCTGTTCCTCCAACCAGTCCATTAAATGCTATGCCAACTGCGGCCCCAGGCGGCGGCGGATTTGTTGGATTTGTCAAAGCCTTGGGTAGAGGTCTAGCAAGCCTAGCGCCTATTGCTGTTCCTATGTTAATTGGTGCAGGTGCTATTGCAGGTGTTATTGCTTTATTAGGTGCAGGTGTCGCGGCTGCGGTAGCATTGATTGGATTAAGTTTACCAACTTTTGCCAAAGGATTAAAAGAAATTACAGAAATAGATGGATTAAATCTTGCTAAAGTTGCATTAGGACTAGCCGCATTAGGTCCTGCAATGGTTATATTTGCCGGATCAAGTGTGATTGCAGGACTAGGTGCTGTTGGTGCTAAGATTACTAACTTCTTCTCAGGTGGTGGCCCTATTGCAATGGTTAAAGATACTGTGTTAGAATTAACACCGATTTTACCACAACTAACACAAATTGGTCCTGCCCTTAACAGTTATGCATCTGGTATTGTTGCATTTGGTAAAGCCATTAATACTGTTGATTTAGCCAAGGCTGAAAAATTGAAAGAAGTAATGAAAGGTCCCGGATTACTCGAATCTATCAGTGCTAGTGCTAGTAAAATGGTATCGGCTACTGCTAATTTAACAACTGGACAAGCCTCTTCAGGAGAAAAAACTGCAGGTGAGATTGCAGCCTTAAATACTACTATGAAAGAGATATTGCGATATGTAAGAGATACAGCAGAACATACCAAGAATACCCATAACGCAACGAAGTCTCTAAACCCTAACTTGTTTGCTTAAAATTATGTCTTGGAAAAAATATTTTACCCCCGTTAGCACTACTGGCCAGTTCAGTCCAATAAGTGGAATGAACAGCATGTCTCCTACTGCCAGTAGAACAAATTATTCTAGTTATCTACCTGATGTTTATGCAGGTCATCCGAATCGTTTAGAGAGATACGGACAGTACGATACTATGGATACTGATTCAGAAGTCAATGCGGCTTTTGATATTCTTGCAGAATTCTGCACACAACAAAATCAAGAAAACGGAACACCGTTTCAAATATTTTTCAAAGACCAAGCAACGCAAACAGAAATTAAAGTCATTAAAAAATGCCTACAGCAGTGGTGCAGACTTAATAAGTTCAATGTTAGGATGTTTAAAATTGTTCGTAATGCGTTCAAGTACGGTGATAGTTTCTTTGTTCGAGATCCAGAAAATCAATCATGGATGTATATTGATCCTGCTAAAGTAGATAAAATTATTGTTAACGAAAGTGAAGGTAAGAAACCTGAACAATATCACATTCGTGATTTTAATCCTAATCTAGAAACATTAGCCGCAACTGCAATTCAGCCTAGCAATCAGCATGGCGGTGGTAGTCAGTTTGGCGGAAGTTACGGAACTGGACAAGGTGGTGCAGGCGGCAGTCGTGGCATGGTAGGAAGTTTTCCTACAACTGCTAACAGCAGTCGTTTTACACAGAATCAAAATCAATATGCAATTAACTCGGAACATGTTATACACATTAGTATGAGCGAAGGACTAGACAATAACTTTCCTTTTGGTAATAGTTTAATGGAAAGTATCTTTAAAGTATTCAAACAAAAAGAACTACTCGAAGATGCTATCTTAATCTATCGTATTCAACGTGCGCCGGAGCGTCGTGTGTTTTATATCGACGTAGGTAATATGCCAAGCCATTTGGCTATGAGTTTCGTTGAGCGTGTTAAAAACGAAGTAAATCAACGCCGTATTCCTAGTGTTACAGGTGGCGCACAAAGCGTGGTCGATGCCGCATATAACCCATTGAGCATTAACGAAGATTACTTCTTCCCACAGACAGCAGAAGGCCGTGGATCTAAAGTTGAGATACTACAAGGCGGCCAAAACTTGGGAGAAATTGATGATCTTAGATATTTTACTAATAAGTTGTTTCGTGCTCTACGCATACCTAGCAGTTATCTACCTACAGGATCTGACGACGGAGGATCTAACTTTAATGATGGTCGAGTTGGAACAGCATACATCCAAGAACTTAGATTCAACAAATACTGCGAACGACTACAAAGTCTATTAAACGAACCGTTTGATAGAGAATTTAAACTGTATCTACACAGTCAAGGTGTTAACGTAGACAGCAATGTATTTGAAATTAAATTCAACACACCACAAAACTTTGCCGCATACCGTCAGGCCGAAATGGATACTGCCCGCGTTAACACATTTAACACTATGGTTGCTGTTCCTTTTGTATCTAAACGTTTTGCTATGAAACGTTTCTTAGGTATGACTACAGAAGAAGTTGCAGAAAACGAACGTATGTGGCGTGAAGAAAACGTTGACGAAGATCAATATCTAAGTGCAAGTAGTGAACTTAGAAGTGCAGGTATTACAGCAAATGGTATGAGCGGAGATTTAAGTTCGTTAAGTACCAATGCTCCGCCTGCACCCGCGGCCGGTGCAGAGCCTGCCGCAGGCGCAGAAGCCGGTGCAGAAGCCGCCGCGCCACCCCCTCCCGCATAAATATTAACATGTTTTTACGAGAATTCATTTATTTTGATCGCAACCATGCAGATCCTCAAGAGGATAATAGGTATCTTAGTCATAATGATACCAGTATTCTCAAGCGAAGCGACCTACGTAAAACCCGTTTAACATTGAAAATGATTAACGATATACGCAAGGCCGCCGAAGCACATGACAAAGAAAAACGTGAAGAACTTGGTCTTGTGAGGAAAATGTATGCGGCGCCCCCACCAGATGCAGCCGCAACTTAAAGCACCAGATAAGTTTTTTCTTTAAAAACTAAATATTTTTAACAAAAAAATGTCAAATCCAGGGGTAAACCCTGCGTCTTTTTGGTCAAAACGGTTCGTTTTAGGCCTATTTCGCGCATGAATTTAATGTTGGTAGTAAATACCATACAGCCTTGCCGCTACTAAAACAGGAGAATAACATAACATGTCTACCAAATTTGAACAACTGTTAGATTATCTTGTCAATGAAGAAATGGAAAAAGCCAATGAACTATTCCACGAGATCGTTGTAGAGAAGTCTAGAGATATTTACGAAAACCTTATCGCTGAAGAAGACGATGAGTTAGAAGAAGCCGACGATGACGAAATGGAAGAGTCTGCTGATGACGAATTAGAAGAGTCCGATGACGACGAATTAGAAGAGTCCGATGATGATGACGACCTAGGTGAAGCAGCCGACGAAGATACCGACGAAAGCGTTGATCTAGAAGATTCATACATGATGGACGGTGATGACGAAGACGACGATATGGGTGGTGACCCTACAGATGACCTAGGTTCCGATGTTGGAATGGGTGATATGGGTGACGACGAAGAAGGTGGCGAAGGTGGCGAAGAACAAGCAATCTTCGACATCAAGAACGCTATTCAAGAATTAGAAGCCGCTTTTGCCGAACTAGAGCAATCTAAAGGCATGGGTGGTGGTGATGACGAATTTGCTGCCGGCGACGATGGCGAAGAAGACGAAATGATGGGTATGCCAGCAATGGAAGGCCGTCGTTTACGTGAGTACAGTGAGAAAGTCGGTAACGACTGGGACAAGAACAGCCAAAAAGAACAAGGTAAAATTGCTGGTGCAAACACCGGTGACGCAATGCCAGGTTCTAACGAAGGCCGTAGCCCAATCAGTTCTGGCAAAGGTAAGCCAACAACAGGTGCATCTGCACACAACATTCTTGGCGACCAGAAGACAGCAGCCGGAACAAACACTGGTACAAGCCCAGCAAAGCACATGAAGGGTATCAACCCTGAGTCTGGTGAAAAGTTTGCTACAGGTATCCACAACGTTGACGGTAAGAAGTCTGGCGTTAAGACACTAAGCAAAGTTTCTGGTGGCCACGGTGCTGAAAAGAAAGGCGCAGCCCCAGGTCCAGTAGGTGCTGGTACAGGTGATAAAGCAGGTCAAACATCTGTTCATAATACACCTAGCCCGCTAAATGGCGCACCTAATCGCAACAAGTAATTAGAGAAACTGGATGAAACAGATTTCATACTTACGCGAACATCTAAGTTTTGATCAGGCTCAGGCTGTGCTTGAGTCTGATGACAAAGATGGCAAGAACCTTCATCTTAAGGGTATTGCCATTCAAGGTGGAATTCGCAACGCAAACCAACGTGTCTACCCTGTAGATGAAATTGAACGTGCTGTGAAAACACTCAACGATCAAATTCAAAACGGATATAGCGTGTTAGGTGAAGTAGATCACCCAGATGATTTAAAAGTTAATTTGGACCGTGTATCCCATATGATCACTCAGATGTGGATGGAAGGTCCGAATGGCTATGGAAAGATGAAAATCCTTCCTACGCCAATGGGAAACTTAGTCCGCACCATGCTTGAAAGCGGTGTAAAACTTGGTGTTAGTTCTCGTGGTAGTGGCAATGTTAACGACATGAACGGCCATGTATCCGATTTCGAGATTATCACGGTGGACATAGTGGCTCAACCCAGCGCACCTGGCGCTTATCCTACTCCTGTGTATGAACATTTAATGAACACACGCGGTGGTATGAAAGCGTTCAAGGTCGCTACCGAAGTAAAAGAAGATCCAAAGGCCCAGAAATACCTTCAAGAGACTCTCTTGAATGTTATTAAAGGTCTAAAATAAAGCCCGAGGAGAAATTAATGTTGGACGCATTCAAACAGTTAGTTGAGTCAGGCGTAATGAGCGAAGAGACAGGGCAACTTGTCAATACCGCATTACAGACAAAGATTCAAGAAACTCGCGACCAAGTTACCGCAGAACTTCGTGAAGAATTCGCTACAAAATATGAGCACGATAAGTCTCTCATGGTTGAAGCGATCGACAAGATGTTAAGCGACAGATTGGCCGTTGAGATGTCCGAATTGCACAACGATAAAAAGGCTCTAGCTGAAGCAAAAGCACTATACCAACAACGTATTAGTACCGATGCTAAGAAACTAGAAGGCTTTGTTATTAAGCAACTAGGAAAAGAATTAGTTGAGTTCCAAAGCGATCGTAAGAAAGTTAGTGAGAACTTTGCTAAGTTAGAGCAGTTCGTAGTACATGCTCTAGCAAAAGAAATCCAAGAATTTGCTACTGATAAGAAGGATCTAGCCGAAACTAAAGTTCGTCTAGTTCGTGAAGCAAAGAGCAAGTTTGAAGATATTAAACAAGGATTCATTAAGCAAGCCGCTAAGGTTGTTGAAAGTACAGTTACTACCAAGTTAACATCTGAAATCAAGCAATTGAAAGAAGATATTGATAGTGCCCGTAACAACGACTTCGGTCGTAAGATTTATGAAGCCTTTGCACAAGAGTTCAGTGCTTCTTTCCTAAATGAAAAATCTGAAACAAGTAAATTGTTAAAGATTATCGAGAAGAAAGAACAAGAACTTGCAGAAGCAAAACAATCTATTACTGAAAAAGAAACTCTAGTAGAATCTACACAACGTGAAATTCGCGTTACTAAAGATCTAATGGAACGTAAGCAAGTAATGGGTGAGTTGTTAGCACCTCTAAGTGCTGATAAGAGAGAGATCATGAAAGAACTTCTAGAGTCTGTACAGACAAGGAAACTGAATGAGGCTTTCGACAAATACCTACCAGCAGTTATGGAAGGACAAAAGAAGCAACCAGTCGCTAAAAAGGCTATGCTTGCTGAAAGTGCCGAAGTAACAGGAAATCGTGAGACAAAGCCAGAGGTAGGCTTAGATAATATCTTAGACATCCGCAAGTTAGCGGGTCTAAAATAATTTAAAATTCAAGGAGAAGACATAAAATGTCACAACTATTAAATGAAAGATGGTCAGAGACCAAAGAGGCTCTGCTTGAAGGCCTATCCGGTACCCGTCGTGCTTCTATGCAAGTATGCTTAGAAAACACACGTAAGTATCTGTCAGAAAGTGCTACAGCAGGAGCAACCAGTGCAGGTAACATTGCAACATTAAACCGCGTGATTCTTCCAGTTATCCGTCGTGTAATGCCAACAGTTATCGCTAACGAAATCGTTGGTGTTCAGCCAATGACAGGCCCAGTTGGTCAAATTCATACTCTACGTGTTCGTTATGCTGATTCCAGCAACGAAGTTGTAGCAGGTGAAGAAGCCCGAAGCCCATTCAAGATTGCCCAGGCTTATTCTGGTAACGACAATGCATCCACACCACGTGCGGCTGCTACTTCTACTCTAGAAGGTCAACCAGGCAAGCGTATGAGCATTCAAATCTTGAAGGCACCAGTCGAAGCCAAGAGCCGCAAACTAAGCGCTCGTTGGACATTCGAAGCCGCTCAAGATGCAC
>JACCEA010090703.1_pt1 | contig 12702 bp, 17 predicted proteins | sample 7449851 | NCBI WGS metagenome assembly JACCEA01 (sample SAMN15323453, study PRJNA562643) | freshwater metagenome | isolation source: river surface water | place: USA:Blue River Watershed | collected 2017-08-18 | reverse complement strand
TAAAACAATCGTATATTTTTGTCATATGCATACTTATAATTTAAAAAGTTTGACTTGCAGTTTTCTTAAATAGTATAATAACATTCAAGTACAAGGAATTCAATTGAAATTTGCTCTCGTAACAGCCTACAATGAGGCTTACCGTCCTCTAGCGGAAATTACTTGGAACCAAAATAAAAAATTGTATGCCCAAAAATGGGGCTACGATACCTACGAGGTTACCGACGGATTCAATAGTATCGAGGATATCCCGTGGTCTCGTGCAAGAAAAATCATCGAGTTACTCGAATCAGGCCAGTACGATTGGGTACACGCAGTAGGATGCGATACCATGGTAACCAATTTTAACATCCAACTCAAGGACTTGGTTGACAACCGGTACGATTTCATTATTGCCACCGATTGTTTTAATATTAACAACGACAGTTTTTTAGCACGTAATACCAAAAACTGTATTGACTGGTTAAAGCATTTAGATAATCTTCAATACGATTACTGCGGCAAGCATCCATGGAACGATCAGCAGTGCATGATCGACAATATTGAACGCTTAGGCAACGGCTTAAAGATAGTCCCGCAGCGGCTGATCAATTCATACGATTACGATCAATACCCTGGTTCAATTCCGCACGTATACAAAAAAGACATTTTTGGCAACGATGGCCAATGGCAACCTGGCGATTTCCTAATTCAATGGCCTGGTATCCCAAACAATCGTAGAATTCCATTAGCTCAACAAATGTTAACTCAAATTATCCAATGAAACAAATACTAGATCTAGTTACAAAACACATTGAAGAAAAACAGGCGACCAAGACTTGGACTGCAGGCAAAGATTTTGTCAATTATGCAGGCGCATATTACGACTCGGCCGAATACGTCGCCGGTGTAGAAAGTCTACTCAACGGATGGCTTGCCATGGGCAACGAAAGTCTAAAGTTTGAACGCGAGTTCCCAAAACAGTTCTCCAAACGCGGCGGCATCGTTACCAATAGCGGAAGTTCAAGTAACTTGTTAATGATGGCCAGTTTAACCAGTAAGCGCGGATATAATTTTCCCAAAGGCACCAAGGTATTAATGCCTATTGCCGGCTTTCCCACTACTCTAAATCCCACCCTACAAGTCGGTTTCGAACCTGTGTTTGTTGATATCGAACTAGACACACTAAACCTTGATCTGGATCAAGTAGAGCAGGTATTAGAATTCAACCCAGACATTCGAGTCATTACCTTTGCACATGTGTTAGGAAATCCGCCCAATATGGATCGACTAATGGAATTGGTCGAAAAGTACAAACTGGTTCTGCTCGAAGATTGTTGTGATGCTCTTGGCAGCACATACAATAATAAATCATTGGGATCATTTGGATTAATGGCCAGCTGCTCATTTTATCCTGCACATCATATGACCATGGGCGAGGGCGGATTTGTTGCCACCGACGATTACAACCAAGAAGTTATTCTACGATCGTTTCGAGAATGGGGTCGGGGATGTTACTGTGTTGGCCCAGATGCTAACAAATTAAAGTGTGGCACGTGCGGTAAACGATTCCAGGAATGGATTCCAGAGTTACCAGGTGAAATATTTGATCACAAGTATGTTTATGACGAAATTGGTTACAATCTAAAGCCAATTGAACTACAATGTGCTATGGGCATGCAGCAGTTAAAGAAGCTGCCCGAAATCCATGCACTACGCCGGCGCAACTATCAGCTATTGTTTGATATCTACGCCAAGTACGAAGAGTTCTTCCACTTGCCTAGAGCACAGGCAAAGTCTGATCCGTCGTGGTTTGCTTTCCCGCTCACCATTCGCCAAGGTGCACCATTTGCTCGTGCGGATATTGTTGACTACCTGGAAGAAAATCTGATTCAGACTCGACCGTACTTTGCCGGTAATATAATGTTACAACCAGCATATAGTCATTTAATGGATCCAAAAAAAGCAAGAGACGAGTTTCCAAATGCAACGCATGCTATGACGCATACTTATTTTCATGGCACCAGTCCAGTAATTACGCCAGAACAAATTGCCTACATTGGCGAAAAGGTTGACGGCTTTATGAGTTTATTTCTATGATAACAAAACAGGATCTCATTGACTTTGAAACAGAAATTGGCAATCGGTTTAACAATCGAGAAATCCGTGCCCCAATTCATTTATACCACGGCAACGAAGATCAAATTATAAATGTATTTAAAAAGATTGACACCAATAATGACTGGGTATGTTGCACTTGGCGCAATCACTATCAGGCATTATTAAAGGGTGTGCCTGCTGATCTCTTACGCGAACGTATCATCTCAGGTAAAAGCATGGTAATGAATTTACCCGAATACAAGTTTATTTGTAGCAGCATTGTAGGAGGCATTCCCAGTATTGCCACTGGCATTGCATTAGCTTCAAAATTAAAAAACACCGGGGAGCATGTGTGGTGCTGGACAGGTGATATGAGTGCCGAGACCGGAGCATGGAGTGAAGCCTATCGGTATGCTGTTGCACAAAATCTACCTATCACATTCATAGTCGAAGACAATCAATTGAGTGTGTTAACACCAACTCAACAGGTATGGGGCGAACATAAATGGTATCTTCCTGTACAAAATCAGGACTGGTATGAAGGATCTCAATTGATATATTATCGCTACAGTAACAACAAGTATCCGCATGCCGGTGCTGGAGTAAGGGTACAATTCTGATGAGCAATCAACTATACAACCAAAAGTTAAAAGAAGCGATGAATTGGCTTGCTACTAAGCCCGATACTATTTTTTTAGGGCAAGCAGTTTGTTACGCAGGCACAGGCTGTTACGAAAGCTTGACACAAGTACCAGACAATAAGAAAATGGAGTTCCCGGTTGCAGAAAATTTACAATTGGGCGTGAGTACAGGGTTGGCAATTAACGGATTTGTTCCGGTCAGTGTTGTACCTCGCTGGAATTTTTTATTATGTGCCACTGATCAAATTGTCAATCATCTTGATAAACTAACGGCACTCAGTGACGGAAAATGCAACCCTAAAGTAATTATTCGAGTAGCCGTGGGATCCGAAAAGCCTGTTGATCCACAGGATCAACACAAAGGAAATTTTTCACAATCTTTTCGGCTAATGTGCAAGAACATTGACGTTGTCGAATGTCATGATCCTGATAGCATACTACACAATTATGAATATGCCTACAACAATACTCGTAGTACCATAGTTGTTGAATTCCCAGACTATGGCAAATGATATTTTAATTCTAGGATCTACTGGATTTGTTGGCGGAGTACTAGTTGAGTGCTTGCAAAAGCAATATTGTTTGTCTGTGCCGACACGGCAGGAACTAAACTTATTGGATCATCAATCTGTTAACAATTATTTTTCTAATAGAACATTCGATGCAGTTATCAACTGTGCAGGAAACATGGAAAGCAATCTGTTTCCATTTAATGTTTCAGCCGCTACAGAAAATTTATTAATTTTTAATAATCTATATGCCGTAAGAAAACACTATCGTAAACTAATCAATATCGGGTCGGGTGCCGAGTTTGATCGACGACATGATATTGATTGTGCAGTTGAGGAAGATATTTTTTTCAAAACCCCAGCGGATCACTATGGGCTAAGTAAAAATATAATTTCTCGTATGATTGTCAATACTGATAATTTTTACACTTTGAGATTATTTGGTGTATTTGGTAAAACAGAATCAAAATCTCGTTTACTAAAGAAAGTGTTATCCGGTGAGCATGTGACAGTCAAAGACAGATACTTTGACTATTTTTACATCAATGATTTGATTCCTGTTGTAGACTATTACATAAATCATTCACCAATATACAAAGATGTCAATGTAGTGTATCCAAACAAAATTCGATTAAGTGAGTTTTTAAATCAATTTTGTGAAATACATCACTTATCTAAAAACAATATCAAAATATCTGAAAATCTTGATTTAGCATATACTGGAGACTCTAGTAAGTTGCACGATTTGCAGATTTCTTTTTCAGGTTTATTACAAGGATTAAAAGATTACAATGAGCACTAAAATTGTATATGTCACCGGCTGTTTAGGCTTTATTGGTTACCATGTAACCAAACATTGTTTAGCACAAGGATACTATGTTATTGGAGTAGACAAAATAACTTATGCTGCCAACGTTCAGTTTCTTCCAGAACTTTTAAAATATAAAAATCAATTCAAGTTCATTGAATCGGATATTAACAACTTGGATATGTTGTACGATTGCGACTACATCATTAACACTGCGGCCGAAACACATGTTGATAACAGTATCGTTAGTAGTGATGTGTTCTTACGTAGCAATGTAAATGGTGTACATCATTTACTAAACTTGATCAAAGAACGGCATCGTTTCAAAATGCCTACACTATTGCATTTTAGCACAGACGAAGTCTACGGTGATATTGTTGATGGTAGCCATGTCGAAACTGATTTATTAAAACCAAGTAACCCATACTCAGCAACAAAGGCAGCAGCAGATCAATTGGTAATTGCATGGGCACGAACTTTTGGTGTTCCTTATGTAATTGTTAGACCAACCAACAATTACGGCATCGGACAGTACACTGAGAAATTTATCCCAAAAAGTGTAAAGAGTTTACACCTTGGTAGAAAAATACCGTTACACGATTCGGGCTTGCCAAAAAGAACTTGGTTACATGTAAGCGATACTGCCAGTGCAGTGACTACTATTATTGATGCAGGTGTTACTAACGAAATATACAATATATCAGGCAATTACGAAGAACAAAACATCACTATTGCTAGACAAATAGTTAATATTTTTCACAACGAGGTTACTGACCTAGATCAGTATTTAGATCTAAGTATTACTCGACCCGGGCAGGATGTGAGATACAGTATCGATGATACTAAATTAAAAATGCTAGGCTGGAAACCACAAGCAGTGTTCGAGGCCGAACTGGCTCGTATCGTGGATTATTATTCTAAGACGTTTGTGTGGTAGAAACTTCTTGCCAAGTATAGTCACCTAGCCATTTCACTGGTGCAATGTAACTGTAATGTTCCGGTGCACCAGTAGTCCAATCGTTGGGACCTTGATGACAAAGTCTTGTACGATTTATTTTACTGTCAAAACATAACCAGTAAATTTGTCCGTGGTAAACTTGGAATTGATATTCTGCGGCGTGTACTGCATCTGTTATATACAGTCGGCGCTTAATATCGTCGGCTTGTTTTTGTAATACTCGCACTAAATCCATTATACGATTGTACTCTTGCTCGGCATGCATACGAGCAACGTTGACCATGATGTCTTTTTGTTTTTCTACGGGGATTAAATCAAAGGCAGGACCACCCACTTCGGTGGCATAGGGAGTGATATTTTTATTAAAAAAGGCGACTAATTCGCCGCCTATTTCTGCATCGTAACTGTCTTTACCTTTAGCTACGTTACTTTTTTTCTTGGTCATTATTTTGTTTAATAATAATAGGTGCGTCACTAGTTGGGTTTTTGGTATTTCGTACTAACCAAGCTCCGTAATTAATGAATGCAGCAAACGGATACGAACAAATAGCCAGAATTGCAGTCAAACACACACCGGTCATTAAAAATACAACTGTAAAAATTGTAAACACAGTCTCTAGCATCAAGTTCCAAAATCCAGTTACACCAATATCAAAGTCTATGTTATTGCTTACACCCGAATTATGAGACCGTATGTGCAACCTTAGTGATTCAACTTGTTCCATGCAACGCATTACTAGTATTTGTAATAGTCCGCGGTACAGCTCAGTCATAAATCTTACTCCATTGTTTCAGTTTTGATTGTTTGTGTTCGACAGCAACAGCAACTTGCTCGTGTCTAACTAGCCCGTGTTGTGTTAATAGATTGATCATACAAAGCAGATCACCGACTTCTGTTTCTAGTTTTTCTTGATGTAGCATCCCATCTTTATGAGTTTCTTGAATGCCAAATCTAAAAATTTTAGATATCTCTTGTATTACTTCGGCGCACTCTTCCTGGGTGATTACCAGGATCTCCCGTTGTTTATCGTTCATGCAAGTATTATACTAGATCAATTTAAAAAAATCAATCTCTTTTTTGGCGTGAACTGGTATCTTTGTCTCTTGGTACTGCGCGTCGACCTTTTGGTGTTATTTGGACTCGTGTTTTTTCTGGATCAGGGAGTTCTATGTCTTTAAATTTACGATCTTGTACCTTGGTAATTTCTTCAAGTAAATTACCTTTTTCGATATAGTTACGCACATAAGGACCGGACTTTTTGTTTTCTACTTTACAACGAATTGTTAGTAGTTCTTTACTAGGACTTGTTGCGTCATGGATTACTATTTCTGGCCTTGTTTTATAACTAATATATGACGCAGTTAAATCAATAGTTCTCAACTTGTGTTCTAAATTTTTAAATCTCAGGATCTTAAAGCCGCCTTTATCAAAATCCACCAACTCAACATTGGGGTCACCTAATGTGGCAAAGTGAGTCACTGCATGAGCAACTTGATCAACAAATCGAGCTTCTTCGGTATCGTTGTCCCCGGACAATTTCTGGGCTAGGTCATTGGCAATTTGCCTGTACATCCATTCTACGCCCGCAATTGGGTCTTTCTTTGCGGCTTTTTCAAATTTAGCAAGGTATGGAGAAACATCTATACCAAAATAGGCAAACAATGTTTGCATAGATTCAAAGCTGCTACCGCCAACTTGACCAAACTGTGCAATACCACCAACTTTTAAACTTGCATTCAGTTTCAGTGTTCGCATAGATCCATTTGCATCACGAATACCTACCCAAACGTCCGACTTCTTTTCAGTTTCACTAGCAGCACCATCGGCTACAATATTGATCTCGTCGGCCTTGCCATTGAGATAGAAGTACTTGCTATAGCGTTCAGCCATTGCGCTATTAACATAAGCGGCTGCACTGTTTAATTCGTTTGTTAACAGTTTGCGTTTCATTGGATTCATTAAATCCTGATACGGTCCTGTTTTTAATCTTAGTATGAAACTAATTGTGTCGGCAATATTGCTATCAGCATCATTCACCGTAACACTGTACGTATCATCACCTTGTGCTTGCAATGTATCAAGCACATTGGTAATATCCACGGAAGTAATTGTTCCTACTTCTTCGCCGGGCTCGCGCTTGGTAAATTTAGCAAACATTGCTGCGCCAAGAATGCCTTCGCTGACTTCTCCGCGATTACTAATAGAACTTTCTTTACTGTGATTTAATGCAGATTGAATCGAACTAGTTGTACCTTGTACGTAAAAGTAAACATTGTCTTCTGTTCTAAATTCGTATACATCTTTACCAGTACCCATAGTAACAGTAATATCACCCCTGGGATTCAGTGACTGATCACCAGAACTTTTGTTAGTAAGCTCAATTGGGCCAATAATATCAAGGCCCTGAGTTTGCAATAAAGCTGTTAACGCTTGTCCGGATTGACTATTGCTAACAATAAATTTTTGTCCTGGGCCGTATTTGCTGAGTGTAACTTCGTTAAGAATGATGTTTATAAGATCGCGCATAATAACATATTTACCGGTTTTAAATATTCTGTTAATTCATGTTGCAATGCAATAAATACTAGCATACCCACAAGGAGAATTATATGGACTGGTCCAGTCTAATTGAACGATTGCGAGAAATGTTTCCACGATATCGCCCACAAAGTGATATAGAACGATACATAGAAAGCCGACAACCAAAATCAACAGCAGATGTTGAACTTTTAATCAAACAATACACTTATCATCAAACCTTTATGAGAGGGTTATGATGCGTAAATTTATTCAAGCTATAATTGCAGCAAGACAACGACAAGCAGATTTATACTTGCGCTGCTTGACTGCCGGCATCTAAGCGTTCGATATCTGCTTCGGTACATTGATTGCCGTATTGAATTTCAATGATAGTACAAGGTTTATTAAAAGGATTAGTTAACTGATGCCAAGTATTGACCGGCACCCGCCATTCGTCGTACTTCCCCAAGATCTTGGGAGGATTGCTTACATCCCCGGGCAAGGCCATATTGATCATACACATGCCCGAGGTGACCATCCAATATTCGTTTCTGAACTGATGGCGCTGCATGCTCAGCGTATGTCCGGGCAAGACAGTTAATGTTTTAACTTTTGCGCCCGGTACTTCGTTTAATACTGTATACGATCCCCACGAACGTTCAACTTCTATAGACATCCAGCGTTTTAAGATGTCGCTACTGCTGTTAATCTTGCTGTCGCCGCCAACACCAAATACGAATTCTAAATTGGGATCGTCTATGTCCATTTCTGGTATATTTTCTGCTGTACGGTCGCCGCCATTGGCAAAGATCAAAGTTGCATCGGGGTATTGCCTACGCATATCGCCAATAAATTGACGAGCTGAACCGTCACTGTCATCAAAACGATATGCTGCATCCACGCAGTCAAGAGCCGACACAATTAGCATACGCTCGTGATGTGTCATAAAAGGGCGTCCTTTTTTGCGTTCCAACCATGCGTCTGAATTAACGCCAACAATGAGCGTATCTCCTAGTGCCCTTGCTGCTTTTAGATATGAAATGTGACCACTGTGTAGTGGATCAAATCCACCAGTTACTAGAACAATTTTCATTCGCGAATTCTATAATAATCTTTGTTGAGCCAAGTTGTAAGTATTTCTTCTTGCTTTACATACCCGTAACGATCAATACATTGACGCACACTATCATTTACTAAGCCAGCATCAACAAGATCATGCCAAGTAGTAGATTGCGGATCCATTGGAGGTATATCGCTTTTATAAACTGCTGCATGTAACCACATATCGTTTACATCTTTATAAAAATAAGCATCCCGACAGTCGAATCCATTTGCTGCCAACATATACATTAAGTTTACAATGTTATGATTAAAATACCAACCGTTGTAACTATTATTGTTTAATCTATTGTGCTCGTAATGAACAGCCTGCGGCACGGACATGATCAACATACCATTGACATTCATCATTTCGTTCCATTGACGCAGTGTGTAAACAGGATTCGTAATGTATTGAAAAACATCGTGGCACCAAATTAAATCTATTTGTCTTGAAATAAATCTGTCGGGATCTTCTAAATCTGCTTGTATTACACGAACATTTGGTAAATTTGTTACTTCTTGTTTTATTTGCGAAACATTCTTGTCAACTGCGTAACAAAGATAATTTCTAGGTTCCGGCGGATCGTCTCTGGTCTCTAGAGTAGCCCACCATTCAATATCTAGTCCAGTGCCACACCCAAAGTCTGCTATTACTTCTAAACTATCTAAAAAACTATCGTATTGATATACAAGGTCTTTTATAAATTGACTGTGTTGGTAACTGGCTTCGGCGTTTTTAAAAAGGCCCATACTTATATTAGAGTTAATTTAAAGAGTAACATCTTCCATACCTGCTGTGCGCAAGCGAACCACATGACCTAGCATGAAGTTTTTGCTTTCAAGTCCTTTCATAATACCAAGCCATTTGTTTCTAAGTAAAGCAACTTCGTTAATGATAGTCTCAAAGTCAATAACCTCGTCCTCGCCATCTGTATACTTTTCCGCATCCCGGGCAGTGAGCGCACGAGCGTAGGCCTCAAGGTATTTCTGAAAGTGTTTGCGTCGTATCTTACGAAGTTGTATATTAAGATAATTAAGTACAGCTTCAATTTCCTGAAGCTGGTTGAACCTATGCTCCGTAATACCCGGAAGGGCGGCGGTGGACTTTTCCAGGTTTCCTTTAATAGCTGTATCATATTTTGCCTGTTGGAGTTCCCGTTCATAATAATTAATGAAGTCTGGGATATTCCCAAGATCTGCTACAATTTTATTGTACCACATATTTTTTCAACCAAGGAAAAGTAGTCTTCCAATTTAAATTTCGCCTTTGATCAATTTCTTCTAAGTACTCGATAAGATTTTTTTGCATTTGTTTATTTTCAATATTTTTTGATAACTTTGCAGAAAATCCTTGTATTAATTTTTTAGTTATCTCTTCTTCAAAATTAATATTTTCTAGACTAGTTTCTAATTCAGAAAAATAAGAACGATATTCCGAATAGTCAAATGCTATCGGCGATAACACATGATCTTCGGGTAACACTAAATGTAGATTCCAGAAAATTTTTCTATAACTGCTCCAGTGCTTGTACATTTTTAATAATGCTGGCATTTCGAAAACACTCAAACTGGTTACTGTACTAAATATTCCCAATTTAAACACTGTATTTTTAAGTAGAAATTCAAAGTTATTTTGAAAAATCTTTCTATCAAATCCTGTCCTAATGTATTCCTGACCAGGCCCCCAGCTATCAACACTAGCAAAAAAATCTATTCTTCTAATTTTTTTAGTAGCTATTAGATTACTAAGTTTTTTTGCTGCATCAGTTAACACTTTTTCTTTAACAATCAAATTAGAAATTACGTTTAATTCTAACTTTGGATTAGGTTTTCTACTCAGTAATTCAATTAAACGGGAAAAATCCTCTTGAATTAACGGCTCGCCGCCCAATATATGCAATCTATGCAATTTCTGTATATTCTGCTCCAACCATTCCCACATCAGAGGTGCTAAGGTATTGTATTGATCCTCGCTAGACACTCTTGTTGGTATATGTATCGGGTTTCCAAATTTTTTATTTTCTCGATCGATGCTAGAACTGTACTGTTCATGACAATAGATACACATTAAATTGCATGTATTTTTAAAAAATACTTCAAGTATAACAGGTTCTACTCGTGTTAACGTATTGTCGTTGTCCAATTCTTGAGGGTAAACGTCTGGTATAGTAAGTTGATATTGCCGATCGCTATAACCTCCCGAATCCTCAATGGTTTTACAATAATCACATCCACTATTGCCCCATTTTCCTTGCAGCATTAACGATCTATCTTTGATCTTGGTTTCAAGATTATGAAATTCATTGAAATTATTTGTAGTTAGTTTATCGTGCCCGGACCGGTGACAACTTGAAGAAATCCCGGTTGTAAGATAGACTGAAGACCATGCCCATTTAAGTCTGCATGCCGATTCGGTTACGATTGGAAAATATTTTTTACTCATGCGGTATTGATCCAATCGATAAATGAGCTAGGATACAAATTGTCGATAGTAATATTTCGCCTACTTGTAAATTCTTTAAGGAAAATTTTTAGATTCTGCACTTGCAAAGTGGAAGGAGCTACATCCATACTTTTAAACAAAAACTCTTTCGACGAAGTATGAACAGTATCAAATTCTTTTCTAATTAAGTCCTTGCTATGATCATCCATTACATAAACAGACATAAAATCTGGCTTGTACACAAAATCGTAGCTTTGTGCATATTCTTGATATTCATCCAAGAACTCACGATAACCAAATACACTTAAATTACTGAGGACTGAATGAAATATAAAATTTATGTTATGCTGTTTAACTAAATCAACTTTTTTTCTATAATCATCCCACGTATTGCCGTATCTGTTAAATTCTAAAAATTTGCCAATGTTTTCACCGCTTAGATACAAAGTAATATTTTTAAAATTTTGTAGTTTAGATAGTATCTTGGCTAATCTATCTGCGCTAACTCCGAGTCCACTAAAAACCACTACCTTAGGTATGTTTTTGGCCTTGTCAAGAATGTCAAATAAATTATTATGCAAAAAAGGCTCGCCGCCGGTAATAAACAGGGTTTGTACTGTCGGCGAAACAATTTCTAATTCGTTTATAACCAGCTGAAATGTACGGCTTTTTGTTTTTGTTTTTTGTGATAAATTTAATGCAATTTTGTCTTTAAGATTTAATTCATATCTGTCATCGTCAATATTGACGGGATAACGTCCGTTATCCTGCAAATCTCTACGCCAGGCACTGCTATATTCTTTAAGACAATAGGTACATGTTAAATTGCAATCACTGCCAATGGTCAAATCCAGAGTAACAGGAGTTAACAATAATTCATTATGTGTTTTAAGATACCCTTGTCGGATGATACGCGGACTTATTGCGCCAGCATCCTCGGCCCTGAAACAATTATTTTCACAACTGATGTTTCTTTCGTTGACCAGCATCATTTTTCTTTCTTGTACTGTCAACCTATTATTAAATAATTGACCCGGATTGGCTTCTAACCAGTCCAGATCAATTGATTGTGGCTTCGCTGCATCACAGTTATAAACATTACTTTTCTCAATGTCAACTTTCATACTCTGAAATTTTACATTGCAGTAATAATCCCTTTCGCGATTATCTTTAATGTCAATAACTTTTTTAATAGTCATCGTCGATGTCAGCGTCGTCTTCAGTTACATACTCTTTGAGTGCTCTTGCAAGAGCTGCATCGGTTGAACCAAACTCCTTAAGTTCTTCGTCAGACAACATATCAACCATAACACTCATTAAATTGTCTGCACACTCTTGGCGATCTTTTGTTGGGACATAAGACTTCATTGTCGTATATAATTCAACTAACACTTCAACATCGATACTCATTCTTCAATTTCCTCTTCGGGTTGTTCAGCGACAGCAGTGCCATGCGGATTAGCAGCAAAGTCTGCCATCACCTTGTCAAGTGATTGATTTTCGTTGCGCTCCCATGCTTTACGGAATTGCTTGATAACTGTGCCGTCTGCTAGCGTGTATTTAAGACTATTGCCTTCCTTCTGCAATAAACCTTTGCCTTCGAACATGTCAACTAGTCCCGAATAAGGATTCATTCCAGTTT
>JACCEA011053302.1_pt1 | contig 12704 bp, 27 predicted proteins | sample 7449851 | NCBI WGS metagenome assembly JACCEA01 (sample SAMN15323453, study PRJNA562643) | freshwater metagenome | isolation source: river surface water | place: USA:Blue River Watershed | collected 2017-08-18 | reverse complement strand
ATAACGATCCACAGCAAAGTGCCGATAAAGGCAAACGTAGCAACCATACCGAGTGCGGCATATTGCATGACTTTAGTTTCGTCCATCATATGAAAATATCCTCCAGTTCGTCCATATCGTTTATAGTGCCAGGAACAATCCAATACGAGATATCAGTTTCAAGTAACAGATTGCCAAGGTACTGTGTGAAGCAATAATCACGGGTACCACGTTCATCATAGATAGAATAAAACACCGTCATATTAGTTCTCCATGTTAGTCAGAGCGATAAAAGCAAACGCAATCGGAGGAGCAAACACGATTATAAAGAGAACCACATCAGTCATCTATACCTCCTCACCTATTCCTTGGAATACATCAGCATATTCTTTATCGACCTCAACCTTACGGACTTGCGTATAGCCATAGTCCGAAACGTGTTTCAATTCGAATATGCGAGCCTTCACAACGTCAGAGAAAACTCCAACCACCTGCTCACCCTCATACGGTATACCGACAACGACCAAATAGATAAACATGATATTAACCTTTCGCCAGTTTGACCTTAGAGACCGTGTAGCCCTTTTTAGGACGACGGACGGGTTTGGCAACTTTAATTGTCCCACCATTCTCAAAATACGACTGAAGGGCGTCGATGGTGTTATAGTTAAGATTAAGCTGCTTTTTGGCGAAACGGGGATTCGACATGTTGAGTTCCTTTCCTTTATCTTGCTCTTATAATACCAGGCCAAAGTGGAATAGTCAAGGACAATCGTTTGTCAACACCTGCGACAGGTTGTCGCACCCTTGTTTACATTCTCGTCAGGCGGTTCTTGATCTTCCTCAAGACCTTCGCTTCCAGCTGCCACACCCGATTATTCGATAGACCCAGTTCCTCGGCGATTGACGACAGGTTCTGGTTCTGATAAAACCGACGCACTGCGATCAATTGTAAACGGGGTTCGAGGCGACCAATTTCCTCTTTCATTACAATACGCAGATCCATTTCATTCATATTGATTAGATCATTAAACATTAGCGCACATCCGTGTTAAGTTTCGGTTTATGTAAGCGGATCAATTCCCGCTCACGGTCATGGGCTGGGGCTTTGCCGCGCACCACCTCTAGAACGCTGACTGTAAACGCTTCTGCGCCGTATTTGCGAATGGCGACGCACAGCTTCCAGTCTTTGTTTTCATTCAAGGCGCGGTTGACATGCTTTTTCCAGCGGCGGGTTAGGGACGCATTTACACGACCCTTGTCTACAAACGTCACCCCGATATACTCAAGGTTCTTTATAGTCAAGCTGTAGATTATATGTTTACGGTCGGAGCGGGGTTTGCGTTTCGTCTTGATCATAGGTGTATTATACCAGGTTCCAGGACGATTGCAAGGGCTAAAATGGCAAAAAGGGTGCGACACGATGACGCACCCTTAGTCTATCAATTTGGTAGAGTGTTTACTATCAGGTCTGGATGCCCATTTTGTCCTTGAGACGATATCGACCGTCCTTATACATGGAAGATTTGCTGCGCATGAAAATTCCAGCAGCGTCCATATTGCTTATGGTTTTCTTTCCAGTATTGACAGAGGCATATGCTTCAAACTTTGGAATGCCAGTTGTGCCATCGATTGATAGCTTGACATAATGAACCTGTGAGGTAATAGCATCAAGAAACAACTGACCGAAGTCAAGGATCTTTGCACGGCTGATCTTCTCTAGGCAATACTCAGAGAATAGAACAACGTCTGCCCAGGTTAGTGGCTTACCAACGCCACGTGTTGATGAATAAGCAACAAACTGTTTTGACTTTAACAAATTCTTGAACGCCTTACCATTATATGGATCGGACGTTTTCTTCGAGGTATTAATCTTGCTATTGATAGTGGTTAGATCGATATCAACAGCACCTGATGTTGGGAATGAGTTTAGATCCACAATCTTTCGTAGTTCGGCTTTCTTCTTAGGATCTTTGATATTGTTACAGACATATGATAGGGCTTTGATTGCACCCTTTACTGTATTCTCTTTGCCAAGGATCTCCAAAATCTTATATTCGAGAGTTGCTTTGAGAACCTTCTTTCTCGCTGCTGGTATGTGAGAGGATCTATCGATCAATCCCATAATGTCTTGTGGCTTGACAGTGTTGCTGGTTGCGCCTGCAATCTTAGCGGAGATAACATACTCGGTCTTACCAACAAATACAGAGTAGTCTTTTAGAGGTTCGTTCTGTGCAGTTGGATACTCTAGCTTGCCGCTATTAAACTTTACACCTGAATAGAACTTAGAGAGTAGGCTTTCATTGACTGTGGCAATACCACCAAGGATTTCACCAAAGTCATTCTTGATTGCCGACATTTCAGCATTAATCTCTCTCTTGTTTGCAGCATAATGATCCTTGATCTGCTTTTCGATTGTCTTAGAGGGAGAGGCATACATTTTGACCAATAGCTGCAAGTATGTCTTGACAGGATCGGTGGAGTTTTTAGGAATGTTCTTATTAAGATCAGTGACTACTTGACTGACCGATACGACCTTATTTGTGGTGATAAGATTTGCTGGTTTAACATTGATTGCCATGGATACACTCCTTATAGTTATTTATAAGGAGCGCACAAAAAAGGCGGGCTTCGGCCCGCCTCTCTTTAGATCAATAACCCATCGCCTTCTTATAAGTGTCAATGTCCATCGATCCAGATTGCTTATTGTGGACGCTGCGCACTGCGACTAGATTGCGCTTGACAGTCTTACCACCTTTCGACCACGCTTTCTTATGGGCTCCAGCGGAGTCCTTCATCGTCAAAGGCTTTCCATCGACATAACACTTGTAACCCTGATCGATTAGAGCCTTCTCGATTTCATCACGAGAAAAGCAGCGCTTGGAATCCAGAACATTGATAACGTCCAGTAGATCAAACTCTTCCAGCATCCATTTAACGCTCTGATCAACCTTCCATGCATTATCAAGGTCGAATGACATATAGCCATTAAATGCTTCTGCGACCACACGCACCTTACCAGTTCCCTTGCCACCTTCGTGGAAAGTCTCATTCCGTTCAGGACTCTTAGAGTCAAACTTGCTAAATGCTTCCGAGAACTTTTCCCAGAACGTATCATAGCAAGGAATACGGAACTCACCATACTTTCCTTTGATATAGAAGTAAAGACGGATAATCATGCAGAACTGGCGCTTAGTGACACCCTTGTTACCACGATAGTCTTTGGCAGACTTTAGAATGTTAAGAAACATATCCAGAGCAGTCTTTAGCTTCTTACGATAGGTCTCCAGCAGCTTGGGATCAGCTTCACACTTAGCACCTTCCTCGACATACATTCTTTCGAGCATTTCATCGGAAGCAATACCAAACGTTTCGCCCTTTACAATGCGGAGCAGAATACGAGCAACAACCTCTTCAAGGAAGAGACGATTATTATTGAATGAAAAATACTTACATTCAATAGAACCATTCTTCTTTTTTGAAGATTCGAAAAGATCATGCTTGGTGCTTCCTGATTCAGAAAAATCACGCACGGTTTCCCGAATTAGACATGCGATTGGATTCATACCATAGCTATTAAGCATTTCCTGATGATTAACGTGGGTTGTGTTATTGGTGGAACGAAACATCTTACCAATAAGTTCCGAAGTCATATCACCATACTGGATAAACCGAAGATCATAATCCATAATCTGATCTTTAACAGACTGCGGAAGTTCGTGGAATAGCTTTCCACCATACTGGCTGGACTTATGCAGTTTAAACTTGTTATTCAAGAAGGCGATGATAGCCCGCTTACGATTACCACCATCAATAGACGACTTGCGTCCCTGATAGTAGCAAAGTTTAATCTCGCCAATGTCCATGCCATCGATGATCGACTGCATGATTGACTGCTGCTTTGAAGCAGCAGAAGCATCTAAAATAAGAGTGGATGAAACGTCAGGACGCTGCCAGATTGGATTACAATCAATGTTTGCAGCATCAAGAAAAAAGTCTCTAATCTTGAGAGGCGTGTATACCCAGGAACAAGTAGCCATAATATATTCTCCATTGTGTTAGGAATTGAATGAGTCGAGCGTTCCGCATTGCCCATTCAATAGTCACTATAATACACGGAAGCCTTGGAATGTCAAGGACTATCTGTGTTTACATTCAATGTTCATAAAAATCATCAACCTCGTCGAAGTCTTCCGTATGTTCCATCCACGCCTTCTTTAAATTCCGCAAAGGACGCTTCTTATTGACCTCTGTCTGAGGTCGCTCAAGGCGCTTGCCGCCATACTTGGCGTCCTCTTCACGAAGGTCTGCATAAATGGAATTGATCTGCTGGGAGATTAACTTACGCTGTTTCATGATCGTACCTTACTCTGGCAATAGTCCTGGAAAAGCCTCATTAACTAACTTGGGAGTTAGATAAGGAACTTTCAAGTCCTTCATAATCATTGCTGCATAGATTTCAGCTTCTTTAGGTTCTAGTGATTCCAATAGCTGAATAAGCAACTCATCCCGACGCTTCTCGGTGAGTGCTGGTGGAGTCTTTGGATTGCCTTCCATAAAGAGATAGACCTTGCTCAATGCATCGGTCATGTGATTGTATGAAAGACCAACTGGAACATCAACACGCTTCCAGTCAGGAACCTTCTTGACAGAATACTTAACGTTTGGATGCATCGCACCCATTAGAATGTTTCTTAGCGCCCATGAGTCATTGCTCTGTAGGACACCAATACGTGTATCCTTGGAGGGAGCAAATTTAAACTCGTTAAAGACTTCATAGATGTTTTTCTTACTACTCATAATGATCCTCAAAAATCGTTAATGGACTCAATCATAGCGTTTAGTTTCTTGCTAATGAAATAGTCCAGCATCTTCTGTTTAGTGGCTGGCTTTGCTTCTTCGAAAGCAGTTACAATCTTCTCCTGAACTTCATTAGGGATATAGTCAAAATCAACCAGAGTTTGATTGCGCTTAAACCCACGTAACATACTATCGTTGGTACAGAATGTTTCTGCATCTTGACCTAGCCATTCCTGGAGACGCTTGCTATTTATAACTTTCTGACGTTCTCCAGCGACAAATGTATTGTCGGGCGAAAGAAAGTTAGGAACACCATCACCACGATCACCACGAATGATATGCTCCTTGATAAAGGACTGTGGATCGTCAATCTTGATGAAACGTTTTAGGATAGGTGAATACTGGGTAACGTTAGGGTACTTCTGTAATTGCCCAAAGTCTTTATCGCTCGAAAGAATAAGAACCTCGGAGTGTGGAGCCATACGTGCAGTAAGCACAGCGATAACGTCATCAGCCTCGGCACCGTCAACGTCAAGCACCTTATAAGGAAAATGTGTCTTGAGGTCGTCACGGATACGATTGAGAGTGTCAAAGATCATTCCCCAATCAAGGCCAGAAGCCTCTCGGTCATGCTTACGCTGGGACTTGTAGAATGGGAAAACATCACGACGCCAATACTTTTTGTTATCGCAGCAAAGCACCACATTCGGATACTTTGACTTGAACTGACGCACGTTAGCACGAATGGTATTGATGCACATATGACGGATCAAATCTTCATCAAGAGGACGATCCTTTGCTACCATCTTTAGATGCTGCATTAGATTAGCAATTAGAACCTGGTTAAGGTCCACAAACATATAAGACATTTTATATTCCTTAGCTGATACTTATTATAGTATCATTCTTCATCATCACTGTCAAGATCAATCTGACCCTTGGCTTCTTCCAGGTCACGCATTACTTGGTCGATCTTTTCACGGATCTCTTCCTTAGTCATGCCATCCATACCATCAGTGATAAGTGTTACATTCTTATCTATAAAATCGTGTAGATGGTGATCAAGACCAATGGAACGATATACAGCAGCTTTTAGTGCGTCAATAACAAGGATAAAGTCTTTGGAAAACTCCTTGCTAGCCACTTCGACAGAAAAGTTGTCCAGTTCGGTAATCATGATACCAGTTAGTTCATCTACCACAGCATCGGCAAACTTTTGATCTGCCTTTGCTTGTCTTGCTAGATGGACTTCAGCAGGAACGTCACGGACGACCTTGTGTTTGGGAAACTCAATTACTTTATCTGTCATTGTCAATCCTTGTGAAACATAAAGTTTAAAACTATACGTGTTTCGGTTTTTGTTGGAGGGCTACCGGCATGTAGGATTCTGGAATCAAACAATATGGCACGTCCCTTTTTAGGTGATACCCTATGATCTATACTTAGCAGATTTTCATTCTTCGTCTCATTGTTAAAGATGAATGTGTCACCGTCACTATCATTCACATAGTAAAGCAACGTTTCCATAGGAACATCATCATCAACATGAGGAGCATTGTAATGATCTACTGGATAGTTCTCCCTCTTATAGACTAGATTGGCTTTGATCCTAACCAATCTATCATGATAAGATTTACCTTTGAACTGTTCAAGAAGAAAGACGATAGGATAGAAGTGTTCAAACAGATCGGTATTCTTCTGGCGAAAGAATGACACATGAACGAACTGCGGGTTATCTAGTGTGCGACTATCTCTAATCGTTTCACCATAACCCGCAGAACTTGTTTGCTCATAAAAGTACCACGGAATGTCATTGCTCTTTAGTAGACTTTCTAACCTATTCTGATATGAAATAGGTAGAAAGTCATCTATCACCTCGATCATTTGATGATCCTGACCAATGTTGTATCTTTGTTGATACGACCATTGGCCTTGTTTTCTGTTGTAGTGAGTTTACTCATTAGACTACGTAGGTCGACCTTACCAGCAGCCATTAGCTGTGCGATTGTTTGCTCTGGCTTGCGAAGTTTCTTGGTGATAGAAAGATCCGTATCATATCCTGTAATCGTAGTCCCTCGGACCGAAAGGCCTGAACGACCCACGGCATGATACACAGAAAGATTGCGAGTTTTAGGATTATAGACCCAAAGCTGCGAAGCATTGATAATTCCTTTCGGATCGACACTCTTGATGTTAAGTTCTTTATACTCTGGTAGATACTGCAACTTGGAAACTAGAACATGTGCAGGCTTGACTTTCTTAGCACGTGGCTTACGTGTAGCCTGACCAGCAGCATCTAGTTCTGTCATGTGGTCAATTATCTTTTTGATAAAGAGACCCATGATTTTAAGAACTGGCTTACGCCACTTAGCATACGCTTCCACCAACTGAGGGTCTTTACTGGTTTGCGCCTCGGCGATTTCTTCGTATTGAGGACGGAAGTGTTCTGCAATCCTCTTCGCAATTTGCGGTTTAATTCCCTTCTCAAGGGACCACTTCTTAACGTCAAACTGAATCACTCCTTCGTTAAAGAAAACGTCTAACTGTTCCTCAAGTTCGCCAATAAGATCGGACGCCTTCGCATTAATGCGGTCTTGAATTGATACGACTTTGGTAGTAGGCTCTTCCGCAGCTTCCTGCGTTTCAACAACATTTTCCGTGATGCTTCTAATCTTTGCTTCAATCTTAGCCCACGTACCTTCTGGCAAAAGGCTACCATTGGCAAGGAGTCTACAGTTCCATCCGATATTGTGGAGTTCGATTGCCTTGACGGAAGCAAGTTTTCTAATAATGTCTTTATCATACTTAATGCTCTTGAGATAGGAAATTGTGAATGACTTGGCGTCATCCGACGTATAGAAATAGTTGAACCAGTTATACGCAAGACCCATCTCTGTCTGCGTAGCGTTCTCGGTCACTGAGGGTTCGGGACCAAGATACTTTTCGTCGGTAAACTTAGGGCGTCTAACAGCGGTAGACTTTTTCACTTTCTTCTCCTTGGTCATAATTTCCGCAACTCAATGTTTGACATAATGCTGATGTTGCCACCATACATGATAATATACTGCAAGTCAACCGGCTTTGTGAGGATTTCATACTTTCCAATCTTTTCCAATAGAATGGATAGATAAAGTTTAATCATTTCCTCGGATATCGCTTGTGCGATGCAGACGTGGACACCATGACCCCACGCCAGGTATTTTACCTTATCTTTCCTATTGAGTATAAACTTTTCCGGGTCAGTGAATTTTGTTTCATCCCTATTAGCGGACTCTAATGCGATAGCAACTCTATCACCAGGTTTTAGATCGACGCCATGGAGAGTTACGTTCTGTGTGACAGTTCTGGTAAATCTACCAACTGCTCCACGAAAACGTAGTGACTCATCCATTGCTTGTGGGATTAATGATCGATCATTCAACACAGCATCCAGTTGGTTCTCATAGAAAAGATCCAACGTTAGATACTGTAATGCGCCTGCTAGTGAACCAACACCTGTCATCATCGGGCCGAGTATCAATGCAGTAACGTCCATATCTTTAGGACAGTTCTTAACATACTCGGTAAAGACACCAGGACCATTAGTCATGCCTGCCTTGACACGACCAAATAGTTTCTGATATTCATCATTGAAGTTGTTAATCGGACAACTTACAGATACTAGGGGATGATGCTTGTAAGTTCGGAGTGCCAGGTCTTTGGCTTCTTCTTTATCCAGGGAGGAGTTTAGTATTTCACAGGAAGTCCATGCTGCAAGTTCTTCTGTGAGGGTTGATATGTTTAGTTCTGTTTTGTCACTAATGAGTTCATTCATCTTTTCAGAAAAGACAGCACCAATTCGTTTGGCATTGTCTATGTGATATGCATCATTGACGATACTCTTATACATGGCATGTTGTGGATTATCACTAGCGCCTAACGTTCTAGTTAATCTTTCACCAGCTTCAATGATCAGATTGCCTTTTGCTGATGAAAAGATTTCAGGATTGTTAAGCACAAAGAACACATCATCATAACGTGTGAGAACATGCACACGATACTGATCAGACCAGTAAGCAGTATCTCTTGCTCTTAGATCCTTGTAGATTTCAAATCTATTCAATAACCATTCATTTGATCTAGGATCATACATTCTTACTGCTCTTTATGTTCTTTCCAAAGGTTGTATAAGACTTTCTCTTGTTCGGATGCTTCTTTCTCCCACGGAAGATTTCTATATCCGACGATCATTTCATTATACATTACTTTGTTCCACATCTGATAGTTACCCGAACATATGTCAATCAACTCTTTACGAGCATACTGTTTGACATGCACAAGTTCATGGGCTAGAGTTCTTAATAGATAGACAGGGCTAAGGTCAGCTTCTATCTCTATTTCAAACTCTCTATGGTTGTGGTTCTTGGCGTCAATGTCTGTCCACGTAGCCATACCGAAACATTTGGTGTCCCTGTAAAAATTCTTTTTAAGTTTGATCTTAACAAGGACGTTCTTGCTTAGGCGCTTCAAAAGAAGATCACAAAAGAATGTAGCTGCCTGTTTGATTTCACGCTTTTCCATCTTTTTAGCTGATCCGTAAATTTTGATCTGCGCCATTGTCTCCTCAAGTAGTGAAGATATTATGATCCTTAAAATCACCGATTACACAGATACCATCCTCTGTGTAACCAACATCTTGCTCTATTCCCTCGGCATGGTCAAGGGCTTCATTCAAGGTATAGAATACCTCGGACTCAGAGAACGTCTCAGCGATAATCTGATCATTCCCCTTATATTTAGCTTTATCCGCATCCCACTCGCCATAGATGTTATCAATGGCGGTAGCGTGGGCTACACGATATTCAGGTCCCTTCTCAGTTTCTGTAAGAAGGACATAGATTCCGTTATCGGCTGACATTATTCCTCATCCTCGTCAACTGGAGCAAAGAAGGTATGCACGATTAGTCGAACAAACCACTGAACCATGAATGGAACCCAGAGCGGAGATAGAACTTCGATCCACGTCCAGGTCATTAGATGATCGGTGAGTTTTAGACCGATGAAAAGCAAAGCAAGACCATCAGCAAAGTTGATAGGCGTCTGCGATGCACCGATGTTAATAACTCTAACGTTTTCCATTTTACGATCCTTTGTGGTCGGAATTTCAGTAGACATTACTTCCTCTTCTTTCCTTTTAGACGCCGAGACTTACGCTTAGTTGAACCAATCTTACGACGACCCTTTCGAGGTCGGTTCTTATGTGGATGTGGCATTATATCTCCTTCATATCGGATATCCATACATGTAGTGATATCCTGCTTTTAATATAATGTAGAAGGCATCGGCGATAAAGGCCGCAATCACTGCAGCCTTTCCTAGTTCACCCATCATTCTACTATGAGTTGCTTCACGCTGTCAAGTCTAAAAGATCGCCAGCCGCCGGAATCAATATCCCACACACGCTGAACACTATCATTCAATACGGTAGCCTGCTTTGGAACATTTCCATCATACTCGGAAAGCATAACAGGTTCAACCTGCGGAACATATAGATCGGAAAGAGTGCAGCGCATTGTGCGTTCTGTTCCATCGGTCTTTTCAAATATCACGGTGACTACACCATTCTGCAACTGTTCCTTAAGAGCATACTTATCAATCATGGTTTGGTTTCCTCGTTCAACAATTTTTCGAGTTCATTATAACCGCCAATAAACTTTTTGTCAACCGTTATGATTGGAAAGGTTCGTGCGTCAGGAAACATTTCCAGGATAGTATCCCGATCAAAGTCCTTGCCTAACTTATAGACAACATGATCCTTGGCTTTTAACTTTAGCAAGGTGATTGCTTTGTCGCAGTAAACACATTGATCTTTTGAATACACAGTAATCATGATATCTCCTTATAGTAAATGTTGGGCTAGAACCATACATGATATCCATGCCCATAACGTATTAAAGCCTACGAGTGTTGGCAGAAGTTTTTTGTTAGATGCCCAGATTAGGGTTAGAGAGGTTCCGAGGGTTAGAAAGTATAACTGCCAGATCTGAATACCAAAGATAAGACCTGGCACGATGATGATTGCTTTAGCAAACCATGAGACAAACTCAACAGTGTTATAGTCAGTCCAATACTCACGAGTGAACCACATAGCGTAGCAATCTCTAATCTTGGCAAACGTTGAATGCCTATACACGATAGCGATTAGAATAGACCATACACCTGTAGCAATAGCGATTTGTTCAACTGTCATGTTATCTCCATTTTAAAAAGTCTGAGGATGTGGTAAATGTTCGAACGGTGATAGTGGATTTGGTTTACGTGGACAACACATTTCTATCAAATCTTGTTTGTCGGGGTCATAGTCAAAGATGGTACGATACTTAGGTTCTTTCTTCACTTCTTTATGATGAATAGTAGCAAGTATCAACAATACCAAAACAACGTGTTTCATTTCTTCACATGGGTCTTTCTTACTCGGACCATAATCCATGAATTGTAGTAACTCTCTGACAGGAGCGCATCCGTGGCGAACTGCTCCTTTGCTTCATAATACGACGCTTCGCCTTTGCTCTTACATAGACGGATGATTTCTCGGGTGAACTTCTCCTTACCGAAGATTTCCACGTGCTGTAAAAGTTCTTTATTGCTGCCATAGTAATCCAACCAATCTGAATCGACCTGTTTCTTTACACGCTTCCCCTTCTTCTTTGAGGTGCGAGTAAACTTGAATAGTTTTTTGCCGATGTATTTGCGTCCGGTTGGTACGCATGTAATGACATACACAAATGCTGTGTAGCCTTCGGGGATTTCGTTGAGGGGTTCGTTTTGATATATCCATGTCATATGGATATATAGGGATCATTATTCTTCGTCGTATTCTTCTATCTCTGGTGGATACTTTTCGTTCCACACTTCATCAAACGCTGAGTCGATACCCACACACTCCTGCAGGTTCTTGGCATCGAAGTCCTCAAAGACTTCAAGCAAAACCTCATAGACAACTTTTCTATCATCATATGAGACTTCACCTTCGGATAGACTTTCCAATATCTGTCCTAATACCTGCGAACCTGTAGTTTTCATCTTTTCTTCCTTTTTAGCAAGTGTTTAAACCAATACACAAATCTAACCATGTAGACAACATTGTTAAATGTCCTTCGTATATTTATTTTCTTCTTACGCTTAACTGATGTAGTGAGAAAGGACTCATAGAGTTGGATTCTCTTTTGAATCCTTATCTCACATTCTTCTATCTGTGGATCATCCGGCATAAGTTTTCTTAAACGCTTGATGATCTTTATCTGTTGGTCCAAGGATAGAAGATACTCTACTATCTCTTTTTCCAATTCAATCATAAAATTTCCATTGTGAACAATGCACGAGTATATAGTTCTGGATCAAACGGGATCTTCTGTCGAGCAAAGACAACGAAACCAATATCACCAGGCTTCATAACCTCACGCATGGACTTTCCTGTAGTATAAACATCATCAACCACAAGATGAATAGGATGATTAGGTCTGCAATACTTTTGTAGAGCATTAGCAAGTTTGGTGCCACCACGTGGAATACCATAGACAGAACCAAACTCTGTCTTTTCGCTAATCATCTTAGCAAGACATTCCCAATCTTCGTCAGTGAGTGCGTCACACTCAATCTTCCAATCGAGTTCATTGCCTGCATGTGAGGTAAACTTACCGAGTTGAAATAGGTTCATTGTGCTTCTTCCAGTTTCTTCTTCGCATCAAGAAATTCAATAACATTCTCATACTTGAGTTTTTCAGCATCCTCTTTAGGAAGAAGATCATATATGGGTGATTCCACAATCTGCTTTACAAGTTCTTCTCTTGACATATTGATAATGTCACCGAAGAAACGGTTAGCAACGTCTTTGCTAACATAGTTGAGGTCCATTCCTTTCCAAGTCTTTATCATGGTACAATCCT
>JACCEA011818743.1_pt1 | contig 12709 bp, 7 predicted proteins | sample 7449851 | NCBI WGS metagenome assembly JACCEA01 (sample SAMN15323453, study PRJNA562643) | freshwater metagenome | isolation source: river surface water | place: USA:Blue River Watershed | collected 2017-08-18 | reverse complement strand
GAGGAACCGCCCGCGCCTGCCCCCGCCCCGGCCGAGGTTGCCGCCGTGTCCGAAGTTGCCACTGCGCCCGCCCCGGCCGACACCGCTCCGGCTGAAACCGCATCCTCCGCGCCGCCGGACGCGGCCGCTGTCCCGGCCGAACATCCCGCCGAGCCCGCCGTCGAGGCCACAGCCGCGGCGCCTGCCACCCCGGACGCCGCGGCGCCCGCCGCCGAACTCCCGCCGGAGCCGAGTCCGTCGCCCGCCCCCGAGCCCGCGCCGATCCCGTTCGCGTCGGTGCCCGAAATCACGCCCGTCGCCCCCCACACGAACGAACCGTTCGGCACCGGGCCCGAACCGGCGGACGCCGGGGTTGTCCCGCCCGCCGACCCGACGCCGAGCGAAGCGGGTGCGCCCCCCGCCCCGGCGCCCGAACCGGTCGCGGCCGAAGCGCCGATCGCCGCGCCCCCTGCGGCCGGCATCGGCGACGAGCCCGCGCCGTCGTCTCCAATCACCGAATACGCAACCGGCGGCGAACCGTCCGCCGCGCCCGCGTCCGCGCCCGGCGACACCGCCGAGCCCGCCCCGGCGGCGACCGCGCCCGTCGCCGCGTCGGAAGGCCCCGCCGAACCCGTCGAACCGGAGCCGGAAACCGTCGCGCCGCGTCCGCGACTCGTCCGCCCGGCGTCCGAACCGGAGCCGTCGCTCGGTCTCGAACTCGACGAGGCCGGTGCCGGCCCGACCCCCGCGGTCGAGCGCACGTTGACCTCCGACGGTGCCACGCGCCTGCTCGCCACCGCCTACATCGGCATCGGCAACCGGCTCTACATCCGCGGCGACGGCGCCGGCCTGAGCTGGGAGAAGGGCGTGCCGCTCCAGTTCGTGTCCATCGGCAAATGGCGCTGGGAGACCTACGAGGCCGCCGCGCCGCTGCGATTCCGGCTCTACAAGAACGACGAGCTCGAATGCACCGCACTCGGCGAACAGGTGCTCGAGCCCGGCCACCTCCAGGAAGTGACCGCCGCCTTCTGACCCGCGCCGGGCCCCGCGCCCGCCCGCGTATCCGGATCAGTAATGCGGCGGACGCTCGTCGGCGTCCGCCCGCAGGCCGTCCGCGCCGGCGGCACCGCCGCGCTCCCGCAGCAGGCGCACCTCGCGGCGCAACGCGGCGAGCTCCTCGGCGAATTCCAGCATCGCCTTGTCCTGTTCGGTCACGTGCCGCTCCAGGTAGGCGATCTTCTCCTCAAGGCGTGTGATGTTTTCGTTCAACGGTGAAGGGCGAGCGCGTCGCCGCGGCGGCCAGGCCCGAGCGCAGTTTCTCCAGTTCCGGCAGCACCACGCGCGTGTGGCAATCCGGGCACACCGAGTGGCTGAAATCGCTGCCCGTCCGCTCGCTGATGTAGCCCTCGATCTGCTGCCAGTAGTTCTGGTCGTCGCGGATTTTTTTGCAGTAGGAGCAGATCGGCATCATCTCCTCCAGCTGCCGCACCTGCGTCGTATAGCGGAGGATACGCTCCGCCACCCGCAGCCGCATCCAGAGTTCGTTCACGTCGAGCGGCTTCGTCAGAAAGTCGTCCACCCCGGCGTCCGCCGCGCACGTGCGGTTGTCCGCCGTCGCGTCGTGGCTGGTGAGCAGAATGAAATAGACGTATTCGCTGCCGACCGCCGCCCGGATGCGGCGGCACAGCCCGAGCCCGTCCAGGCGCGGCATCGTCCAGTCGCACACCACCACCCGCACCGGGTCGCGCTCCAGCGCCTCCCAGCCGTCCTCGCCGTCGGCGGCTTCCACCGCCTCGTGGCCCAGCCGGCGGAGCGCCTGGCGCAGCACGGTGCGGGAGACGGTATCGTCGTCGATCGCGAGAATTTTCACGGCGGAGGAGGCGGAGGGCGGAAGGGCGGCTCTTCGTGGGTCCGGTTCCCCTCCGCCGCAATCCCGAAAAAAACAACGGGACCGGACATGCGGACCGTTCAGCGCCGGGCCAGCACGGCCCGCAGTTCCGCCGGAGTCCGCGCCGGCGCGTGGCACACATAGTCCTCGCACACATACGCGGTGGCCGCGCCGCCGAGGGGCTTCATGTCCGCCAGCCAGGGCGCCCGGGTCGCCAGCCACCGCTGGCCCTCGCCGCCGTCCGCCGCCACCAACCCGCGGTGCGGCCCGAGTTGCTCGACCGTCACCGCGGCCAGCGCCCGGAAATCCGCGCTCCGCGGGTCGCCCGCGAGCACGATCTGCCGCGGCGGCTCCAGGACGAGTTCCAGGGCGCACAAGAGCTGCGGCAGCGCCTGCGGCGTCTTGCTCCAGCGGGCGCGCATCGCCTCGACGGTGCGCCGGCCGCGCTCCCGCCGGTCGGGGTCGTCCCAGCGCGCCGCCAGCCGGAGCAGGTTCATCGCCGCCACGCTGCCCGGCGCCGGCTCCGCGCCGTCGTAGTCTTCCTTCAGCCGCAGCACCAGCGACGTGTCCCAGGCGGCCGAGTTGAAATACCCGCCGCCGGCCTCGTCCCAGAAAAGCTCGTCCATTTTCGTCTGCAGCCAGTCGGCCCACTGCAGCCAGCGGATGTCGAAGGTCGCCTCGTAAAGATCGAGCAGCCCCTGGACGAGGCAGGCGTAATCCTCGGCGAACCCTTCCGTGTCGCCGCGCTTGCCCCGCCAGCTGCGGAACAACACGCCGCGCGCCCCGTCGTGCAGCTCCGCCGCGACGAAGTCCGCCGCCCGCTCCGCCGCGGCGCGATACGCCTCGTCGCCGAGAATCCGATACGCCCGCGCCAGCGCCGAGATCATCAGCCCGCACCCCGCCGTCACCACCTTGTCGTCCCGCAGCGGCCGCGGCCGCTCCGCGCGCCGCGCCCGGAGCTTCTCCACCGCGGCCAGCAGCCGCTCGTTCGCCGCCTCCACCCCGAGCCCCGCCGCCCGCGCCGAATCGGCCAGGCCGCGCCGCTGCGCCAGGATGTTCTTCCCGCGGAACTCCCCGTGCGGATCGAGGTGCGCCGGCACGTTGCCCTCGTCTTTCACGCCGAAGTGGCCCGCGAAAAACCCGTAGTCCGTCCAGAGCACCGCCTGCAGCTCCGCCGCCGTCCACACGTAGAACGCCCCCTCCGCCCGCGCCCCCGGCGCGCCCCCGGGCACCGCGCTGTCCGCGTCCTCCGCCGAATGGAACTCGCCCCGCGGCCCGGTGAGGTCCCGCGCCACGTAATCGAAGATATCCCGCGCCATCCACGCGTAGCGCTCGTCGCCCGTCGCCTGTTTCGCCTCGAGGCAGGCCAGCGCGATCTGCGCCTGGTCGTGGAGCATTTTCTCGAAGTGCGGCACGAACCAGCCGTCGTCGACCGCGTAGCGGTGATAGCCGCCGCCGAGGTGGTCGTGCACCCCGCCCTGCGCCATCGCCCGCAGCGTCGCCGTCGCCAGCCGCACCGCCTCGCCGCCCATCTCGCTGTCCACGCCCTGCAGCGCCGCCACCCGGAAGAGGAAATTGAGATTCGCCGCCCGCGGAAACTTCGGCGCGCCGCCGAAGCCGCCGTTCGCCGCGTCGAACTGCTCGTAGTAATACTCGAAGCCCTGCTCGAACGCCGCTCCCGCCGCCTCCGTGAGCGACACCTCCGGCGCCGCGCCCGCCTCGCCCGCCGGCACCTCGCCCCGATTCTGGTAATACTCCCGCAGCGTCGCGATCACGCGCTCGCCTTCCGCGACCAGCTTGTCGCGCTCATCCTGCCAGCCGCGCGCGATCGCCTGCAAAATCGTCGCGAAGCCCGCCCTTCCCTCCCGGTCCTGCGGCGGGAAATAGGTCCCGCCGTAGAACGGCTTCAACTCCGGTGTCAGCCACGCGTGCAACGGCCAGCCGCCGTGCCCCGTCATCGCCTGCACATAGGCCATGTAGACCTTGTCCACGTCCGGACGCTCCTCGCGGTCCACCTTGATCGCCACGAAGTGCGCGTTGAGCACCGCCGCCACCTCGGCGTTCTCGAACGATTCGTGCGCCATCACGTGGCACCAATGGCAGGTCGCGTAGCCGATGCTCAGGAAAATCGGCTTCTGCTCCGCCCTCGCCCGCGCGAAGGCCGCCTCCCCCCACGGCAGCCACGCCACCGGATTGTCCGCATGCTGGAGCAGGTAGGGCGAGGTCTCGGCGGCGAGCGCGTTGGGCATCGACCGACGCAAACGCCCCCGCGCCCCGACGCAACGCCGCGCTCCGGCACGTGGCGCTGAAGAACCCGTCCGCCGCGCCGATATTGACGGCTCATGCTCCCTCGCCCGCTTCTTCCCGCCCTGCTCGCGCTCGTCGCCCTCACCGGCTCGGCCGTGTCCCTCGCCCAGACCGGCGGCACCTCCGTCGCCTCGCTGCCGCCCGCCCTTCGCGCCGCTCTCGCCGGCGGCAACGGCGCCCAGATCCAGCAGGTGATCACGACGCTCTCCGGCGGCAACCCGCAGACCGCCGCCAACCTCGCCAACCAGGTCGTCTCCGCCGCCGAAACCCTCGTCGCCACCAACCCGCAGGCCGCCGTCTCCGCGGCGAGCGCGGCGGTGGCCGTGATGACCGCCGCCGTCCAGACCAACGCCCCGGCCCAGGTGCTCGCCGTCGTCACCACCGCCGCACGGATCATGGTTGCGCCGGCGGTCCAGCAAATCGCCCCCACGGCCTCCGCGACCTTGGCCCAAAGCGTCATGCAGGTCGCCGTGGCGAGCAACAACCCGACCGTCGTCGCCTCGGTCGCCACCCAGGTCGTCGCCGTCGCCGAACGCATTGTCCAAACCGCTCCCGCCACCGCCGCCCAACTCGCCGGCGCCGCCGTCTCCGCGGTCCAGTCCGCCGCAGTGACCACGAGCGCCCCGACCCAGGTCGCCAACGTCGCCGCCGCCGCCGCCCGCGTGGTGGTGCAACCGGCCGTGCAGGCCGCCGCACCGACCGCCGCGGCCACCGTCGCCACCGCCGTGACCCAGGTCGTCAGCACGCCCGCCGTCTACCAAGCCGCGCCGCAGGCCGCGATCCAGGTCATGGCCAACGCCTACGCGACCGTTTCCTCCGCCACCGTCCAGGCCGCCGTCCCCACCGCCGTCCAGACCGTAACCCAGACCCTCAACCAGGCCGCGACCAACACCTCCCTCGGCCAGTCCAACGCCACCAACGCCGCCCAGGTCAACGCGATCCTCGCCGGCCAAGGGACGACACAGACCGCCCCGCCGGCCAACGTGCAAACGCCGACGCAAGGCCAGCCCCAAACGACCCAGACGAATCCGACGCCGACGACTCCGGTCACGCCCACGCCGACACCCATCGTCAGCCCGACCTGACCCGGCTCGGCTCGGCTCGATTTTCTTTCCGCCGCGGCCCTCCCGCCGCGGCGGCTTTGCGTTCAGACCCCGCGGGACGAGGGGTCGGTCCGACCGTTTGGGCGCACCGGCCCGCTCAAAAAAAATCAGGGCCGCCTACCCCTAGGCGGCCCTGCTCTGACTACCTGACACCAAACAAACCATTAGATAACCCAGAGGTGAAACGCGGCCCGCGCGGAAATGTTCAAAGCCCGTAGAAAAAACATTCATTCATTCGCCGGCAGCCCCCGCCGTTTGGCTTCCCCCGCCGCCCCCCGGCCCGCGCCCGTAGCCCGACTCCGACGCCCAACCTTCTCCCGTCCATGCTGCTGGGGAAATACTCCGCGCAGCCCGTTCCCGCTCCGGCCGTTCGATCCGCGGGCGCGACATCTCGCTCCCGCGCCGGCCCACGCTCTCACCCCGCCCCCGTGATCTGGCGACTCGCGTGCACCGCACCGGGCTCTCCGCCCCCGACCCCGGGCGGAAATGCCGCCGCGCGCCGCCCCCGGTCGCAAATTCACTCGCCACCCCCGGCGCCGCCCCGTTGCTGGAGTCCGTGAGTTCCGCCCCGCTCCCCCGCCGCGCCTTTCTCCGCCGCGCCGCCGCCTCCGCCACGGCCACCGCCGCCGCCCTGACCGCCCCGCACGTCGTCGCCCGCGACACCGCCGCCGGCTACACGGGCGCCGAAATCGACGAACGCCTCGCCCGCGGCCAACCCCTCGCCGGCCTCACCCGGGCCGACCTCCCCACCCCCTCGCTCCTGCTCGATCTCGACGCCTTCGAGGCCAACGTCGCCAAGCTCGCCGCCCACACCCGCGCCGCCGGCCTCGCGCTCCGCCCCCATGCCAAGACCCACAAATGCGTCGAGATCGCCCGCCGCCAGCGCGCCGCCGGGGCCGTCGGTGTCTGTGTCGCCACGCTGCGCGAGGCCGAGGCCATGGCCGCCGGCGGCATCGGCGGCCTGTTGATCACGTCCGAACTCGCCGGACCCGAGAAAATCCGCCGCCTCCTCCGCCTTGTGCGCGCCCAGCCCGACACCCTCTGCGTCGTCGACCAACTCCCGCATGCCGAACAACTCGACGCCGCCGCCCGCGCCGCCGGCCTGAACCTGCCCGTGCTTCTCGACGTCGACCCCGGCAGCCGCCGCACCGGCGTCGCCGCCGGCGCCCCCGCCGAGACGCTCGCCCGCGTCGTCGCCCGCCTGCCGCACCTCCGGCTCCGCGGCTTCCATTGCTACTCCGGCTCGTCCGCCCATGTCGTCGGCTACGCCGCCCGGCGCGACCACTCCCACGCCGCGCTCGCCCCCGCCCTCGCCTCCTTCGCCGCCCTGCGCCGCGACGGCCTCCCGCTCGAGGTCTTCTCCGGCGGCAGCACCGGCACCTACAACATCGACCCCGGCCTGCCCGGCCTCACCGAGCTGCAATGCGGCTCCTACGTGTTCATGGATGTCGATTATCGCCGGATCGGCGGCCGCTCCGGCGCCCTCTACGAGGACTTCGCCCCGTCCCTCACGGTCCTCGCCACCGTCATCAGCCAGCCCGCGCCGGATCGCGCCACGGTCGACGCCGGTCTCAAGGCCTTCGCCACCGACAAGCGCTTCGGCCCCGATTTCAAGGATCTGCCCGGCGCCAAGTTTTCCTACGGCGGCGACGAACATGGCATCGTCGATTTGGCCGGCGCCGCCCGCTCCCTCCGCCTCGGCGACCGCCTCGAATTCATCGTCCCCCACTGCGATCCCAACGTGAACCTCTACGACCGGTTCTACTGCCTGCGCGGCGACCGGGTCGAAGCCGTCTGGCCGATCGCCCGCGGCTACGCCTGAGGTCCGGGTCCGCCGCGCCCGCGCCTACGCCCCGAGCCCCATCCGCTGCACGGCGGCGCGCAGCCGTTCGCATTCGGCGAGCAACTCCTTCGCCTGCGCATCCGCATCCGCCCAGTCGCCGCGCCGCGCCGCCTCTTCCGCCCGCAGCGCCACCCGCCGGATCGCCACCGCGCCGAACGACGCCGCGTTGCCGCCGAACCCGTGCATCTCGTCGGCAAAAGCCTCCGCCCGCCGCTCCCGCCGCAGCACCTCGAGCCGCTCCAGCCGCTGCGGCTCGTCCGCGAAATAAGCCTCGAGGAGCTCCGGCAGCAGCGAAGGCCCTTTCTCGCCCGGCAGGCCCCGCACCATCGCGAGCGCCGCCGAATCGAAGATCCCCGTCGCCGCCGGTTCCGCCCCGGGCCTCTCCCGCCCGGGCGCACCGGGCACCACCCCCGCCCGCTCCAGTGCCGCCATCAGCTCCGCGGCCCGGATCGGTTTCGTCACGTATTCGTCCATCCCGGCGTCGAGGCAACGCGCCCGGTCCTCCGCCCGCGCATACGCGGTCAACGCGATGATCGGCACCCGCGGATTCTTCGCCGCACCCGCCCGCACCCGCCGCGTCGCCTCGTAGCCGTCCAGCACCGGCATCTGGCAATCCATGATCACGCCGTCGTAGTCGCCCGCCGCCAGCGCCTCGAGCGCCTTGGCGCCGTTGCCCGCCACCTCGACCGCAAATCCCAGCCGCGCCAGCAACAGCTGCGCGACCCGCTGGTTCGCCGCGTTGTCCTCCACCAGCAGCAGCTTCCGGCCGGTGCCCACGTCCGCCCGGTCCGCGAGCGCCTGCGTGGTGTCCTCCGCCGGTTCCGACCGCGCGCGCAGCACCCGCTCCAGGGCGCGGATCAGCTGCCCCTCCGGCACCGGCTTGTTCAGGAACACATCGATGCCCGGCGCCTCCCCTTCCGGCGCGCCGTCGAGCCGGCCCGCCGACGACAGCATCACCAGCGGCAGCGCCGCCAACTGCTCGTCGCCCCGCACGGCGCGCGCCAGATCATGGCCGCTCGCCCCCGGCATGCACCGGTCGATCACCGCGACATCGAAGCCGGGACGCGTCCGGTCCCGCAGCCGTTCCAGCGCCGCGGCCGTGTCCGCCGCTTCCTCGACCTGCACGCCGTTGCGCTCGAGCTGGCCGCGAAGGATCCGGCGGTTCGTCGCATTGTCGTCGACGCACAGCACCCGCCAGCCCAGCCGGCGGCGCTCCGCCGGCCCCGCCCCGTCGGGCAGCGCGCCGCCGGTGCCCAGCTCCACCTCGAACCAGAAACTCGAACCGCGCCCCGCCTCGCTCTCGAAACCGATCTGCCCGCCCATCAGCTCGACCAGCTGCCGCGAGATCGCCAGCCCCAGCCCCGTGCCGCCGAACCGCCGCGTCACGCTGCCGTCCGCCTGCGTGAACGGCTGGAACAGCCGGTGCTTCGCCTCCGCCGGCACGCCCACGCCCGTGTCCTTCACCGTCACCAGCACCCGGGTCGTCGCCGGCCCCTGCGCCGTCGCCCGCACCCGCACCTGCACCTCGCCCCGCTCGGTGAACTTGATCGCGTTGCCCGCCAGGTTTGTCAGCACTTGCCGGATACGGCCGCGGTCCCCCACCAGCAGCGTCGCCGGCGCCGGATCGAACTCGCACGTCAGTTCCAGTCCCTTTTCGTGGGCCCGCGCCGCCAGCAGCCCCGCCGTCTCCTCCACCGTCCGCCGCAGGTCGAACTCCGCCGGATCCAGCCGCATCCGCCCCGCCTCGATGCGCGAGAAATCCAGGATGTCGTTGATGATCGTCATCAGGTTCTCCGCCCCGCCCATGATCGCGTGCACCATCTCGCGCTGCTCCGCCGTCAGCGCCGACTCCGCCAGGAGCTCCGCCATGCCGCAGACCGCGTTCATCGGCGTGCGGATTTCGTGGCTCATCGTCGCCAGGAATTCGGACTTCAACCGCGACGCCTCCAGCGCCTGGTCGCGCGCCACTTCCAGGCTCGCCGCCAGCTGCTTGCGGGCCGTGATGTCCATCACGGTCGAGAGCTCCTCGAAATTGCCCGCGCCCGGCAGCTGCCGGCGGGTCCACGTCACCGAGACCCACTTCACCTCGCCTCCGGCCTGCAGGAAACGCTTCTCCATCGCGAAGGTCGGCAGCTCCCCGCGCCGGACCTTCTCCATCGCCGCCTCCTGCACCGGCACGTCGTCCGGGTGCGTGCGCGCGAGATAGATGTCCGGGATGCCGCTCTCCGCTCGCGTCACGCCCGTGATGCGCTCGTGCGCCGGATTCAGCACGCTCTCGGTCACCCCGTTCTGGTGGCGCAGCCAGCGCACGCCCACCGGCATCTCGTCGAGCACCAGCCGCAGCCGCGCCTCCTGCTCGGCCAGCGCGTTCTCCACCCGGCGGCGCTCGGTGATGTCCGTGATGAAGCCGTGCCACAACACGCCGCCGTCCGGCTCCCGCTCCGGCGACGACGTGCCTTCCAGCCAGCGCTCCGTCCCGTCGGGGAACCGCACCCGGAACACGCAGTGCCAGTGGCTCAGCCGCCGCGCCGACATCGCGATCGACTCGACCACGTTCGGCACGTCCTCCGGATGGATCAGCGCGAACACCCGCGTCGCGTCCGACCGCACGTCCTCGGGCGACATGCGGTAGATCTGGCGGATGCCTTCGCTGGCATACGGGAACGAGAAATTCCCCTCCGGACTCAGGCGGAACTGGTGGATCATGCCCGGCAGCTGCGCCCCCAGCTTTCCCAGCCGGGAAAAGGCCTCCGTCTTCGCCGCGTCCAGCTGCTTGCGCACGGTGATGTCCTGCGCGATGCCGAGATACCCGATCACCCGGCCCGCCGGATCCCGCAGCGCCGCGAGGCTCAGCCAGACCGGCACGCGCCGTCCGTCGCGCCCCACGTAGGTCCACTCGCGCTCGTCCGTCGCGCCGGCCCCCACCAACGCGGCCGGCACGCCGGCGGCATCGGCGGGCGCACGTCCCGCCCGCGCCAGCTCCGCCCGGCAGGCCTCGAGCTCCGCCGGGTCGTGCACGGCCGCCAGCGTCCGCTTGCCGATCATCTCGGCCGCCGGGTAGCCCAGCATCCGCTCCGCGCCGACATTGAAGATCTCGATCACGCCGTCCGGGTTCGTCGCGATGACGCTCAGCGCCGTGCCGTCGAGCACGCCCTGCAGGCGCGTCCGCGCCGCGGCCAGTTCCCCCGTCCGCTCCGTCACCAGCGTCTGGGCCCGCTCCCCGGAGGTTTGCAGCGCCAGCACCAGACTCGCCAGCAGCACCGTCGCCAGCGTGAAACTCACCGCCGTCCACGTCACCGGCGCCGGGTCCGCCACGAGATAGCCCGGCCCGCGCCGCCACCCGAGGTGGAACTGCTGCCCGCCGAGCGCGAGCGTCGTCGTCTTGTCGAAGCGGGGCAGGTTCCCGACGAGCACCGAGGCCGCCTCGCGCGCCCCCACCGGCAGCGTCGAGGCGCTGAGCAGCCGATCCGCCGTCACTTCGCCCTCCTCGAACCAGAACACCTCCAGCGCCTGCCCCAGCGGCTGCAGCACCTCCCGCAGGAAATTGTCCGCGAAAAACTGCGCGTAAACCCAGCCGACGTGGGCCGCCCGGCGCTGCTCCGGGGTTTCCAGGCGCGACCCCGCGCGGTAAAACGGCACGTAGATCAGCAGCCCCGAGCGCCGCTGCGCGTCGCGCGTGCCCAGAATGCGCCGGTTGATCGCCGGCATGCCCGTGTCCCGCGCCCGCTCCGCCGCCATCCGCCGGCTCGGCTCCGTGCCGATGTTCCGCCCCAGCGACACCGCGTTGCGCGGCTGCGGCTCCGCATACGCGATGATATACCGCGGATGCTCCGGCGTCTCCGTGGTCGCCGGAAAGGGCATCAGCTTCATCTCCGGCGCCCCGTCCCGCTGCCGCTCCCGCAGCCACTCCGCCTCGCCCCCCAGCGGCACCGGAAAAATCACCCCCAGGCTGTTCAACGAGGGATAACGCGACTCCAGCCGCAGCGAGGCGACATAGTCGCGCCACTCGCGCCGGTTCACCGCCTCCGACGCCGAGAAAAACGCCGCGCCGCCCAGCAGCGCGTCCACGTAGCTCTCCACCCGCACCCGGATCGCCGCCTCCACCGTCGCCACCCGCTCCGCGAAAATCTCCTCCTGCCGGTGCGTCGCCCCGCGGTGCATCGAGGCGAAGATCCAGCCGCTCATCGACCAGCCGATCAGCAGCACCGCGACCGGCAGCATCGGCCGGCCCGGCCGGTGGAACACCGGCAGCACCAACGCCACCGTCGCCACCGCGCTCATGAAGAGCTGCAGGTTCAGCAGGTTCACGTGGAGCGACATGCTGCGGAAGGGGCCCAGCCCCGCGAACTCCGCCGCCAGCCCGGCCACCGCCACCAGGAGCGCCGCCACCCGCACCCCCGCCATCCCGTGCAGCACCAGCGCCAGCAGCAGCACCGGGAACACCGCGAACAGAAACGCCCCGCCGTTCTCGACCACGAACGCCAGCCAACCCACCCCGCCCCCACCGCCAGCGTCAGTCCCGTCCGCAGCCCGTCCCCGGTCGTCAGCCGCCGCATCCGCGCCGCCATCGCCGGCAACGACTCCAGCACCGGCACCACCAGCACCACCCCGATGAAATCGCCCCGCCACCAGGTCACCCAGAGAGCGTCGAATTGCACCGCGTCGCCCGCCAGCACCGTCATCGTGCCCGCCCCGATCGAGGCCGACAACACCGGCGCCAGCACGCCCGCGGCCCCCAGCCCCGCCACGTCGCGCCACGCCGGCGCCGGCACCCGCGCCCGCACCGCGTGCAGCAGCCACGCGCCGGCCAGGGCTTCCGCGGTGGCGCCCGCCGTCACCAGCATCACCATCCCGCCCGTCATGTCCGTGTAGCCGAATTCGAACGCCGCCACCACGCCCGCCACCAGCGGCCACCACCGCCAGCCGAACCGGCTCAGCAGCCAGATCGCCACCCCCGTCGCCGGCCAGATCGCGGAGACATTGTCCCGCAGCGTGGCCAGCGTGAGCCCCACTTTGCCCGCCCCGAACAGCAACAACGCCGCCACCACCGGTCCGAGCCAGCGGCCGCCGCCCGGGGCGGGTCGGTCGTTCGGATCGGGATGGGTGTTCGTCATGGGGTCCGACCGAACGGGGACGCGTGAACTCGCGTCCGGCGCCACCGTCCGGCCCTCGGGTAGTGATGCCCGGAATAACGGCACCCCGATGCAATTCTAAACCATTTACCCACCCCGCCCCGGCCCGCTCAGGCCTGCTCCAGCCGCATCAGCTCCGCCAGCACCCGGGCGCCCTCCGCCCGCACGCGCCGCGCCGCCGCCTCCGCCTCCGGCCAGCGGGACCCCGTCGCCGCGCCCTCGAGGTCGCGCAGCGCGTCGCGCAGATCCAGCGCGCCGATCATCGCCGCGTTGCCCGCGTGCGCGTGCGCCTGCTCCGCCGTCGCCGCCGCCGCCCGGTCCGCGACCAGCCCGTCGAGACGGGCCAGGTTCGTGGCGTGCTCGGTCCGGAATATCTCCACCAGTTCCGGCCACAACGACCCGCCGCCGGCGCCCTTCAGGCTCCGCGTCTGCGCCAGCACCTCGGGATCGAGCACCG